>Ga0208826_1000767_pt1 | contig 31064 bp, 46 predicted proteins | sample AD_UKC115_MetaG_FD_184451 | JGI IMG/M metagenome (GOLD analysis project Ga0208826, IMG submission 184451) | Active sludge microbial communities of municipal wastewater-treating anaerobic digesters from Hong Kong - AD_UKC115_MetaG (SPAdes)... | ecosystem: Engineered > Bioreactor > Anaerobic >...
ATAAAATATGTATTTTATTTTACCATAAAACTTATCTTTTATTTTAGAATTTTATTTTTAGAATTAATAATTTTAATTTCCATAATTATTCCTCATTTTCTTTCTTATCTTTATCGGCAAGTTCTTTATCCATTTCACTCATGGCATATCGCAGAGATTCGCCAACTCTCTCCCAATCTCCTAATAGAGATTCGGCATCTTCAGTAATATCTCTATATTTATAATTTGATACTAAATCACCATCTGAGTTTTCTATCCGTTTATGTAAAGATTCATAAATACTCTTTGACATTTCCTTATTCCACCGTTGTTCTTTTTTATATTCAGAATAGCACCAAGAAATAAAGATAACAATAAACAAAAAAGCTAATATAATTTTTAATGTATCACTCATTATAAACTTCCTATTTCATTGATAATTTTTTTGAACCTCTCATCACTAAAGTGATGAGATTCTTGTTTCACAGAATGTTGCTGTCTAATACAGTCTTACATATTCTCCACAAGCTTAAATTTCCGTAGTTCCTACGGTATCGTATTTATTGTTTAGGCTGATAACAGCCTTAATCCTTCATTTAATATATTTTTAGAGGCATTTATATCTCTATCATGGTAAGTGTGGCAAATAGGGCATTCCCATTGTCTTATAGCTAATTGTTTAGTATTAATATTCTTATAGCCACATACTGAACAAATTTGACTACTTGCATAATAAGTGTCAACTTTTTGAATAACTTTGCCATACCAATCAGCTTTATACTGTAATTGTCTTACAAATTCACCCCATGACACATCAGAAATACTTTTTGCTAACTTATGATTTTTAATCATATTCTTAACTTTAAGTGTTTCAAGACAAATTAAATCATTTTCTTTAATTAACTTCGTAGATAATTTGTTTAGAAAGTCTTTTCTCTGATTAGAAGTTTTTTCGTGTTGTCTTGCTACTTTAAGCATTGCTTTATTACGATTTGAGCTACCAATTGTTTTTCTTGACAGCTGTTTTTGTAATTTAGCAAGCTTCTTTTCCGATCTTTTAAGAAATTTATGATTTTCAATGTTTGTACCATTAGATGTAGTTGCAAATTCTTTTATTCCTAAATCCAGCCCAATTAATATTCCAGTTGGTGAATATTGTGGAATATTAACATCAGTACAACATACAGCAACAAAATACTTACCACTTGGATTTTGAGATATTGTTGCATTTATAATCCTACCTTCAATAGTTTTGGATACTTTGCATTTAACAAGCCCTAACTTTGGTAATTTAATTTTATTTTCCGAAACTTGAATATTACCATTTATATATTTAGTTTTGTAAGATTTTCTATTATCTTTTTTTGATTTGAAATGAGGAAAACCAGCTTTATTATCACCTTGTTTTAATCTTCTAAAAAAATTTTGATAGGCTGTATCTAAATCTTTTAGAGCAGACTGAATTGAAATACTATCTACTTCTTTTAACCATACATTCTCAGATTTTAAGTTAGTTAAATCATTAGAACATTGATTATAACTCATACTAGATTTATCTGTTTTGTATACTTCAATTCGTTTAGCAAGATAATGATTATACACAAAACGAGAACATCCAAAGGTTTTTTGAATTAGTATCTCTTGTTCTTTGTTTGGGTATAATCTAAATTTATAAGCTTTTTCCACTTTATTCGCCTCATTTCTGTTTTTGATTTTCAATATATTCTTTAATTTGCTGTTCAGTATTTTCAGAAACAGTAGCCACAAAATAAGATGGATTCCATAGATACCTACCCCATAATTTTTTTCTACTTACTCCTTTTAACGCTTTTATCATATCTGGAATCTTCCTTTATATACATTTGACATTTTATCACCCATATATATTTTAACATATGCACACAATAATTTCAAGTCTTTATTAGGATATTTTAAAAATTATTTTTAACATACGCACTAATTTTACTTGTAATTCATTCCATGACTAAAATCATGGGTGTTCTTGCCTTCATTATAAAATTTGAATGATAATTTAAAGATATATAAATTATCATAAACCAAATTATCTTACAAATTTATAAATAATTTATCTTATTTACTCACGCTTCAGACTCTTATTTAATCTTTCCGCAAGAGCTTTTCTTTCTTCATCAGACATTACTCTTGGTGGTCTAATTTTAACCCATTTATAAGGAACTTGTGCGAGCAAACTTCCGTCTTCATTAGTAAATAAAATTTTAACATCGTCAGGATGTTTTTCTTTTAAACGTGTGATGAGATTAATCGACCACTTTTCTTCTGCCGTAATCGTAAAACTTTCTTCCCCTGATAAATGATCAAATACTGTTTCCATTTTCTATTCCTTTTTATTTATAAAATATCTTTTTTATAATATGCTCAACATCATAAAACATTATTTCTATTGTTTTCCCAATCACAATATGCTTGGCAAGTTTCCTTATCTAAGAAATATGTATTGCTAAACACTTCTTCAAACGGTTCTCTTTTATACGCATTTACTGCATACATTCTTTCACCATTAGTATAATTGCCTTCATAATGCACATAATAATAATTTGAATCAGATAAACCTGACTCAATTTTTATTAATTGCAATTGTATAGGCTTATAAATTTTTATTTTTTTAGAACATTCGCACGGTTCGCTATATTCCCTCCCACTTGGTGATTTAAAATTAATAAATCTTTTTTCATCACATTTATTACATTTAGGCTTTATAATATATTCAATTTCTGTTCCCCACGCTTCAACAAAATTATCTCCAAAAAGCTCTTTTAGCCTTGCTTTTTTTGCTAAACTTTTTGCGTTTCTTGTTTCTTCTTCAAAGTTTGCAACTAACAGATAATGCTCCCTTTCAATTTCTTCTTTCCTATCTCGAAATTCTCTAAGCTCTTTATTTTCAGCAATTAGCCTATCCATTTCGTCAATATGCTCTTTGCGGATATTAGACAAAGCAAACGCTTTAATTTCTTCAAGTTTTTGTGATACAAACTCGTAACATTCTTCTGTAAAATAATCTTCATATAAATATTCTCCCATTTTATTCTCCTGTCCAACTAAAAAAGCCTACAGATGACTCTGCAATATCTCGAAGATATGCTTCCGCCAATTCATAAGTATCAAATGACCCTATTCGAATTTCCGTTTTAAATGAATCATTAGCGTTTTTATTAGTCGCATATAAATAATACTTATTTTTTATTCCTTCTTCTTCATCTCCGTAATACTCAATATTATAATCCGTAATTTTTTCTCTAACAATAAATCTATTTTTATTTTGGCATTGAATTATCATTCATTCTCCTTCAATCTTAAATCTTTTAGATCTTTATTTGAAAATATTTCATCTTCTATTAGCGTATCTGAGTACGATATACAAAATTTATGTTTCGGATCGTCATCAAATACTACATAGAAACAATTCTTTTTTCTTTTTATTACTTCAGCATAACCAGAAGGCAACGGATGCAATGTCGATTGATAATTTTTTTTCATTTTTATTTCCTATAATTTATTAGAGCACTATTTTTGTTATAGTGCTCCATCTCGTTTTGACTGCTACTGTTTCTTGATGCTAAACAACAAATTCAGAATAATTCCAAAGATTGCAGCTCCAGCAATACAAGGAATTTGTAGCCCGAACAAAGTAATAATACCACCTTGATAAAACTGACCTCCAATTGCGATAACCGATACAGTAGAAATTGTTAATAAATCTTTTGGATTTAGAATATCTACTTTATCTTTCATAATTGCTATTCCTTGTGCAATAATACCACCAAAGCATACAATTTCAGCGGCACCAATTACTACCAACGGAATTGCGTATAAAGCATTGATAAATGGTGTAAAGAATGAAATAGCAATTGCTAAAATACTTGCACCAATCACAGCATAGATAGAATATACTTTTGTGATAGCCATCAGAGAAATAGATTCCCCATAGGATGTTGATGCCACACCTCCCAGAGATGAGGAAACAATATCCGCAACTCCATCTCCAATAAGAACTTCTCCAATCTTTTCTTTAATCCCACTTGATTTTTCTTTTCTACTTTCTGCAAGTTTATCAATAAGAATATCAATCTGTAAAGCGTGGCTCCATGACTCAGGTAATGTTGCTAAAAACACAGGGGCTAAAGCAATTACAGCAATCCAGTTTGCTTTCGGAAAAATAATTTGAGGTAAACTAAAAACTGAATTATTATTTAAGACTACATCCCTAAATAAGTTTACTCCTGTTACCTTCATAATAAAATAGCTCGCTGTTATACCTACAAGGATACCCAGCAATAAAGAAATTTGTTGCAAGAATCCTTTAAGATATACTGAGAACAATAGAATAGAAAGAAGTGTCAATAATGCTACTGCTGTTCCGTAATTACTACCAGATCCAATACTATCACCGATTGCGTTTGCTGTCAAGGTTGCGCCAATAGACATAGCAATTGTGCCCATTAAGCACGGTGTAATCACTTTTGTTAAGGATTGTACGCCTATTTTTTTAACAAACAAACCTGCAAGAATATTCAACAATCCTGATACAACAATACCAAATGTAACAATTGCAATCTTATCTGTTTGTGTCATTTCTGCAAGTTGAGAAGAAGCCATTAACGATCCTACCGCACCTAAAAATGAAAATGAGCTTCCGAAATACAACGGTACTTTACCTTTTGTCACAGCAATAAAGCACAAAGTACCAATGCCACTTGTAAAAATTGTCGTTGAAATAGGAAACCCTAAAATCAACGGAACTATAATCGTGGCGGGCAAAATAGAAATTAAAATTTGCAATGAGAACAAAAGCAATTTCAAAATCTTCGGTCTCTCGTTTGGCATAAAGCCTTGTTTTTCTACAGCGTAATTCATAAATCTCCTTATAAAATTTTATAAAATAAAACTCTTTATATTTTTAAAGAGTTTTTGTTGATTTAATAAAACATAATGAAATGTTATTAATTTGTTATATATCCTCCGTCTTTATAAAAGCATAATTTTATTTGTAAAATTTAACACTAAATATTATTTTTCGTAAACAATTTTTCAATTCTTGGAATCATTTCGTTGTTTTTATCTCTAATAACTGTTCTGGTTGTAATTTCTAAAGCACAAGTAAAATCTTCTGGCGCAATATATTCTGAAATAAAAACAGTGTTATTCTTAGACCATTCTCTCATAACATTCCAAAATTCTTCATGATCAAAATTTTTAAATATTTCATAAGTTTTTGTATTGGCATATGGTGGATCGCAATATATCAGAGCATTGGTAGGGTTTAATAATTTATAATCTATTGTAGAAAAATCAACACCTTGAATCTTAGGTAATTGCTTTAATAAAGTATTATAAGCAGCTAAAGCATAATTCATTTTATCTTTATTTCTCGCATAACCAGCAAACCATTTCCCAGCATAACTACACCCAATACCAGCAAAAGCTGTCAGAGCTTTATTATCATCCTTGTTATTTTTTATATATTGATATTCGTCTTCAGATAAATTTTCTGGAGGTATCCAACCATTTTGCAATGCTTTATATAGTTCAATTAAATATTCATTATAATCACTTCCATATCTTTTTATACCTTCAATATTTTCAATAACAGCGCAACTACCTACAAAAGGTTCTAAATAATAATCTTTGTTTTTTAAATAAGGAGATATAAATTTCACTATCTGTTTTGCTATTCTTTTCTTACCGCCAAAATACTGCATATTAGTTTCCTTTTATAATTTTATTTATCTTTATTTCTAAAATCTAAAATTTTCCGCATATTCTTCAGCTTCTTCATACGTATCAAATGTTTCAACCCATGACCACGCATCCCCGTAAGCATACAAAGGATCGTCAGCATCATTATCCCATTCAAAAGACACGATGTCGGCTATTTCTAATTCTCTGTTAATTATAACTGCATATTTAATTGTCATTATAAAACTCCTGTTTTATCTTTATTCATTTATACCGCATTCTTTACATTGATCCATTAAGCAATCTGATTTTGTATACATACATAAATCACTGTTCAGCAAATCTTTTTTTAAGAATATACATTTATTTATTTTAAAGATTATATAGTACTAACAAAAAATAATTACCAGCTTGAAGAATAATACAAATCATCTTGATATAAATTTTTATTTTGAATTATCTCATCTAAAATTTCTTTGGTATATTTTAAATTGTCAAAATAATATTCATCGTACTCAGTATTGCCAAAGAAAAAACCAGATTCTGTAGGTAAAATACTTTCTGCAAGATCATGATTTTCAAGTACTTGATCTACATCATTCAGCAGTGTTTCAAGTTGTTCTAATGATACATAATATTCTTTACAATCATCTACTCCTTCTTGCACATTCGTTACAAACCAATTATGAATTGCGTTTGCTTTTCTCCATTGTGCAACGCGCTCAACAACGCTCACAACTTTATTAAAATTAATGTCAATTTTTTTGCCATCGCGATATAATTCGATATTTCCAGTAATGTGGTTGTGATCATAATTTGCACCAATATATTTTTTGTTATTCAAATACATATCTAATCCCATTTTAATCTCCTTATAAATAAAACTATTATTTTATCTCACATCGTAAAACACACACTGCAAGCAACCATATTGGAATTGCTATAACCCACCATTGCCAGCTATCCCAGAAATTCCAATCTCCTAAAATAATTGGTAACCCACCAGCGATAAGCGACAATATAACACCAATAAATATTCTCATTTTTATTTTACCATTTCAAGTTATTACTGCTTATAATATCTTGCATCTGCAAAATTTTAAGTTTACAACTAAGATAACACAAATGCAATTCTGGTTTCATATTGTCACTACGAATTAATTCTAAGTCTTCATTCATAGATGATAATAGTTTATCTATCAGTTCTATTTTTTGTAAATTTATATCTCTTATGTCTAATTCTGTTATCATGCTACTCTTTTCTGCTATACTGGTATAATAAACTTTTTATATTTATTATACCAGTACGATTATAAAAATTTTATCCTAAGTGTATAGGCATACAAACAAATAAGCCGTCTTTCTCCGAATCACCAATTTCTGTAATCACAAATGCTTGGTTAGGTTTATTTACTTCAAACAAAACTTCATCAGAAGTAAATTGATTTTTTAGAGCATCATATACAAATTTCGGGTTGAATGCAAATGCCTGTTCCACATTTAAATTAGCAATTTCAATTTCATAATCAGGTAATTCCATATCATTTTCACGTTCCAATTTCTGAGCAATAATTTTATTACCAGATAATTTCACGCAATGGGCTTTAATTTTAATCATAGAATCTAAAGCATCAATAAATTCTCCTCTGTTAATTGTATACTTTGTAAAATTATAAATATTTTTAGGGATTACACATTCAACATCAGGAAAGTTTCCTGAAAGAAGTATACCTTTCAGCGATATATTTTCATCCTCTAAACAATATTTTAAATCTGACGAGTTATAAACTCCAATATACAAATCTCCATTACCAATTAATTCAAAAAGTTTTACAGCTCTATCAGAAAATAATAAATCTTTTTCGCATTCAAAAAAATTATTATCAACTTTAGAAATTATAAATCCGTTTGTCGCAGTAACATAATTTTTTCTAAAGCATACAGTAGTTAAAACAGGTCTTTCCAATTCTTTACTTACAGCATAAGCAACTTTATTACAAAGCTCGCATAATTCTTTGCCATTTACTTTGAATTGCGAATTTACTTTAAACTCTCCAAGTAAATTATAGTCAGGATAGTCTTTACTATCGAGGCATTTTACCTTAATTGATTTTGAACCAGAACTTACAACAATGCTATTATCAACTTGCTCGAATGTGATCACTTCTCCGAACAACTTGATTGCTTTAGACAATGATGCAATATCCATAAGAACAAAACTAATATCATTATCAAATGTGGCTCTGTTTAATTTTATAGTAATCTCGTTTTCTAAATCCGTTGCAACAAACTTGCATACGCCATCTTTACATACCACATTAATTCCTTTAAGAAATCCCAAAGAAGGTCTTTTTGGTAAAACTTTACTACATTTCGATAATGCTGATACTAATTCTTTTTTGCTTAATGTAATCATTTTGTTTTCCTTTTCTTTTTTTTTATTTAATACAAGTATAACATACTATTTTTTATTTGTCAAGCTCTCAAATATAGCAATTATCATAGCAAAAAAACATACTATAAAAACAATCATATCCTAATCTGTTAAATTTTCATTTGAATTAAATTTATCCATTTTTTCAGGGAAGTCATTTAAATTGCCCATTACCAATACTTTCATTTTATTTTCCTTTATTTTATAATTTTTTATAATTTATATTGGTACACTTATTTCTAAGTGTACCAATCTTCATATATTTCAATTTATTGTTTCTGAATATAACTTGTAATAACATTATACGCTTTAGCCATCGTATTTGCACGATTGCCCATTACAATAGAATACTCAGCCGGTTTCTTAGTCATTCTGCCCCAATTCTCGTATTCTGTTATAGAATTAAACAATCCCCACATCGTATTATCAATTTGAGTACCGGCTCCGTTGAATAGTTCTTCAACAAGGTATCTGTCGTTACGTGCTTTTTCTGCAAGCATATCAATTTTTTCTTGTTTTTCATCACGTAACTTTGAAGGATAGTCAGCTGGTAATGGTTGAGGATCATTATATACACTGAAAAGAATTTCTGCAAGTTGAGTTGTGCTTCCAATCGGATACATTGCCATCGCTTCGAGAGATTCTTTAATCTCTTCAGATTTTCTCAGCGCCTTTTCTTGCACGTGTTCCATCCAAATAGATAAATCACGCTTCATATTACTGGAATTATGGCGACCTGACCAAACTTTCCCTTTTCCAGTGTCATTATATTTTTGGTTTTCACCCTCATTAATTGCGATATTAAAAGTGTTCTGACAAACTACACGAGTAGTAACAACGGATAAACTTGATCCAAACTTTCCATCGTATCCACTGGCAACGAACCCGTAAGTTTGAACCTTGTCATCCGATTTTACGTCAATATCAGGTAGTTTCCATGTTAAGAATAACTTCTCCCCAGATCCTAACATACCCATTGTTTCTACTGGTTGCTTTACAGAATCATCGAAAATTTCTGCAATTTCTTTTGGTTGCATAACTGCGTACTGCTTAGTGCAATATCCAAAATTAACTTCTTTTTGATCTTCCTTTGTTGCGCTGCGAATCAGTGCAAAATCCCCTGTTTCCTGATTTTGACCATTTAATGTTACAAAAACTGGTCTTTTCTCAATTGTGTAATCTCCCAATTGCTCCAAAACGTCAATTGCTGATTCGTCTTGTTGCGAGACAATTCCCAAGCCATGCCATGCGGGTTGACGATTTCCATAAAATCTTTCACCAAATAAATTATGTGCCATTTTGTTTATCCTTTTCTTTTTTATAAATTTATTTTATTTATAATTTAAGTATAATCCTTGTTGGTATATTGTCAAGTACCAATTTTAAACTTATTACATTTATAAAAAATCTTTATGTTTAACTTTTGTAATAATTCTATAGCCATATTGTAATCCTATCATCAGCATAGAATAAAATTTCTAACCGATTATATAAATTAACTGGAATTTGTGCTTTATCTGTCTTTCCAGCAAAAACAATCCTATCATTTTATAATAATTCGTATGTTTTATTAAACTTTATAAAATAGATATTATTTGTTTTGTAAACAATTTTCCATTACAGTATAATAAAGCATTCTCGTTATACACTTGACATTCAGTATAATAATTCCATATCTTATCTATATCCAATTCTTTACCAAAATCTTTAATTATTTTACCATTGCAAGCTATATAAATTTTCATATTATTATCTCCAATTTATTTTATAATATAAGTATACTACTTTATTTATAAATGTCAATAGTTTATTATTGATCCGTTACATTTCTTTATATCCATAATTTTTGAGCATATGTAATTCATAATCTGTTATATATCCGCGCTCAAGAATTTTAATTGCAAGTTCTGTATATTGCATCGATAATTTGTTTTCAGATGGATTGATCAATTTGATCAAATATGATTTTAAAATTTTATTTACTTTTATCATGATATATACTCCTGTTAATGATTATTTATATAAACTTCCATGCGTTTGATGAGTAATAAATTCTACATCATAAATTGTATAGTTGAATAACTGTTTACCAGTTCTAATATTAATATTTGATTTTGTGCTATCATACAAAAAATGAGTTTTAACTTTTAATGCTTCAGCCATTGTGTCACATTCGTAAACAATTTTTTTAATCTTATTTTCAGTGTTTATTTTATCTGAATTATCTGTCATAACTACATAATATTTTTCATTTTTATTTTCTATCATATATAAACCTTTTTAAATCCCTTCAGTTAATAAGTATCTGCCTGTAATAATTGTTTTTCACCGTTTTTGCCCGTTTTAATGGCAGAATTTATAATTATTTTCATTTGTAAAATTATGGTCGTCATTCCATGAATCAAAATCTGTTATAGATATATAATCTAAAATTGTTTTGGATAAAACATCTTTTCTCAACGATAAGGCTTTAATTGCCTGTTTATATGCTTCTGTTTTATTCATGTTATACCTTCTTTTCTATAATTATATTTATTTTACCGTTATTTATAATATCTTTAAATGCTTCGTAATTTATACGCCAACGAAAGCCGGTACTCCATTTGTCTAAATCATAATCATATAACCACGCTGTATTATATTCATTGCTTACAATTGCTGTTTTAATAATTGTATTAAGTTCCTTGTATAATTTTGCTTTTTGTTTTAAAATCTTTTTGGCCTGAGCAATTTTATCAGGCTCAATACCTGTTAAAGTACTAGCACAATCTAAACCAATTCTATAAAATTTATTATCATCCGAGCCCTTTACAATTGCGATATTAGTTATATACTTTCCACAATTTTCACATGTTTCACCACACACATCATCGTTATACTTTCCGTTATACTCTTGTCCAGACATGGTATAACTTTGATCAATTCGTAAGTTTCCAGAAATTGCTTTCATCGTTTATTATCTTTCTGTTATAATTATATCACATTTATATTATTGTCAAGTAATGTTTTAAACTTGTTATAAATAATACATAAAAAGATTCTTATACTCATTAAAAGATTCGCTGCTACATAACCAGCGCGCCATTAATGGCATGCCTGTTATTAGATCATATGCCGTACTACTATCAGTAGGCATTCTATAGATATCGCCCGTAATTGGATGTTTATAATAACTCCAAATTCCGACATTCATAAATGGACTAATGTGCAAAGAAATATTATTTTTCATTTTTATTTTCTATCCTATATAAACCTTTCGCTGTTAATTATAATGTGTTTTTTGTTATAAAAACAAAAGACTATAGATAAATGGCTATTATCTATAGTCTTTTAAATTAATCGAATCTCCAATCATCATAAAAGCCAAATGATCCAAAGTCAATTGAATTTTCGCAACAATCCTCACTCTCATCATATGCAATAGAATAAAAATTCCTTCTTGCAACTTCTTGACCATTTGTATCGAATACAATCACTGACTGTCCCGTATAACTAATTGTTTCGTCAATATCATCTAAAATATCCTCGATGAAATCAGCTTCAAATACAATCTTAACTCCGTTACCATAATTTACAATAAACTTTTCCATTTTTTATATTCCTTTTCTAAAAATTTATTTTACTTATTCGATTGTACTAACATTTCTGTTAATACAATCTGAAAATAAAATATACTTTTTATTTTACCTTTCAATTTCTCGGATCATCTTTTTCGTTAATCAAAAACCCGTCAAATTCTACCCATGTACCCGCACCCAAAATATCTATAACCGCTCTCCTGTCAATTACTTCAGCGACACAAATACCCTGATCATTATGCCAGTTTTTTGATACCCAATTATCACGCTGGTTTTTTGTGTCAAAAGCTTTTACGCTCCAGCCCATTGACTTATACGATACGTTTACACCATAATGGTTAATTCCTGCATAATATCTTTTCATGATTTTATTTTACCTTTCTGTTATTATTTAATATAATTTTACCAGATTTTTATTATCTGTCAACTATTAATTTTTTAGCTCTTTTATGTTATCAATTGTATAGTTTATAATAAACCTGCAATAGTATACAGCGAAATTTTTTTCAATATGTTTTTTCATAAAATCAAATAATCCTTCAGTCTTGCCATCTGCTTTAATTCTTGTTTTTGCAGTTGATAGATAAAATCATAATGATTATCATCCAGTTCAATTACTTTACAGTTTTATAAATACCATTACTGCCAAAAGTTAAACTATTTTCATTATTTAAAATAACTTCATAATTATCTTTTCCACTTGTAAAATTTTTTGTTTGCATATTAATTTACCTTTCTGTTAACAATTGTACCGTTTGAACCAATTTTTTTCTTGATAGCTCCTTCATCCGTTTTGAAAATATAGAATGAACCTGTTTCAATGACTTCTATATTTTCTGCATGATGTTTAACAGCCTTAGGATATTTTCTTGTACCTTTCCATTCAATCCAGTTTACATCAGCAATATAACTTTCTGATTCTAATTTTGGCTTGTATGCTTTCAATTGATCTAAAATTTCTAAAGCATATTCCATATCATAATAATCAGTTTTGTTATACCAGCAAGAAGTATGATGATAGGCGCAAGGAATCATTAACTCTTTTATAGCCTTGCTTGATACGCCTAATTTTTTGGCTAAAATCGTAGCCGGAAAACATCCGTTATTTTCTGCATCAATAGCGTTATTACTTTTTGAGTATTCGAAATATCCTGCCATAGTTTAACCTTTCTGTTATATAATTTTACTATTAATCGATTGTACTATATTGCTATAGTACAATCTATAATATTAAAATTGTTATCAATTGTCAAACAACTGAAAAGCTGTTTCCTCAAATGCGAACCACGCAAGCAAGTTTTTTAATTGTTCATTACCATATACATTTTCAGCGCCGTTAAGGGAAGAGATGAACTCTAATTGATTTTTATAACCGAATTCTTGAGTATAATTATTAATTAACTCTTGAATTTCATTTTCAAATTTATCGTAAAATTCAGTAGTATCTGAATAATAGACAAGGGAACCAACTAAACCGGAAGAGCATCCTCCTTGATGTAAATCTTTTATAAATCCTCGAATGCCATCATCATAATTTTCTGCTTCTTCTTCACAAATATTTTCAACTTCTCGTTCTAATGCGTTCATCATATAAACCTTTCTCTTTCTGTTATAACTAATTTTTATTTATAATTTATTTTACATCATTTTTAAAATATTGTCAAGTACCAATTTGAAATTCATTACTTCAATGATCTATTTTTTAACCATTATCACAGTATAAAAATTCATGCTATCTTTAATCCTGACATTAATAAAATATTCATTTCAAAAACCGTTATATAACCATTTTCTAGGATATTTTCTGCAAGGCTGGAATACTCTGATTTTTCATTTGACAATTTGAGCAATAAATTACGTAATTTTTTATTAATTTTTAACATGATAATTTTCTCCGTTTCTGTTATAAGTTGAATAGAATTTTTATTATGCTATAAAAGCATAGCATAAAAAAGATAAGAATAAAACTGATATTCCACATATTTAATTCTGTTATTGACAGAATCAACGGCAAGAAAAAACAAGGGACGATTAATAATCGAATATTTTTATACATTTTAATAATCCTCAATCATCATTAAAATTTTTAAATTTCTTTTCTAATTCAATACGTTCTAATCTATATTTATTATCGATAAATTTATTAATATCCTCAACGGTATCATAAAATTTTTTGAAATTTTCATCATATCCAGCAAACGATTTTTGACATATAATATAATCTGTTAAGTCATAATTGTTATATGTTTTAAATCCGTGCATTTCAAAGCAATCGGCAGCATTGGCACGACAAGTATTTTTTGTATCAGGATACCAAACTGCAATAATATATTTTTTGTTTTTTCTTTTTTCGTACAAACAATATTCATTTTTCATAATTCTTCACTTTCTTTTTTTTTTTTTATAATTTTTTACTTCATGATTGACTATAACAAAATTGTTATAGTCAACTTCAAGCAAAAAATTATTATTGATTATAGAAGATTTTAGAATCTTCTTTTAATACATACTCCTTGAACAATTTTTTCGATTCTCTCAGGGAATAACCAATATACAGTTTATGATAATATTGATTCCTGTAAATTGTTTCAAGAAATATACCAGAATGTATTTTTGTCGAATTAATGATCATTGTTATTCTCACTTTCTTTTTATTTTTATTTTTTTCTTTATTTTTTTTTTCTATTTTTTATTTATATATTTATTTTACTATATTATTTTTATAATGTCAATAGTCAATTTTTTATTTGTTAATCAATATAAATTTTATAAATAGTATAACAGAAATGTTATACTATTGAAAAATCTGTATTTAACTTAATTCTGGTATTAATTCATTTTCGAATACGCGTGAACCATAGCGCGCGCGTATTTCATCCAACGAATATCGTTCCTTTGAATAGCTTTTATCCATTGGATTATGATAATACCACGCTAATTTCTTGGATGACCAAAAGAACCCCATTTTTTTAAAATTATCTTTATATTCTTTGGTGTTGCCCGTGCACCAAAGCCATCGGCCGCACAATTCTATTTTAACTCCGTGCATATGGATGACTTCCTGAATAATATTAATAAAATCCTGTGGTATTTCATTAGTGGGGTGACTTGTTTCGTATACTTCACCCTCTGAATTTTTATAGATGTTTTTGTAAACTTTGAATAATTCGGAGTACTCAGCATTAATAATTTTCATTTCTTCCAGCGCTGAATCTTTAAGGCTTTCGTCTTTTACCATGTCAGGATGAAAAGTAAAAGCTAAACGCTTATATTGACTTTTAAGATCTTCAATACAATTGACATTTTTAAAATATTTACTGTTATTCATTTTTGTTATCCTCATTTCTTTTTTTATTTTTTGTTATAATTTATTTTACTACGATATAATCATAATGTCAATAGTCAATTTTAAATCTGTTATATCCAATTGGTGTAAAAAATTTTAGCATAGCACAACAAAAAAAAGACAGATTAATATCTGTCTTTTACGAGCATTGATATTTTAATAATTACTCATACAATAATCAGAGTGCGAATCATACCAGTTTTCAAATTGGTATAATGTCCACGTTAACATTTTTTTTAAATAATCAGTAGAATAAAATACTTCTTGTTCTAAAAATTCGTCCTGAATAAATACAGGAATTCTCAACTTATCCATATGATCGAATATTTTATTTTTTAAATTTTCTCTGTTTTCCATTTTTTCCTACTTTCTTTTTTTTTCTAAAAATTTTTACCTTTATTTTATCTTGCAATTATAACAAATTGCAAGATAATAAAAGATTAAAATTTTATTCAGGTAGTTGATTATAAAAGTTCATAATATTTTTACTATGAACTTTTTGAAGTTTACCATTAGAATAAAAATAATAATCATCATCATCACTATTTTTTATGCAATAATCCATAATCCCAAAAGCAATTTTAGACTTTTCCTGAATTAACCACGTTCCACATTCCCGTACGATCCAGATAAACTTTTCGGGATTACTCTGAAGTAATAAATTATCATGACGATAAAAATCTGATTGATAATATTTTACTTTTGAATCTACAATTGGTTTCAAAAGTAAAAATAGGGGATTATTAAAACCATTTTTTATTTTCTTATTATAAGAATTTAAATTCTTTTTTAGCAATTTTTCCGCTGCGGTAATGGCCGGTTCGCTTATAAAATATAAAGCGTCATCTCTACTCCTCCAGTCCGCTGAACTATCCGTTAAATTTCGCATACGCCGGTATGAAATTTTTTTGTCCTGTTCAGGAATTACCCTCATTTTTTTCATATCAAAACTATCGTTCAGGTATGAAATTTCCAGATAATTGTAATTGTAATCATGATCCCAGTAATTATAATTGCCCATCTCTTTGATGATTACATCGATACCGTTATTTTTTGTTATTAACTCATAATTCTTTTTCATTTTTTCCTACTTTCTTTTTTTTCTAAAATTATCTATAAAATATAGATTTTATAGGATACATTAACATATGATTGTTAATGTATCCGGAAAAAATATATTTTAAACTGCTTACACTTCTTTATTGATCAAAAAAAATTAAAAACCACCCCTCCCCATAGATCGGATAATCAAATTTTCCAACAAAATCTTGTCGTGCTCAAATTGGCGAATATCATTTTTAAAATCTTTTTGTTCCTCCTCTAGTAAAAATATTTGACTGTCTTTTCTATTTACTTTTTCTTCTAGCAATTTATTTGCGTTTTCTAACTTCTCCACATTTTCCTTTAACAATACAATATCAAATAAAAATTCTGACAGTTCCTCATCTGTAAATTTTTTTACGTCTTCAAAAACACTTTCGCAGTTATTACCAATCTTATCGAAAACTTTATTACTCATAGTATACCTCTTTCTTTTTTTTTTTTGTTATTATTTTTTACCTCATTTTACGGGGGGTGTCAAGCAAAAAATTATCTATCCCTGCTTAGCTATGCTCACTTTTTCAATCCACGAAATACCTGCAACATTATATATTGCGCGCGCGCGCGCAATATCGTCATTGGTTGGATTTGGGATAAACTGTATCATTGATCCCCGATGATATGTCTTGCCGTGATTATTGGCCGCGGCCACTATGTCAGACAGTCTGTCAATATTGATTTTCTCTACGTCCATTTTTTCCTCTTTTCTGTTTTTTTTCTAAAATATTTTTTTTGTTTTTTTTATCCTATAGATTGCACTACGGGAGTAATGCAATCGAACGATAAAAAATCAATCTGTAAATTTACACCTAGTTAAAATTGTTTGTTTTTCGCCTTTATATTCATTATGATCTTTGATTGTACCTTTAATCGATTTTAAATCACGTGTACGATACAGTTGACGATTTTTATCATAGTCTGTATATTCTTCATTTTCTGGACGGCTGGACGTAAACCAAGTAAAAACATTATCTTGATAGTCCGTAAAACGATAAACAAACGATGTGCCGTACATAGTTTCAAAACTTGAAACAAGACTCCAGCTTTTAATTTCAAACTGAACTTTATCACCGATTTTCCCGACATAATTACTGTTTTTGCGCTTTTCCTGCTTTTTGCTTTCCTCAATCTGGTTTTCATTCCATTTTCGGAATGCAATCGGTAAATAGGCTAAAAACCCCAAATACTGTTTTTTAACAAAACTTTGGGATGTGATGTTTTTGCAATTAGTCAAAAAATCGTCAGAAAAGCTATTTAACTTTAACCATGTAATAATTTCATCAGATTTTAATAAATCATCATTTGTGACGTCATTGGCGTCAAGTTCCAAAATAGCGTTTTTAGTGCTATTTAGATATTCGGCTTTGATATAGCCATTTGTATTAATACTTTTTACAGCTAACGCAATAGCAATTCTAACTTCAAAAAATTTGGATGGAGGAAAATTTTCCTCGTAAAAGCCGGCCGAATAATCATATAATTCCGTACATAAAGATAAAAATGCAATTGCCATATCAGGATAAATACCTGTGTAATCGTGCAAACAACTACTGCCTACTTGCAAAAACGTATTATTATTAATGTTGCGTACGATGTATGTTACGCTGCGTTGATGATTAGTGCTGCAGCATTCGCAATTTGGCGCAAGTGTAAACCATCTTTGATCAATTTCATGACTATCAAAAGTGGTAACAATATTACCATTGTTACTATGATCCAGTTTAGCCCAAAGTTCATAATTACCATTAGTGATAATTTCTGACTCAATCGTCAACGTCCGTGATAATGTTGTATATTTATTAATAATATTATTATCTTTATCACGAATTGTAACCGTGAGTGGTTTTTCGACGTCATTAAAAAACCAATTAAGTTTACAATTATATTTATCCGCTTTACGTTTTAAAGCGGACAGTTTCTTTTCAACTTCTTCGATCGCGTCAATAGCTATACTGTATTCTGTCGTATTCATTCCTTCCTACTTTCTTTTTTTGTCTAAAATATTTTTTTTGGATATTTTTTATCCTATGGATTGCACTATTCACATAGTGCAATCGAACGATAAAAAAAATTGTTTTTTGTGCTGGCTGTTTACCGCTGGCTGTTTGGCTTTCGCCTCGCTCACAACTGGCTCGCTCTCAACTACAAAGATTATACAATATCATTGTACCATAGTAAACGTTGGCGGTAAATGGTAAACAGCTGTCAATATGACAATTATTTGTAACAAAAATACTCACCCTTTTGGCTATTACATTACGATAAATGTCACCTTTTTTTAAACACATGGGAAACCATCACCCCATTTTTAACCATTAAAAACACAGTAAATTTACTCGTAAAATTGACGATTTTCAACGAAAATTGATCACATGATCAAATATACCATAACGACACAAAAACGCCTTAAAACGCCTCTACGCGCTTTCTGTGACGTATCGTTTTTTTTAATTGTCATATGATATTTTAGACTTTGCACTTGATTTTTAAAAATTGCCTATTGACTTTTGATCCAATTCGTGGTAATCAAATTGTTGACTAAAAAAGTAGATATTTATAACCCCTGACTTTTTTTGATCAATGAGAAGCGTTTTTGGATTGATCGATTTGTAAAGTAAACTTTACTATGTGTGACATAGTATTATTGATTAATAGTTAATCGATTAATTGTTAGTTGATTATGGATTACAATACTTCTTACAATCCCCCCGTGTTATATCGAAAAAACGACACCCATGTCGTTTTTAATTTTTATCCATAAATAATTCGTCTAGTCAGAACTTAATTACGATCGATTGATTCGCTTTTCAATCAGATCTTCCTGATCTGGTGATCATCCAGGTTTCGATTATGACTGATATAATCATAACCTACAGATATCAGACAGCCCCTATTTTACGTATTCGATCAGCATAAAAAAGGAAGCCATGCTCTTAGCACTTTCATTCACGCACCCTAAATCTCAATCCATAAAAAATCATAAAATTCATAAAAAAATCATAAACCTTAACAAATCCAAAATTTTACAAAAACAAAGTTTAAACTTACAAAAATCATAAAAAAAGGTCAAAATTTACATAATATAATCCAAAGATAAGATATTATATGCAAGCCAAACTATATAATGCAAAATATACAAAATGCATCGTGGATAATAAGATGCAATGCAAAATAGGCACCATGATGTATAGAGTGATTATTAAGATAGATAGGGATAGAAATAAGGGTAAATAGATAATGCAGAGGTAGCTGGTAAGAGGTAATAGTATGCGAAATAAGGGAGGTTATGATTAAGGTAATTTGAAATAGGAAAAGTTATAAATAGAAAGAAGTGAGATTATGAAATAGGAAAAGTTATGATCAAGATGATATAACATTGCGAAATATAGATAGGTTGCAAATAGAAAGAAGTAAAATTGTAAAATATGAAAACTTACAAATAGATGATGATATAATTAAGAAAAAGAATATATGCGATAAAATACAAATAGGATATTAATAGATAAATACAGATCTATGAAAAATGCCAATTAATATTAATATATTATATACATTATTAATTAAAGAAAAATTTTAAAAAAAAAATAGCACTATAAAAATAATAATAGTAATAAAATAAAAATAGCAATATAAAGATAATAATAGTATTAAAATAAAAATAGCACTACCGATATGATAGTGCTACTGATAATAATAATATTAAAAATAAAAATAGCACCCGATAAAAAGCAGTGCTATTTAAAATTACAAAAAATGCGCAAAAACCACAGACAACCATTAATATTGGTATATCGCAGATTCTGCGCAAAATTCTATTAAATTTATAGAGATAAAGTTGAATTTAATGAAAGGTGTATGTAGTCAATGGCAAACTAAGTTTTTTAAGATTTGTATGTAGTAGGAGATTGCACTTCATAAAGATACCAATATTTTTCCCCTTTATGCGATCCTTCTAATTCTGTTCTTACTGCAAACAGATAGGGCAGACCTTCTTCACATATAACAGTATTGATAAATAAAGTTGTACGTCTGCTATAGTCTATAGGGATCATAGGATCAAATAATTCCCTAAAGAATTCTTCTTTGAACACATATTGCTCTTTTTTGAATAATTTTTTATACAAGTATTTTTTTAATATAGGAGTTAAATTTACATTTGGAGTTTTCATATTATTCTCTTTCTCCTACTAACCAGAAATTTCTATTTCTATATTTGCCTTTTGTTTGTCTTTGTGTATAAACAAAGAAAGGCAATTCGTCCTCATCTATTATTTGATTAATAACATTTATACCCCTTGCCTTATAGTTAGCTTTTTTAGGAGAAAATATGTTGCTAAAGAATCTGTTTTTAAAATATTCTTTATCTGCATCTATTAGTCCTTTCCCCACATATTCTTTCAATATATTATATAAAGTTTCAAATTCTATCTCTTCGTCTGGCTTTCTTATACTATTATAGTCATAATTCAATATATTGCAAATATATCTTTTGTAATTATCATTTTTGTTGATATCAATCATTTCTTGGATCATACTTTTTTGAGTTTTATAATGTTGGGATTTTGCTTTATTTTCAATATACAGTTTCATCAAAACATCGTCAACCGATTTCCCTTTATAATAATCTGTAAACTTTTCTACTTCCTTATTATTATAATCTTTTATCATATTCAATTTATTTTCAAGATCATTATTTATATACCATAAATTTCCGTTGTTGTAATTTCTTACATATAAATTTATTTTATCATTTTCAGAAACAATTCTTTTTCTGCCTAATGCTTGTATAAAAGTTATTGGATTGAGCGTGTCTATAAATATATGCTTCAAATCTGGATCTATAATATTTACACCGGCATCAAGTACACAAGTAGAGAATAGGATTCTGCAATCAAATTTAGAATTGTAGACAATCTGATTCATAGTCTCTTGACTGGATTTAATTGCTAACTTATTAGAATTAGAACAAATGAATTTAGCATTTTCAAATTGTGTTGATAAATCAAAGCAGTCTTGAGCATTTTTACCGAAATACCATATCTTTTCATTATCTGGAATATTTTTTATAATTGATTGAATTATATAAGAATATCTTGTTTTATTATAGAAAGATAGTGTGCTTATATAAGAATAGTCAAACTTCATATTATATTGAAAATCATACTTGCTCTGATAACCCAATAACTCTTGAGGAGTAGCAGTGACGAGAATGAGTATTTTATTAGAAGGCGTATTAATTATTGGAGGAAGTAATAAGTATGTGCTTTTATTGAATGTGCTATCTGCAAACATAAAATGAGCCTCGTCAAAAACTATATAATCATATGGCTCTATTAATTCTAAAAGATCTGATTCTTTACTCAACACCTGCGATTGCAATGCTTGATAATTAGTTACTTTGATAATATCTGTTTTATCACCAATATCCACAATGTTCTGATTCTTCAATAAAATTCTATTACTTAAAAGTAATATCTTTTTATTATTATCCTTGCAGTAATCATATAACTTCGTTTTTATAAATTCTGATTTACCGCTACCTGTCTGAGAATGAATTAGTATTCGATTCCCTTGTTGCCATTTAACAATTTCTTCATTAGTAATAACATCTGAAATATATTGCTTAGGCATATACAAACCTACTATTTAAAACTTTCATAATAATGTCCTTTCTTAATATAATTATCTCCATATTTTTGCACAGTTCCTTTTCCTTATATAAAATTGGGCTTAGAGGGAAAGGAATAAGTCTCTAATTTGTCACTCTATTAATAGTTGCAATCCATTAAATAGAATCAAGCCCAATTAGCAAGCCTACAAATATAATATTATCACAGAACTTTATATATGTCAATAGTACAATTATAAGAAGTTTGTTAGAAATTATATTGATATTGATTTTTACTATTGACAAGAATAAGTATTGGTGCTATACTAAAATATATGATACATAAGAAATAGGTAACAAATTGCCTATTGACAAATAACAACTTTTGTGGTATATTGAATATGCAATATAATTTATTATTAGGAGAGGATATGATTATGCTTATTTGGTTAATACTTGTTTTTTTAAATTTGAAATATTTATATAAACTTATTATGAATAACGCTTCTTAGGACATTAAAAGGAGATTGAATTTATGGATGCATTTGGGTTGATCTCGCTTCTTGTTTTTAGTATAATGTTTTTGGTTATGCAAATTTTAATTTGGTAGGATGATTCACTATTGGCTTATAAAAGTTATATTAGATAATTCCCCGCTGTGGTTAGTTTTAGCGGTTATATTTGGTGCTATACTTATTGCATGATTTATTTGGCTTATAAAAAGTTTCTAATCGTATGGCTTATTTGGCTTATAAAAAGTTACTAAGGAGAATAATATGAATAGATATTATAAAATTGGTTTAGCCGGATTATTGGTGTCGATTTATTTCGTATTAGTTGGCAGTGCAGGATTTTCAATTCCGATTCAAGTAGGATTAATTGCTTGCGGTTTTGTGAGTTTTTGGATGATGATTAGAAATGCTAATAATTGATAGCATTATTTATGTAGTTAATCAGATTTGATCTGATTAGAAAGGAGAGAATAAATTTGATAGAGTGCAATAATTGTCTTAAAAATGGCATCTGCACTCCCTTTATTAAACAATTCCTTATGTATTATGATTATTGTGAAAATTATATTGAAAGAGAAATTAATGTTATGGAAGATGAGAGTGATGATAATTGGAGTGAATTTAGCTATAACAAATATACTGATACAATGACCGATTATGGCGAACCTACCGAATGGGATATATTTAATTCCAGCGAAGATTAATATGGAGGTAAATGGCAAAAAAACTACAGCAATTTTATATATACAAATTGAGTAGTCAAAGGATAATCCAGGATAAATTAAATATACAATTAAATATAAATGATGCAAGAAAGAATGGGGAATTAATATCAATAGGTAATTCCCAATTACTAACTACGATTCGACAAATTAAGAATCGAACTGATTATGAAAATCGGTTAAATGAATTATTAGAACAAAAGAAAATAGCAAAAAAGAAATTAGATAATCCTTTAAGACTATATGAGATAGAAAAAGAAATTGATGCAATATTGTTTGTTCCAGAAGTTATTAGTTTGGTTGTTGAGGATAATCGCCATTATGTAAAAATCATCAATGAAGGATTATTTGTAAACGGCAAGAAATATGTAAGACTAATGTGTAGCGCTGGGCAAGCAAGGCGGAATAATGTTCTATTAATTGACTCTGAAATAGAACATCAAACAAAAGAAACTTTAAATAATGGAAGAAAAGATATTCCGATAGTACCCGCAAAGTTCAATGCTTATTTTGCTTTAGCATCATCAACTGCATTACCAGTAACTACACCATTATTTACAGTTGTAAAAGACTGTGAAATAAAACGTATAGAAAAAGTAGAATGGGTAGAAGAAGATCCGAGTGGTGATGATAAAATAGAAGAAGTTGAAAAGGAAATAAAATTTAATTTGTTTGACGGGCAAGGATTGATCAGTCCAAGAATGGCTAAGCAATGGGCTGAGGATTTAGAATTAGATTATATCCCAAGTTGTTTTATTGTAAGGTCTAATTTTATAAAAGGGTTATTGGTTGTTGTTGATTTTGTAGAATATTCTGATTACATTGGTAAGCATATTATTGAAGATATATACGGGGATACTATAAATATTCGAGATATGGATGTAATTTTATCAGCTTCTCAATTTAAATTATGGAACGCCTTCGATAATATAAAATCGTATGTAAAAAATAGCAAACAGAATAATATCGGGTGGGGAGTAACACGATATGCTCCGAAACAAGAAAAAAATCACACAACTTTAAATTATCAATTTATACAAGCATTAAACTTAGATGAAAAAGCTATAAAATCTCTATGCAAAAAAACAGTTGAATATTTCAAAAATATAAGCACAAATACTTTAGATTATACTTTGCTTTATCTTTTAGGAGATTTATGTGATGAAGAATATGATGAATATATATTTGATAAGATTGGCGATAATGTAACAAAAGCGATTATATTAAATAATGAGCTTATCTATGATCCGTATATCCAGACTCATATTCAAAACTCTATAAAGAAAAAAATAAAAGAATCTTATATTGGAAATCTTATTGTTAATGGCAATTATACGTTTATGGTTGCAGATCCAATCGCAATGCTTGACCATATATTTAGTTTACCAGTTAAAGGGTTATTAGAAAGAGGAGAATATTATTGCAGATATTGGCTTGATAAAGGAATAAATAAGATTGCTGGGATGAGATCTCCTTTAGTTTGGAGATCTGAAGTTGATGTGATGAATCTAAAAACTGATGATAATATGGAACATTGGTATGAATATCTGAATTGTTGCTGTATATTCCCTGCAAACGGAATGGATATGGCAGTGTTAGGTGGTGCCGATTAGTTAAATAGTCGCTCTAAATGGTAACATTTAGATGAAAATTCGGTGAACTCAGAAATCTGAGGTGTGGATAAAAATATCTGCTAACGGTGGAACTCCGACTGTGTAAGCAAGGACAATACCGTGCTAAGCCTTGTAATAAGGAAAGTGTAACGAGCAATTCGAAAGAATGTATCTTGCATGTGAAATTCATGCTTGAGAAGCGCCGAATACCCTATTTTTATTTTATAGTTTATTTTAACTTTTTTATAAAAACAGGATAATGATGTGCTCTGCTCTTATAGGTAACTATAAGCTAACATAAAGGTACGATGGAGACATTGTATGCCTAACAGACCAAAAGGATATAATCAATGGTGCATATGGTGGATTGCCAGTAATGTATGAAACTAAAAAAGCACCAGAGTGCAAGATAATTGAGTCAGAATTATATAAATCAGATATAAACGGATTTAATACTAAGGTAGGATTTTTAACGAATCTTAGTACAACAATGTACTCTATGCTTCCAATGTTTGATCCAGAAAGTGCAGAATATAAAGAAATTATCAGAAGATTAAAGCAGTGTCGTAGAGAGCAGGGCGCTATTATAGATGCTACAAAAGGTTTGGTAATTAGACCTATTCCTTCTCATTGGACTAATTGGAATAAAATTACTGATGATATGAGCGAGGAAGAAAAATCTAAAGCAGAATTCAATAATAGAATTCTAATTTCAAAACGTCCTAAATTTATGACGAATGTTTATAGTAATTATTCTAAAGAATATAGACGCCATTATGAAAATTATGATACATTTTCTCAAGCTAAATTTTGCTTATTTTTAGAAGAGCTTTTGAATTTAGATGAATCAGAATTATCTGAAGAACAAATTGAAGCTATTAATAAATTCAATAAATATAATCCTTTAATTGAATCAAGCTGTACAACTAATAATATATCTAAATATATGCAAAGTAAAGTAAAAGAAATTAGGCAAGGCGTAAGGCGTAAGAATACAGAATCTACTGTAAAATTATTAAAGTCAAAAGATTTTGAAGTTGACAAAGATAAATTAGATAAACTTTATGCCGTATATAAAAAGTATAAATCAGGTAAAAGAAACTTCGATTCTATTGATGCGGATTCAGGTGAAGTAAGATTTAAAACGCTTGAACAATATTGCAAATATATAAAACAAGAAGCACTTAAAATTACTCCTAATTTGGAAGAATTAGCTTCTTTAGCAGTAGTTATATGCTACGAATTACATCCGAGCGATAATAAGTCTTTTGCGTGGTTAGTGTTTGGTGAAGGATTGATTGAAAATATAAAAGCAAATAAGCAGGAAGATATTCAAATACCATTCTTAGATAAAGATGGTGCAATTAATTATCTTGATAAAAAATATTCGAAAAAGAAAATATATATAGCAAATGAATATAACGAGGAGTTTTATTAATTTACAGATATAGGAAAACGGATTGAATGATATTTTATGAAAAAAAACGAGCAGAAGAAATATTAGAAAATGGTTTTACTTCTTTTATGAACTTTGAAGAATTGTTTATTTTAGCAAAGTACTTCAGAGATGAGGAAGGGAAAAATGATAGAGAAATAAAAGATATATTGAATGAATTTTGTACTAAAAGCCAAGTAGGATTTAATGAAATTTTATCAAGAAAAAAAATATCTAATGCTATAAGGTCTTCTAAAAAACATAAAACTAAAATGAATATAGAAATCAATATTAATAAAAAAGAAATTGATTCTATAAAAATGCTAAAGAATCACCATTTACAAAAAATATTATTCGTAATGTTAGTTATATCTAAATATTTAAAAAGTAATTATATCCCAAAAAATAAAATTAGTAAAAACAATAAATATTATGTATATTCATATAACTTTTTGAAGATTTTGAAAATGGCTAAAATTAATGTTGAGAAATATAAAAGAAAAGTTTTACTTTATAACTTAGAGCAAAGTGGATTTATTACTACTTTCCCTAATGGTTATTTTGAAATAAATATTGCTTGTGATGATCCTGAAGTTGTTATAACAATACAAAGTTTAGATAATATTGTTGATCATTATGTCATTACCTGCGATTCTTGTGGAAGGACAATAGATAATATATCTAAAATGCACAATTTGTGCCAAGAGTGCTATAAGAAAAAAAGATTAGAAGATGTAAACAAAAATGTAAAAAAACATATTGAAAAAAGTAAAATATAGTTTATTTAATTAAATATATATTAAATATCTAATATATTAATCAGAGTGTGTATTACGCTTAGTGAATAGGTAAAAAAAAAGAAAGAGGAAAATTGTGGAAATTAAATACGATAAAAGGTATGTGATCAAAGAAATTGCTGAAAGAGCTTCTTTTACTAAAAAAGATGTTAAAGAAATTCTTGATGAATTTGACCAAATCATTAAAGAACTTGTTGCACAAGGAAAGCGAATTGATTACTATGGACTTTTTCATATCGATGGTACTATTATGAAATCTTCGCGGTATTATAATGTTGGCACAAAGGCGTATGAATTAGCTGAGGGGAAAAAGCGATTAACAATTAAGCCGAGTAAAAACTTACGAAGAATTTATAAAGAAGGCAAAGTAGGTAATTACGAGGATGACGAGGAAGATTTAGAATCATACGAAGAAGAGAAAGTTGATTGGGAAGAAGAAGACTTCAAAAGAGAAAAATAATAAATTATAAAAAAGGGGGGACTTATAACAGATGCCGAGAAAAACAATTAAAGTAAAGATTACGAACCCCGAATTGACAAAACAAATAAATCCTGAAAATATAAAGTTGATGAATTTATTCTTAAGGGATAAAGGATCGAGAAGTAGCGAAAAGACGATTGAAAATTATAAATCAGATATTCTGATCTTTTATACGTGGAATTTACTTTATAATAATAACACTTTTTTTGTAGATATTAAGAAGTTGCAAGTTAGTGAATTTTTTATTTATGCAACTGAAGTATTGCATTTTGGTAGTGCGAGATATGCAAGATTGAAATCTTGTTTAAGCTCTATGTCTAATTTTATAGAACGAATGTTAGATGATGAATATCCAAATTTTCGTAATATTATACTAAAAGCAGTAGAGCCGATGCCTAAAGAATTTGTTCGCGAGAAAACAGTTTTCTCAGATGAAGAAATAAATAAACTTATTACTGATTTAGAAAAAGATGAAGAAACTCAAATAGTATGTTGGTTATCTTTAGCAATTGCTTCTGGATGTAGATTTTCTGAACTTTTAAGGTTTACTTTAAATCTTATTGATGAGAACAATACTGCGTATGAAGGAATATTTTTAGAAACTACAAAAGCTATTAGGACGAAAGGACGCGGAAAATTTGGGAAGCAGTTAAAGAAATATATCATCAAAGATATATTTTGGGACAAATATCAGAAATGGCTTCTTATAAGAGAAAAAATTCTGAAAGAAAACGGGAAAGATCATGATTCCATTTTTATAAAATCTAACGGAGATCCTGCTTCTGAATCAACAGCACGAGGATGGGTAAATAAAGTTCAATCCTATTTAGATAAACCTTTTTATTGTCATTCTCTTCGTCATTATTCTGTTAGCTTTTTAGGAAGAAAGAAAATACAACCGGAATTAATTAAAGAATTGTTCGGGTGGTCAGACGTAAATTTAGTGTTTTTATATGACGATGTTGAAGCAAAAGATAAAGTTTGGTCTGAACTTGAAAATTTAAAACAGCACTTAGAAAGTACAAAGCCTGATGATTTAGTATAAAACTTGAATTTTATGATTGGTAATAATTTATAAGGAGGGGCAATGGCATTAAAATATATAGGGGCAGATTGTTTTCCTGCTTTTTTAGCATTATCTACAGATTTAGACAGTTCTGCCAGCACAATTGCTGGTGCAAGCCTTATTGGAAAAACTGTTTATATGACAGACAATGGTACGTGGTATATTATTAAACCCGATTTAGCTTTGGCAGAATTTTATTTTCCATCTACTCCAGTATAATTAATACAAACTTATTTTAGAAAGGCAATTTATTGTGGATTGCATTACAGAAAATAATGACCCGTTCCAAATAGATGCGAGAGAATCTATTATTTGTGAAATGAAATTAAATGCTTATAAAGATGAAAGAACTATTTATGTCTGGGAAGATATAAATGATAATACTGCATTTATTTTTAATCGTATGCTTGAAAATCTTTGTAATACTAAAGGAAAGAAATTACCTATTACAATTAAACTATCATCCAATGGCGGTGAAGTCCTGTCTGCTTTAAGTATGGTTTCGGCTATTGAGAAAGCAAAAGAACAAGGATATGAAATAAATATTTATGTATATGCTTCTTGCATGTCAGCGGCAGTAATTTTTGCAAGTGCAGGGTCTAAACGATATGCACAAAGATATACAAGATTTATGATACATGACATTGGTAGCTATAACTTTGGTTTTCAATCTAAAGAAGATATAAAAAATAATTACGAAGAGCATAAGGCATTGTGGGATTTAGTTAGTGGCATTCTATTAAAGAACACAAAAATTACTAAAGAGTATCTTGAGGACATTGTATCTCATCAAAAATCTTTTTTCTTTTGGGCAGACCAAGCATTAGAGCTTGGTATTGTAGATGAATTACTATAAATCGAGAGGATTATGAGCGAACAAAACCTAAAATACGAAGATGAATTAGAAAATTGTGACTGTGATTGTGATAATATTAATTATCCTGCCTTATCGTATGACCCTTCAGAAGATGAATTAAAAGAAGGAATTAAAGAAGGTTCTAATCTTTTGGGATTTATTGGAGTCATCAATAAAATTGGTCTATCAGAAAATAGCATTTTAGAGATTATAAGATCGAAAATGGAGATAGATGCTGGAATTAAATTACAGCAAATGCAAATCGAATATGGAGTAAAGATTTGTAAAGATAAAGATGATGATACAGAAGTAAAAAGTATCTAAATTAAATAGTTCATGGAATAGGGGATTTATTCTTTTCAAATGGACTCACCATTGTGACGGCTGGTGGAGCAAAATGCACTGTATCATATGAGTGATACAGTATAATCGCCGATGTAGTATAAAGGTAATATGATTTTTTTGTAAAAAATGGTTAGAGGTTCGATTCCTCTCATCGGCTCAAGAAATTAATATGTATAATATTGATTTCTTAAATTGTTATTTAGGATAGATATATATACAGGAGAAAAATTGGAAAAATCAATTTTTGAAGAATGTTACAAACATTACTTAGCAGATTGGAAATTAGGAGAAACTTGGAATACTCTTTCTGAAAAGTATTCTTATGCGAATCCAGAGGCTTTAAGATCCAGCTTTAAAAGGGAAAGACAGAATAGAGGATTGCCTAATAAAAATGCAAATTCATCTTTCTCATATAATCAGCAAGATTATAAAGATAGTGAAGAAATAAAGTCGGATGGTAGCATTACAAGTGATAAACTAATTGAAATCTGCGAAATGGATAAACATAATCCAGAAATTCTTTTAAAGGCTCATGGATTTAATCCTAATACTTTTGAATTGGTTAATGCTAAAAATAATCTTTGGCATATGGCTAAAAAAGGTGGTAGTAGACTTTTGTTATACCAAAGTAAAATTACTGTAAAGCCTATTGTAGCCAAATGGACAGAAGAATCAATTGATAGATTATTTGACAATTTAAAAGTAAAAGATTTACATCCAGTCAAAACAAATCCAAGAAATTATAAAACAAATGGAAAGGCGCTTATATTCCCTTTAGCAGATCTCCATTATTGCTTATTGGCAACAGATAAAACAACTGGAAATTCATATAATCAGGAAATTGCAGAAAATCTTGTTTGGGATACAATTAATGAATTAAAACTTAGAGTAAAGAATGAAGAGTTTGAAGAAGTAATATTTGTTGCAGGGAATGACTTTTTGAATTTTGATAATCTTGTTGGAACTACAACAAAAGGTACAGCTCAAGATAACTCAAATTTATGGTATGATGCAATAGATGATGCTACAGAATTACTTATTGAGATTATACTCAGTCTTGCAGAAGTTTCTAAAGTTAAAGTTATTTCTGTGCAAGGGAATCATGATTGCCAATCATTCTATTCTATTATGAAGGCAGTATCTTATTATTTTAAAGATGATAAAAATATTGATATAGATTGTTCACCATTACCAAGAAAATACTATTGCTTTGGCAAAAACATCTTTGGATTAGCACATAACTTTCAAGTAAAAAAAGCATTAGAATTAATGTCAACAGAAGCAAAAGATTATTGGTCGAGATGTAATCATTTTTATTGGCTATTAGGGCATTTACATACTGGAATGGTGTATGAGAAGCAGGGATATGTTGAAATTTACCGATTGCCTACAATAAGCGGTTGGTCAAGATGGACTAATGATACTGGATATGTGCAAACAGAAAAAAAGACGCAATGCTTTATTGTAGATAAAGAA
>Ga0208826_1000768_pt1 | contig 31046 bp, 27 predicted proteins | sample AD_UKC115_MetaG_FD_184451 | JGI IMG/M metagenome (GOLD analysis project Ga0208826, IMG submission 184451) | Active sludge microbial communities of municipal wastewater-treating anaerobic digesters from Hong Kong - AD_UKC115_MetaG (SPAdes)... | ecosystem: Engineered > Bioreactor > Anaerobic >...
CCTTGAAACTTGGGATTTTAAAAACTAATGGAGAGTTTTCAAGAATTATTATACGTAGAGTAGTTTTGGATGTAATTTAATGGTAAACAGCGCGTGATTGAAAGTTGGTTCTTACTTATAAAAAAAATGATGCTTCAGCTGTGATAGTGAAATAAGTGCTTGTTGATTTGTAGTTATTTAGGATATAATAATTGTGGAGGTTGATAATCTTATGGAAGAGAAAATATTAAAAGCAATTGAAGTTTTAACTGGGAAAGTAGATAATATATCTAAAGATATTGGAGTAATGAAAACTGATATTTCAGAGATTAAACAGAAAGTTAATGCTATTAATGAGCAAACAGCTGACCTGACTGAATTTCGTACAGAGACAAGGCAAAAACTTGAAAAAATCGAGAATGGCATTGAAGTTCTTGGTAAAGAAGACTTTAAGAATAAAGTTGAATTAGTGGAGATAAAAAAGAAAATTGCAAAATAATAATAATATATTTTCTAATTTTCAAAATTGCTTTTGAGGCTAATTATTCATCAACTATTAATTTGTGATGGTAAAAAATGTGTATAATTATCAATCGGGTTATGTGAAAAGAGAAAATAGTTTGGATGTTATGTAAAAAAGACCTCACCGGTGTAGCAGCCGATGAAGTCTTCGAAAAAATGTATTAAAATCAATTAACCGAGAACACTTTCGTATGCCCATTCCAACCATTGGCACAGAATCTGCAAATCGGATTTATCTACTGTAGCCCCGCACCATACTCTAAGGCCGGTAGGTGCTTCGCTGTAAGAGCCTATATCATAAGCGACTTTTTCTTCAGCCAGCAATTTAATCATGCTCTTTAATTTGTCCTCAGGTAAGTCAACTGTGAAACATACGCTGGTGTTGGAACGGAATTGCTTTTCCTTGGCAAGGAAATGGATCCAACTGTGTTTTGCAACGAAATCCTCAAATACACTAAGATTGTCTTGACTTTTTGCAATCAAACCCTGTAGTCCGCCTACCGATTCTGCCCAGTTTAATGCTTGCAGATAATCCTCATTGCAAAGCATGGAAGGAGTATTGATTGTTGAACCTTGAAATACTGATTCATCAAATTTACCCTTTTTCTTCAGCCTGAATATTTTAGGCATAGGCCATGAAGGATTGTAGGATTCTATTCTTTCTACCACTCTAGGTGATATTATGAGCATACCATGAGCTGCTTCCCCGCCTAAAACTTTTTGCCAGGAGAAGGTGACAGCGTCAAGTTTATCCCATGGAATATCCATGGCAAAAACAGCGGAAGTAGCATCACAAAGAGTTAATCCTTTTCTATCATTTGGAATCCAATTACCATCAGGTACTTTTACACCGCTGGTAGTACCATTCCATGTAAATACCACATCATTATCAAAATTAACCTGGCTGAGGTCGGGTAAGCTTCCATAATCAGCAGATAATACACGAACATTTTCAAGTCTAAGTTCTTTCTGGATGTCATTTGCCCATCCTTTTCCAAATGATTCAAAGGCTACAACATCAACCGGCCTTGGACCTAAAACACTCCACATGAGCATTTCAAAGGCACCTGTATCGGAAGCCGGTACTATACCAACTCTGTAGTCGTCAGGAATATTGAGTATTTGTTTTGTTCTTGCTATAGATTGGAATAACTTGTCTTTACCAACACTGCTTCTGTGCGATCGCCCAAGAGGTGCATCTTTTAACTCCTCAATAGAATATCCGGGATGTTTTGCACATGGACCGGAAGAGAAACATGGATTTATTGGTTTGTTTACTGGTTTCATTTTATACACTCCTTGTATAATATATTTTGTATTTAATTCTAAACACTAAAAAACCCTCGATCCTCAATCATTAAGGACGAGAGGTTATACCCGTGGTGCCACCTAAATTAGTTAGTTTATCTAACTCACTTTATTTACAATAACCGTTGCGGCGGTTTGGTTCATCACCAACATCTCAAGGGTGGAATATCTAGTGTTATCCGGTTGATTTGCACCATCCACCAACTCTCTTATGCAGAATATACACTAATTTCCCCATCATCGATTTGCAATATTAAGTCCAACATTTTTATATATTGTATTATATTATGCAATAGAATGCAAGAGTATTCTTATTATTTAATACGGTTATAAATTGCAAGTTAAAGTGACGGTAAAATTTTGAAAGCTATTAGGAAAATAATAATTTAGGTCGATAAAGATATATTCAAAGGAAATCGGTTAAATATAGGGGATTTTGGTTAATATAGTCAAAAACTGGGCTTGTATAAGCTGCTTGAAGATAATAAAATAGATAAAACAAATGAAGAAAAAATTATTTCAATGATGAGGAGTGGACGCTATGGTTAAAAAAATTACCGCATTATTAGTCTCATTATGTATCCTTTTGTCTTTTGCAGCAGTGGGAGTTTGTGCTGAAGCAAAAGACATAGTAGTTCGTATTGATGGTAACCCGGTTGATTTCCCGGATGCAAAACCATTTGTAAATGCTGATGCAAGAACCCTTTGCCCTATACGTTTTGTAGCAGAGAATTTAGGCGCGAAAGTTGAGTGGAATGGAGATACCAAGGAAGTGGTTATAACCAACGGATCAAAGGTTATAAAATTGACGGTTGGTGAGAGCACTGCTGATGTAAATGGTGAGGTTATAACCTTTGATACAAAAGCGGAGTTAGTCCAAGACAGGACTTATGTACCTTTGAGATTTATAAGTGAAACCTTTGATATGAAAGTGGATTGGGACAACGAAACTAGAACGGTATCAATTTCAAGAGTCGGCGCAGATGATTTCGGAAAGGATCAGGAGGCTTTGAGTGATGAAGAAAAAATAGTAGCTCAAAACCTTGATGAATACCTTGAAGCATTAGAAAAAAACAGGAAATTTCACGGTTCGGTGCTAGTGGCTAAAGAAGGAAAGATACTTTTAGATAAAGGTTATGGAAATGCAAATTATGAACAGGGAATTGAAAACACTTCTAAAACAACTTTTCCAATAGGATCTGTAACAAAGCAATTTACAGCTATGGCAGTTATGCAACTTTACGAGAAAGGACTTTTAACATTAGAGGATAAACTGTCAAATTACATAACTGATTTTCCTGGAGCTGAAACCATAACTATCAAACAATTGTTGACTCACACGTCCGGAATAGTCAGTTATACAGAAATGCAGGAATTTTTGACTTCAATGCCTGAAGATATGTCTTTGGAATACTTAATTAATATGGTTAAGGAAAAAACATTGGAATTTGAACCGGGAACAAAGTGGAAATATAGCAATACAGGATATATAATCTTGGGATATATTGTTGAGAAGGTAAGTGGAGTAAGTTTGGAGGAATATTTGAACTTAAATATTTTCGAGCCTCTGGACATGAAGAATACAGGAGTTTGTTATAAAGACGATATAAAGATGTTCGATTCGACAGGATATGTAGGCTTTTTAGATTTGACGGAAATAGATGATGAGATAATATTAAGAGGTGCCCATGGAGCCGGTTATTTATATTCAACGGTTGAAGATTTGTACAGGTGGGATAGGTCATTATATACCGACAAGCTTGTTAAAAAAGAAACCATGGATATGATTTTTACAGGCTATGAAGATACTCAATCTTTTGGAAAATATGGATTGGGATGGTTTGTAAGAGAGGATGAAAGTTTGGGTAAAGTGGTATTCCATGGAGGTAATACACTGAGCTTTACAGCAGACATTTCAAGATATATTGACAAGGATATGACTATCATAATGACAATAAATAATGGGTACTATGATGTGGATAATCTTACAAGTATTCTTGCCGGAATAGTTGAAGGTAAAAAATATGATTTGCCCGGAGAATTTAAGGCTATAGAGCTTGACACCAAATTAACCGACAAGTATACCGGTACTTATGAATATATCGAGGGTTATAATGTTATAATTACTAAAACCGGAGAACAATTGTATGCACAGCTTACCGGGCAGGGGAAGGCAGAAATTTACCCTGAAGCTGAGAATAAGTTTTTCTATAGAGCAGTAGATGCCCAAATAACTTTTACTAGTGACGAGAACGGTGAAATAACAGGATTGAAATTCAAACAGGGAAGCTCGGAATTTAATGCGAAAAGAATCGGTGATGCACCCGAAGAAAAGATTGGAATTAAGCTTGAACCCCAAATATACGAAAGCTACGTTGGAGAATATGAATTGGTGAAGGGCTTTATCATAACTATTTCAACTGATGGCGAGCATTTATATGCTCAGGCAACAGGACAGGATAAATATGAGATTTATGCGCAATCTGAAACTGAGTTTTTCTATACGGTTATCGAAGCCCAAATAGGCTTTGTTAAAGATGCCGATGGCAAAGTAACCGGTCTCGTATTAAATCAGGCAGGACAAAGTCTTAACGCAAAAAAGATCAAATAAAAGCAAAATGGACTTAAGTGAGTGTGATAAATCAGCTTAAGTTTCAAAAAAGTCTTCACCCCATGGTGGAGGCTTTTTTAAATGCCTAAGAAAGTGGATTACTTTCTGGCATCAAAAAAGTCTACCGAAAGGTTGTTCACTGCAGAGAAATACCCTGGCTTTAAATCGGCAAAGCCGACTTTTTTATGTTTAGCCTCAAGTTACATTGGCAACAATTTAGATGGGTGATATTATGTTTCGAAAAAAGAAGAAAAATAGTTCGGAAAATGGAAGCTTATGCAAAGAAAATAATTCAGTTGTAAAAATAAAAGAATTGGGGAAATCATTAGAGGATAATGTAAATCAATTAAAGGCGATCTTTTCAAATGATGAAGCGCTGATAATCCGGTATTTTCAAAACAAGTATCTGAAAACAGCAAAGTGCTGTGTAATTTATTTTGAGGGTATGGTTGATGAAGGTCTTATAAATGAAGATATAATCCACCCCATACTTAAGGATGATTTATCGGCAGATATATCCGGTAGCAACTTATTGGAAGAGATACAGCACAAAGTGTTGGTATCAAGTTGCGTTAGTGTTGAGAAAAATATCGATGATATAGTAAATAGTGTGATTAGTGGAAATACTATTTTCCTGTTGGATGGCTATGATAGAGTATTGTTAGTCAGAACAAAAGGCTGGCAAGCGAGGACGATTTCAGAACCGGAGTCTGAAAGGACTGTACGAGGCCCAAAGGAAGGTTTTACAGAGTCTATAATGGTTAATATATCTTTAATTCGGAGAAGAATAAAAACGCCGGAATTGAAAATGAAATTCCGGCAAATTGGAGAAAGGTCACACACAAGAGTTTGTCTATGTTATATTGATGATATTGTATCAAAAGATATTTTGGCTGAGCTGGAGAGGCGTTTGGACGAAATAAAGATAGATGCTGTTTTAGACTCAGGCTATATCCAAGAGCTTATCCGTGATGCTCCTTTTTCACCTTTTGATACTGTAGGACATACTGAAAGACCTGATGTTATAGCGTCAAAACTATTGGAAGGACGGATTGCCATAGTTGTTGACGGAAGTCCCTTTGTTTTAACGGTGCCTTTTGTTTTAGCTGAAACTGCTCAATCAGCCGAAGATTATTATAATAATTATTTGTTAGGCTCTTTCAATAGGTTTATTAGGTCAGCAGCGACAATAGCGGCAATAAGCGTTCCGGCTATTTATCTTGCTGTGGTTACATATCATCAGGAAATGCTACCGACACCTGTATTATTAAGCTTATCAGCAGCACTTCAAGATGTTCCGTTTCCTACAGCTGTATCTTTTTTTATTATGCTTCTGATATTTGACATTTTGAGGGAGGCAGGGGCGAGAATGCCTTTAGCTGTTGGTCAAGCAGTTAACATTGTAGGTGCTTTGGTATTAGGAGAGGCAGCAGTAGAAGCAAATCTGGTCAGCGCTCCTGTAGTAGTGGTGACTGCTCTATCCGGTATATTGACACTTATGAACATAAAATTATTGGGTCCAATGATATTCCTAAGATTTTTTCTATTATTTGACGCAGCTATATTGGGGATTTACGGATTTATTTTCGGGTTTTTTCTCTTAATCCTTCATCTTTCTAGTATACGCTCCTTTGGAGTACCTTATATGTTGGGCATAACCACGGCAAAAAATCATAATGGACAGGATGTTTGGATACGTGCACCGTGGTGGTCGATGACTTTGCGCCCTAAAATTATAGCAGCGAGGAATCTCGTCAGACAGACAGCAAGAAGGAATAGGAGGTGGTAGTTAGATGAAAACTGGAAAAATTATTCTGTTTGCATTTTTTATTTCTCTCAATTCGGTTTTGTTTTCCAGCTGCTGGAATTACAGAGAAATTGATGATATGGCTATCGTCAGTGGGGTTGCCATTGATAAGGGAATAAATAATAGATACGCTATTACGCCAGAAATAGTTCAAATTGCAGGGGGACGGGAACATAAACAATCAAGCGAAACGGTTACAATAGAAGGAAAGTCAATATTTGATGCTGTCAGGAATGAAATTTCGGTTACAGGAAAAAAACTTTACTGGAGTCATACAAAAGTAGTTATTGTAAGCCAGGAAATTGCCCGAGAAGGTCTAAATAAAGTTGTCGATTGGTATGCCCGTGATGCTGAAGCAAGAGAAGATGTACATTTCCTGATATCAAAGGATGAAAGTGCAAAAGAAATATTTGAAGGGTATGCTGTTACTGATGACGTTATATCCTATGAATTGTCCCAAATGCTTGATAACCAAAAAAGCTTATCTAAAGCACCTAAAGTTGATTTGTGGGATTTTGCAAATTGTATATCGGGAGAAGGTATTAGTGCTGTTGCTCCTGCAATTAGCTTGAAGAAAGTAGATGGCAAAGAGAAGGCACAAATTGAGGGGACAGCAATTTTTAAGAAAGACAAGCTTTTAGGATTCATAGACGGTGAGGATACGCAAGCAATGCTTTTTATAAAAAATGAAGTAAAGGGTGGAGTTATTGTATGTGATGAAATCGAGAAAACTTTTGTATCACTTGAAATATTTAAAAGTAAAACAAAAATTAAGCCCATATGTAATGGAAAGGGCATAACGATGGGGATAACTATTGAACTGGATACTGCAATAGATGAAGTTGGCGATACTTTTGATCCGATTGAGGAAGAAGGACGTAAAAAGCTTAAGGAACACTGTGAAGGGATGCTTAATGAGCGCTTCACAAAGTTCATTAAAAAAATTCAATCAGAATATGGTGCAGATATTTTTGGATTTGGTGCAAAAATTCGAGAAGATAATCCAAGCTTATGGAAAGCAATATCGAAGAATTGGGGAGAAGAGTTCAAAAACTTAAAAATTAATGTTAGTACTAAATTGCGTATACGGAACAGTGCCCAAATGTCAAAAATATTGGAAGTAGAGGATTGACAGATGCTTATATTGGTACTGGTGGTATATACATCTATTGCGATTTATGAATTTATTCCCCTTTATAAACAAAAGTTATGGCGTGAGTTCGGAGTCAATATCGTGTTAGGGCTTCTTTCACTAGTTATAGCAGCAATGATCTCTTTTGGTATGAAGATCCCAAGTCCGGCGTATCCAATCAAGGAATTGATAACATCATTATTGGGAAAGTAGGTTTATTATGAATATGGAGAAAATAACAGATAGAGAAGCAATTAGCATAACTACACTATTTGTTTTGGGAAGTACGCTAATATTGGGAATTGGTGGAGAAGCGAAGAATGACGCCTGGATAGCAGCAATAGCAGGATTGCTTTTTTCCGTACCGATATTTTTGGTATACTCGAGAATAGTATCAATATTTCCAGGTAAAGATTTGTTTGAAATATTGAATCTTGTATTTGGAAAGTATATTGGTAAGTTTATAGCCTTATTGTACATCTGGTATGCCTTTCACCTGGGAGCATTGGTAATGCGTAATTTTGGAGAGTTTGTAAACACTTTGGGTTTGCCTGAAACTCCTATGTTTGTTATTTTGCTTACTTTAGGTTTGGTTTGTGTGGTTGCTGTGAAACTGGGAATTGAAGTAGTTGGAAGGGCAAGTGCTTATTTTATACCGTTCGTCTTTGCTAATCTATTGATTGTACATATATTAGCATTTCCCCAATTGAAATTTAATTATGTTAAGCCAATACTTTATAATGGAATTGAACCTGTAATAAAAGGCGGATTTTCAGCACTTTCTTTTCCATTTGCTGAGACATTCATACTAATGAGCGCTTTTTCTGCATTAAAAACTAAAAAGTCGTCCTTTAAGGTTTATTTTTCGGGTCTATTTTTAGCTGGAATTACAATAATTATAGTAACACTGCGAAATATCTTTATGTTGGGCAAATCCTTTGGATTGTTTTATTTTCCTTCGTATATAGCAGTTAGCCATATTGGAATTGGTGATTTCATTCAAAGGATTGAAGTGGCAGTTTCTTTTGTATTTGCAGTAGCTGCAACTGTTAAAGTCAGTGTTTGCTTGTTTGCAGCATGTAAAGGAATTGGAAGGGTTTTCGGTTTAGAGGATTACAGATCAGTTACAATAAATGTCGGGTTATTTATGATATACTTCTCATTTATTATTTATGACAGCATTATGGATATGAGGTATTGGGCTTATATGATATACCCTTACTATGCTTTTCCTTTTCAGATTATTATTCCCGTTATAGTCTGGATTGCTGCTGAAGTGAAAAAGAAAAAAACTATCAAAATTAAGGCTAGTGCCCTGTAACAAAAATTAATTCCAGAGCAGACAGGTCACAAACAGAGGAAGTACATTTTTAACATTTTGAAAGACTAGAAATAATTAATTTTAAAAAGCACTAGTTGCTGAAAAACAAAAATAACTGTTAACATAATTGTATCCGTCAGAATAATATTATATAGGAAGATTTGTTTTGGAGTGAGATATATGTTCAGCAATATAGTATTGTTTAATGTGGGTACGTTAGCACTTTCGGCTATATACCTGAGTGTTGGTTCTATATTGACAACAGCAGTTTTCTACTTTTTATTTCCACTTTTTATGGTCTTTACTTTGGGCAAACTGCTATTTGTTTTTGTTGCAAAAATATATTCAGTTGCAGCAGTTTTGGGGATAAGTGTGGTTCAGGATAATAAAGAGCAGGAGGATGTATTTGGAATTGATGGTTATGATTATGAACTAAAACAGGACATTTTTTATTCAACAATAAATCCATGGCAGAGGAAATTCGGATATTGCAGGTTGTATGATGAAGCATTGGCACATCTGGATATGATAATTGATTGTGAACCCATCACCTTTAATTATGGCGGGGAAAACTGGATGATTGAGTTCTGCAAAGGCCAATATGCTTTGAACACAGGCTGTGAAGTAGGTGTCTATAAGGAGGCGTTTAACTTAGGTATCCTTGGGATACCCGGCACATATTTCTACAGGAGTGTTGATGATAAAGATATGATGCATATGGCGTTTTCATTGAAAAAGAATGGGAAGGAGCTGTTCAACAGGGAAGATAAGCACTGGTGGCTGAATGGATTTAAGCTCGGTGAGTTTTCGAATCCATCTCAATTGACTATGGATATTGGGATTTCCTTTAATGATAAGGGTATGTGTTATGCATTTATTGATGGATTAATTAGAGCAGGATATCCTGATAGTGAAATAATGAAGGTGGGGAATAGGGTTTACTTTACATTTGGCAAACCTCATACCGAACAGCCGATTACAAGAACAAGGTTTACAGACTGGATTACTCAAAAGAAAAATAAAATTATGTGCGCCGAGTACAGACGAGTTACTGAGGCATATGACACCATTCAGGATAAATTGAATGCGGTTAGGAAATATAGACCGGATATCTATAAAAAAGCTATTGCTGTTGGGAAAAACCGGAAGGTATACAAGGAATATGACAGGATTGCAAAATATATTGAGTAGTGAACATATAATTTTACAAATTTGTTTTGAAATAAAACACGGGACAATTAATTGCATGTCAAATAAAAAAATAAAAGTGTGATAACTTAAAGTTATCACGCTTTTATTTTAAGGATTTTTATGAAAATCAACTTTTTGTTATCATATCATTGATGGCTTTTATTATCACATCAGGTTTTTCCTTGTGTATATTGTGACCGCTGTTGACAATTATATGATTGCTTTTTGAAGATAACGAGGCAATATCTTTCTGCCATAAAATCCACTTTTCCTCAAACTCGGATCCCATTTGGTGATCAGTTGCCGAAATCACAGTAAGTGGAATGTTTTTCAAAGCGTATCTTGATTGTTTTATTTGTTCTATGCTTTCAAGCAAATCCTCATAGGTACCCTCTTTGATTATCTCTTCCTTATACAAATCCAGAAACTCAGGAGGCATGGAATTTACAGTATATTCATTTGTATCTTCATGAGTTGGATCTATAAAAATCAGACCCGCCAACTCATCGCCAAATTGTTTTGCAAACATTCGAGCTACCCAGCTTCCCATCGAATGCGTCACAATTATATATGGACCTTTAACTTTAGCTTTTTTCAGCAGTGTGTGAAGTTCATGGGCCTTATTTAAAGAAGTTCTTTTGTCAGGGCTTTTGTCACTCAGGCCTAAACCTGCCCGGTCATAGGACAAGGTAGAACTGATGTTTGAAATTTCGGGCTGGATCAGTTCCCAGGCCTCATGGGTTTCAAAATGGCCGGATTCAAAGATAATTGAGGGTTTGCCTTTAGATAGTTTACATGCATAAAGAGCAAATTCTCCTATATATACTTTACCTTCGAAATTTTGACTATCGTTTCCATGTTTTTTTAAATAAGCTGATTGTGCAAGGGTACATATTGTAAAAACGGAAATAAATAAAGCAATTATAAATAGGGTAAGCATGCTGGTGTTTTTTTTCATATGTTTATATTCCTCCTAAATAATGGTCTAATTACATTATAAAATATATATAGTTATTCAATAACAAAAATTACAAAGATATCATCGTAATATATTCACAAGATATTAATAAAGAACTGCAAAGATATAATATGATTCATGAAGTATTGAAGTCATGAACTTAATAAGAGAGTTAAAAAATAAAAATGTAACACAAAGTTTTATTGCTGAATAATATACTATTGAAGTTTATAAATTACTTATATTTCTTAAGTTGAAAGGAGAGATTTAAGATGACAGATGAAAGAGGCGGTTGTGGTTTCGGGTTCGGCAATGATTGGATATGGTGGGTAATTATAATATTAATTATTTTATGTGTATGTTGCCCGGGATTTTTAGGCGGTTTTGGATGCGGGCCTAAGTGTTAGTGGTTACCTAAATACATACTTTTACAGTATAAAAAGGGAGGTTTATCCTCCCTTTTATACTGTAAAAGTAATCACATTCAAGAGAGGTCCCTTAATATAATAATATATATTTATATATTCATAAAGGTGGGATAATAATGCATATTAAGGAAGATACCCAGCATGACATTTTGTTTGTTATCGCTGCAGCCATATTTGTCATTTTTACTACGGGCATGGCAGATACAAATGAAGCAAATGGAATGGCTGCAAGTACTGTGGAAGTAATTACTCAGTAGTGATCCGTAACAGAATTTATTTCTAGAGCATGTGGGCACAGACAGATGAAGTGCATTTTTAACATTATGATAGACCAGAATTTAGTAATGTTAAAAAGCACTAGGTGTAATATGTATTCTGGGGAGGAAAAAGCGTGTTTTCACCGGAGCAACTCAATTCTATTTCAAAAATTATAATGGAGAAACTCGGTGTAAGCAGCACTAGAAATTGCTATTCAGAAAAAGCGCCTGATTGTACTGCGGAAAAAAAACAGATAAACTTGACACCTGTACAGTTGTTGGTGATTATGGGTATCATAACAGGTTCCCTTGATATAGATTCACTCCTGGTTGATAAGAACCAGGAAATTCAGATTTTACTAGTAGGTTCATTGAAGTAAAGAACAGGTCTTGAAAAAATGATGGATGAAGTAGGCAAAATGCCCTTTGACGATGTATTAAAAGCAATGCTCGGAAGATTGTAGTATTTTTCTTCACATTTATTACATATACCCCAACTGAATATACAATTTGACACAAGGGTCGAATAGGCATAAAATATATATATAGATTTAATTTTCGCTTTTCTTACATTCTATGTACGAACAGTAAACCTTGTTAATCTGCATTCGCTGTCTAAGGTCTTTCTACTGAGCTTTTACTGTCCTGATCATAGTTGCCATCGCAAAATAGAATAATGTTTGCAGTAAATTTGTAAAAATGAACTTTTTAGTTGTTTCAATCGTCATAGTAATATATACGGATGCATTATGGGGGTGTAGCCATGAAAAGGGTGTTTGCTTTATTAGCTATAACATTGTTATTGTTTACAGCTTGTGACAAAAAAGTCGACAATGATATTTCCGATAAAACGGCGGTAAATAATGAAGTTTACAAAGATGTGTACAATTCCGAAAGTGAGCGGGATATTATTACTATACCCGATTCCAACGATGTGGAGGAGCCATTATGCGGCGGGAAAGAAATAGAAAGTAATATAAATGGGGATCAACTGTCGGAAGATAAGGAACTTACTGAGGAAGCAAAGGAAAAGAATGTTACGGAATCCGATGTAATTGTTGATAAGGAAGATATTGAAAGTGTAAAGAACAATACGGCAGAGTATAAAGAAATTGTTCTCAAAACATTTGAATCGAAAATTCCGGAAGAATTGGTAATGAATATTCAGTACAATAAGTATGAAATTCCAACGGATTATCTTCTTGTGCTTGGCGATGGTATAAATATCAGGGAAAAACCTTCAACGTCAGCAAAAGCAATAGGAAAGGCACAATATTTTGAAAAGATCAATCTCATAGCAGAAGTTCAGGGAGAATACCTTGAAAAGTATAAAACGGATGTATGGTATAAGGTGGCTTTGAAGGTGGATGGTGAAGTTCAAAGCGGTTACATACTGTCAGTGCTGGCTGAGAAAAGACAGGTTCAATTCGATAAAATGCTTGAAGCTGTCAACAAAGCCAGAAATGAAGTGAATAACAGTACTTCAGCCTATATTACAAATTATAAAAATCGTGTAGGCACAGCACCGTTATATAAAGGTAGTACGGTGGATAAATTCGGAATGCAAAGGCATCAGTCGGCTCCGGCATATTATGAACCGAATTTGAATGCTGATTTTAGATATATTTCGGATGGAGTTTTGGTATCTATACTTGCGGAAACGGATAGTTTCTACAAAATAAGGTCTTTAAATTTTGATGGAGAATACTACGTTCCTAAAAAGTATGTTTCTTTCAGGGAATCAATAGAAGAATTGAAAAAAGTAGTTGTGGTGGATAGAAAAAATCAGAATGAGGGTGTTTTCGAATTTATAAACGGAAAATGGAATCTGATATCCTACACATTTGCTACAACCGGTGAGAAGGCCGCATACAAACTGCCCACAGACCTTGGATACTATATGGCAATAGAAAAGGTGTCGCGTTTTTCGTACTTGAATGATGTTACAAAGCAAATTGCTGGGTATGCGCCGTATGCAATAAGGTTTAACGGTGGTGCATATATTCACGGAGTTCCTGTAGATTATGTGTATAAGGATGGAAATCGTGTGGATCCCGGTATTCAGGAGTATATGTATACAATTGGTACTGTTCCGAGATCTCATAAGTGTGTCAGGAACTATACAAGCCATGCAAAATTTCTGTATGATTGGATAGAAATTGGAAAGAGTGCAGTTATTGTTATTGAGTAAGGAATGATATAATGCATCAAAAGAAAAGGGAGCGGACTTCCTGTTTAATCAGGTCGACTGCTCCCTTTTTGCTCTGTTGTAAGCGCTCTATAGAGGTTTTATAAACATCTGAGTCCAGTACATTCTACCGTTTTTGTCTTTTGCAAGACCAACACCGATTTGTGTAAAGGAAGGGCTCATGATATTGTTTCTGTGTCCTGGTGAGTTCATCCAGGCATTCATTACCTCAGCCGGGGTGCGTTGCCCCATGGCAATGTTTTCACCTGCAGCAGAATATCTGATTCCAAAGGACTCCATCATTCTAAAAGGAGATCCATAAGTAGGTGAGGTATGAGAAAAATACCCCTTGTCAATCATGTCCTGTGACTTGTACCTTGCTACCCTTGACAATTGCCAGTTCTGTGTAAGGGGTTGAAGACCGGCTTTTGATCTCTGGACATTAACCAACCTGATAACTTCATTTTCCTGAGATTTTACATCTGTAAGGCTTGGAATTGTCAATTTTTGTCCGGGATAAATGAGTGAAGGGTTTTTGACTTGTGGATTTGCAGCTATAATTTCACTTGTGCCTACCTGATACTTGCTGGCAATTTTCCACATTGTATCACCCTTTTGTACAGTGTAGGTCTGTGACTGGGCAAAAACATTGACTGAAAACATAAGTAATAGCAAGAATATCAAACTTATTCTTTTTTTCATATATTAATCACCTCATGGATATTTTTATAATTCAGACAATATTTTATGTTGTATACATTATGCCATTATTGGGATTTTTCATATTTAATGAATTTGTTTAACAATAAAGGAAAAATGATATGTCCCTAAGGAATAAATTATTTGTTTTGACATACCGGTGGTATTATTTTAAACTTTTATTAGGCAAAATAAGAGAATAGTTGTCATGAGGGAAGGTTTATAAAGGATTACAATATGAAAATAAATCAGGTAATGGATATAGCCATAAAGGCTGGAAAAATACTGTTGACTAACGGCTCAGAGATTTACAGGGTTGAAGATACAATAGGAAGAATTTGCAGAAGCTATGGTGTTGATGCTGAGTGTTTTGTGCTTCCGACAGGTATATTTATAACAGTTATTGGCAAAGACGGCGAGCCTCTTTCTTATGTTAAGCGTATTAATGAAAGGACTGTTGATTTAAGCTGTATTGAGAAGGTTAATTCGTTTTCACGAAGCCTTCAGCGAAACACAATGTCCTATGAAGAAGCAATTAATACTTTAGACAGCATAGAAAAGGAAAAGGGCTTTAAATTTGCTCTGAGGTTGTTGGTTGCAGGCATTACAGCTTTCGTGTATACTCTCCTTTTTAAAGGAACAATTCAGGATTCAATTGCTTCGTTTTTTATTGGAATGCTGATTTATTTCTCAAAAGAAAAAATAGCACGTGCGGGGATATTCCGGTTTTTTGAACATTTTGCATCGGGGTTGATAGCTGCAGGTATGAGTATTGTTGCTGTAAAACTATTTTCGGGTTTAAATATTTACAGGATAATTATTTCTTCAATAATGATTCTCCTTCCGGGAGTAGCAATAACAAATGCACTAAAAGATGCTTTACATGGTGATATTGTATCAAGCCAGTTCGGAATTGCTGAAGCAGTATTCATTGTGGTCTCTGTGAGCGCAGGGGTGGCAATCATATTATCATTTGGACTAGGGTGGATTTAAGAATGGAAGAGATTGTTTTAGCTTTTATAGCAAGTGTGTGTCCTGGAATAATGTACAATGTAACAAGAAGAAATCTACTGTGGGTTGGAATATCCGGTATGCTTGGGTGGATAACTTATGCATGGATACTTGAAGTTACTGGAAATGTTGTGTTTTCGAGCTTTTTAGGTGCAATTATAGTGGGACTATACAGTGAAAGTGTTGCAAGAATATTGAAAGCTCCTGCGATGGTTTTTTCTATACCGGGTATTTTCCCACTGGTTCCGGGTATTGCGATTTATAATTCTACCCAGTATATTTCTGAGAACAAGCTCCTGGAAGCAGCAAATACAGGAATACAAGCTATAGCTTGTTCGGCTGCTATAGCTTTTGGAATATTGCTGGTTTCTGCCGTCTTCAGGCTGTTAAAAAGAAGTACAAAAAAAGAAACAGCCTAAATTCTTAGGCTGCTTCTGATTTGCTGTTCGATAGATTCTTTAATTTCCTTCGCTAAAGGACATATTTCCTTTGATAATTTTCCTAACGTAAATAATAATTTTGCATTATCTTCGGAAGGAGGTAATTTTGTTTTCATAATTGATGAAAACAAATAGATATTGTTGAGGCTCTCAACTATCAAATACGCTGCTCCATATCTGGACAGATCACTTATTTCGTAATCTTCTGTATTTGAAATCCTAACTACCTCATCATTCTCGATTAAGTCGGCCAGGTGTTTCTTTACGGTATATATATTTCTTTTTGTGTTGTTGGAGATGAATTCTTTAGCATGGTTGTAACTCTGTTGTAGATTAGGAAGTAAAAAGTCTCTGACATAACTTTCAATATCATAGGGTTCCAACTTTTCAAGTTCCAGAATGAAATCAATTCTAGAGCTTTCCCATTCAGCTTTAGTAATGCTTAAATCTTTCACATGAATCAGTCCTTTTTTATTTATTTATTGTAACGAAAAATATGCAAAGTTTATTTGTGAGATCTGAAATTGTAACTTTGTATACCATTTTTTCTTAAGGCTTATTTAAAACCAAATAGCCACATAAAAAAGTGGAAACAATATTTCAGTCGTCCTTAATCAAGATGTTATGAGATTAAAGTGATCCAAGCACACTAACAAATTTTAGTATTTTATTTCCAATAAAATTATATTATAATATTTTAAAATAATCAATAATGGTTTCGTAAAATTTTCATAAAATTTTCGTAAAACTGGTTCGGGAAATAAATTTCTATTTTACTATAAAATATGGAAAAGTGAGATTCTGAAGAAAGCTCGACTTGACACGAACATAAGTTTGGTGTAAGCTGATTTTGGGGATTACATCCCTTATTGGTGCAGAAATTTCTAATAGGAGTGTGCTTTACGAATATGTCAAAGCAAAGTAGGGTTGAACAGTATGGTAATGAGAGTATTACTTCACTCAAAGGTGCTGACAGAGTCAGGCTAAGGCCTTCGGTTATATTCGGATCAGACGGTATTGAGGGCTGCCAGCATTCTGTTTTTGAAATACTTTCAAACTCAATAGATGAAGCAAGAGAAGGTTTTGGAAATGTAATAGAAGTCACGAGGTTTAAGGATAATTCCGTGATGGTAAAGGATCATGGAAGAGGAATACCCTTGGATTACAATGAAAAAGAGCAAAGATACAACTGGGAATTGGTCTTTTGCGAACTATACGCAGGTGGTAAGTACAAGAATAACACCGGAGAAAACTATGAATTCAGTCTCGGGTTAAACGGGCTTGGGAGTTGTGCTACCCAATACAGTTCCGAATATATGGATGTTACTGTTTTTCGGGATGGATTTAAATACGAATTGCATTTTGAAAAAGGTGAAAATATAGGTGGGTTGCTCAAGCAGAAATGTAATTATGAGAGTACAGGTACCATTATAAAGTGGAAACCTGACCTTGACGTGTTTACAGATATAAATATACCTCTTGAGCATTATTCAAATATTCTCAAAAAGCAGGCGGTTGTAAATGCCGGACTGAAGTTTATCCTTTATGACGAGGAGACGCAAGAGAGTTTTGATTACTGTTATGAGAACGGGATTGTTGACTATATAACTGAAGTTTCCCAGGAAAAGTCCTTTACAGGGATTCAGTTTTATGAGACAAGTACCCGGGGTAGGGACAGGGAAGACAAGCCCGAATATAAAGTAAAGATGCAGGTTGCTTTTTGTTTTAACAACGAAATCAATATGATGGAGTATTATCATAATTCAAGTTTTCTAGAGCATGGGGGAGCACCCGACAAGGCGGTCAAAAATGCGTTTGTATATGAAATTGATAAATGCATCAAAGCACGCGGGAAATACAATAAAGATGAATCCAGAATTACCTATCAGGATATTCAGGATAGCTTGATACTTGTCACTAATTCATTTTCAACAATTACAAGCTATGAAAACCAGACTAAAAAGTCAATAACAAACAAGTTTATACAGGAGGCAATGACGGATTTTCTTAAGCAGCAGCTTGAAGTATACTTTATCGAGAACAAGATGGAAAGTGACAAGATAATTGAGCAGATCATGGTAAACAAAAGAAGCCGTGAGACTGCTGAAAAGACAAGAATAAATATAAAAAAGAAGCTTAGCGGAAATGTTGATATATCCAACAGGGTAAAGAAATTTGTAGACTGCCGGACCAAAGATATCAACAGAAGAGAAATTTATATTGTTGAGGGAGATTCTGCGCTAGGTGCGTGTAAGCTGGGCAGGGATGCTGAATTTCAGGCTATAATACCTGTAAGAGGTAAGATACTGAACTGCTTGAAAGCAGATTATGACAACATTTTTAAAAGTGAAATTATTGTAGACCTGTTAAAGGTTTTAGGTTGTGGTGTAGAGATTAAAAGCAAGCATAACAAAGAACTTAATACTTTTGATATCAACAATTTAAGGTGGAATAAAATCATAATCTGTACCGATGCTGATGTGGACGGGTTCCAGATAAGGACACTTATACTTGCCATGATTTACAGGCTGGCGCCTACACTGATTAATATCGGAAAGGTTTTTATAGCGGAGTCGCCACTTTTTGAAATAACAACCAAGGATAAAACATATTTTGCTTATTCTGATAAGGAAAAAAGCGATATAATTACAAAACTCAAAGGAAAATATACCGTCCAGCGTTCAAAGGGACTTGGTGAAAACCAGCCGGAGATGATGTGGGAAACAACTATGAATCCGGAAACCAGAAAACTTATCAAGGTAATGCCCGATGATATTGAAAGTACCGAGCAGATGTTTGATGTGCTGCTTGGGGACAATCTACCGGGAAGGAAGAACTTCATAGAAGAGAACGGTTACAGATATTTGGACATGATAGATGTAAGCTAGTGCTTTTTTAACTCATTTTGCAGTCTTTCAAAATGTTAAAAATACACTTCCTATGATATGTTCCACATGCTCTAGAGATAATTTCTGTTACGGAGCACAAGAAAGATGAGTATTTGGAAAGGTGAAGTATTGATATGTCAAAAAGTCGTTTAATTGAACAGAAAATAGTTGATACACTTGAAAAGAATTATATGCCCTATGCAATGAGTGTAATAGTTTCGAGGGCAATACCTGAAATAGATGGTCTTAAGCCGTCTCATAGAAAGCTGCTCTATACCATGTATAAAATGGGATTGCTGACAGGTTCACGAACCAAGTCAGCTAATGTTGTCGGTCAGACAATGAAGCTTAACCCTCATGGGGATATGGCGATTTATGAGACAATGGTAAGGTTGACAAGAGGAAACGATGCTCTTTTGCATCCTTATGTTGATTCAAAGGGAAACTTTGGAAAACAGTATTCAAGGGATATGCATTTTGCTGCCCCTCGTTATACTGAGGTCAAGCTTGATAAGATATGTGAAGAGTTGTTCAGGGATCTTGATAAAGATGCCGTTGACTTTGTTGACAATTATGACGGTACAATGAAAGAGCCTACTCTTCTGCCAATAACTTTCCCTAATATACTTGTAAGTGCAAATCAGGGAATAGCTGTCGGAATGGCCAGTAATATCTGTAGCTTCAATCTTGCGGAGGTCTGTGAAACTACTATTCAATTCATAAATAATGAGAACGTAAATATTTCAGACTATCTTAAGGCACCGGATTTTTCATCGGGTGGACAGCTGATTTATAAAGAAAAGGATATTAATGATATATACAGGACCGGCAGAGGAAGCTTTAAAGTAAGAGGAAGATACAGGTATGACAAGGAAAACAACTGTATTGAAGTTTATGAAATACCTTATACCACAACGACGGAAGCTATTATTGATTCGGTTATCGAGCTTGTTAAGAATAACAAGATTAAGGATATTTCGGATGTTAGGGATGAAACAGATCTGAGCGGTCTGAAGATCACCATTGACATAAGGAGAAATACCGATCCCGATGCTCTGATGAACAAGCTCTATAAGTTGACGCCGCTTGAAGACAGTTTTGGCTGTAATTTTAATATCCTGGTAAACGGCCGTCCGATGGTTCTTGGCATTAAAGGTATATTGGTCAATTGGATTGAATTCAGGGTAAACTGTATAAAGAGGCAGACACTATACGATATAAATAAAAAGTCGGAAAAACTCCATTTGCTGCTCGGTTTAAAAAAGATATTGTTAGATATAGACAAGGCTATAAGATTAATTAGGGAAACAGAAGAAGATGCTATGGTTATACCAAACCTTATGGACGGTTTTGAAATAGATCAGGTGCAGGCAGAATTTATTGCAGAGATCAAGTTGAGGAACTTAAATAAGGAATATATTTTAAACAGGGTCAGCGAGATTGAGAAGCTTGAGAAAGAGATTGCAGAATTAAAAGACATATATGGTAATGATAAAAAGATAAAAAAGATAATAGTCAAGCAGCTTGGGGAAGTTTCAAAAAAATATGGACATCCGAGGCGAACTGAGATAATTCATGAAGCTCATATTGAAGAAATTACTCATGAACATTTAATTGAGGATTATAACCTTAAACTGTTTTTAACTGACCACAACTATTTGAAAAAGATACCTCTTACGTCTTTAAGAACAAGCCCTGAGCATAAACTAAAAGATGATGATTTTATAGTTCAGGAGGTAGAGACACATAATAAAGCTGATTTATTGCTGTTCTCAAACAGGCAGGTAGTATACAAGATCAGAGTTTATGAGATAGAAGATTGTAAGGCAAGCAGTTTGGGCGAATACCTCACGAATCTTTTAGGGCTTGAAGACGGTGAAGAAATTATTCATTTGGTTGCAACCGATGATTATAAGGGCAATATGATATTTGCCTTTGAAAACGGAAAGGTTGCAAAGATTGAATTAAACAGCTATGCAACAAAAACAAACCGTAAGAAGCTTGCAAATGCCTATAGTGGCCTGTCAAAACTGATATATATACAGAATATTATTGACGATGAAGAGCTTGTTGCATTCAGCAGTCTAAAGAAAGTATTGATATTCGATACTTCACACATAAACCCTAAATCTACCAGAGACTCGCAGGGGGTTCAGGTGCTAAAAGAGAAAAAGGGAAGCGTGATGACAAGTATAAAAAGGCTGCCTGATGTTGCATTTACAGACCTTGATTATTACAGAACTAAAAATATACCAGCTGTTGGCTGCTATTTAAAAGATGAGGATAAAGATGATAATCAAATCAGAATTGAAATTTAGTGCTCTGGAAAATAGTGATATTTGTTTTCGGAGCATCTGACAAATTATAATAAAGTTATTTATAAGTTATACGAGGAGCTGCCTTGAATAAATTTTAAGGCGGTTTTTTTGACGGAAAATTTCAAGTGGTGTTTGTAAAATTTTTAGAGTAACAATTATGTCGACACACCATATAATATATTGTATTTAATCATTAACAGAGTTCAAGGGTGATTAATGTTTAATTATCTATATGCAGAAATTGTTATAGGGAGGCACAAGTGTGAATACAATGGTTATGACAATGATGAATGCAATACAGCCGTGGCCTGTAACCAGTGCAGAGGCAGTTGCATATTTACACGGTGGTACGCTGGCGCCACAGATAAGTGGCTACGTGGTATTTAAGGATGTTCCGGGAGGAACACAGGTATATGTTGAGGTGTCAGGTCTTCCGGAGTATAAGCCGGCCACAAATGGTGAATCTCCTGTCGGGCCTCACGGTTTTCATATACATGAGAATGGTACCTGTGAGATAGGCAACCGGGAAGAGCCTTTTATGGCTGCGGGAGGGCATTGGAATCCTGATGGGCAGCCACATGGCAATCATGCTGGAGATTTTCCGGTATTGTTTTCCAATCACGGTCTGGCAAGAATGTGTTTTTTTACTGACAAATTTAAGGTGAAAGACATTTTAGGAAGGGCGGTTATAATACACAACAACCCTGATGATTATAGGACCCAGCCAGCAGGTAATTCAGGCAAGAGACTTGCGTGCGGAGTAATCGAACCAAAATATTGCTTTTACCAAGAATAGGCTAATGTGCCGAGGAATAAAAATATATTATATTAAATTCAGGAGGTTGTTAATCATGCAAATTTTAAAGGCCATTAAAGATGTTAAAATTAAGAGGGAAAGGGAAAAGAAAATAAAGGTTGTTAAAAAGGTAGCTATAGCTGCATCCGTAGGTTCTGCCATTGGAGCTGCAACCGGATTGTTATTTGCGCCTAAATCCGGTAGGGAAACAAGACAGGATATTGCTAACGGCGTTAAGGATGCGTCTGAATATGTAAGGAGTTCAGCTGGTAATGTAAAAGAAAAGGCAATTGAAGTTCAGGAAGGATTAAAGGGTGCTTTAGGTAATGCAAGAAGTTATTTTGCAAAGCGCAAAGAGGAAAAAGTGAAGAAAGAAGACGTTGTAGAGGAACAGGTTGATAAAGGCGAATAAAAACATTTTTTGAAAAGTAAAATCTAATATAAATGAGGGAAGAAGCCGATATTTATAATATTAAATTAAACCATACTGATTTATAAGTCTGCATATGTATTGAAAGGTATAACTTATGAAAAACATAGGAATTATTGTTAATACAATTTACTCAAAGTATGAGGAAATACTGTGGGCTAATTTTGTCAGGGTTGCAAATGAACTCAATTACAAGATTGTTACGTTTATATATGGCGGACATGGAGAAAACTGGCATAGTATAAATGCACAAAGAAATTTTATTCGTCAGTTTATTTCGACCAATGATCTGGATGGATTGATTCTTTTTTCCTCTGCTATTGGTTTTATGTCCGGACCTGAAGCTTTAAGAAGTTTCTTCAAAAGCTTTGAACCTCTTCCTATTGTGAGCGTCGGGTATGCATATGATGACATTCCAAGTATTGTTGTAAACAATGAATGTGGAATGGAAGAACTTGTAGAACATCTGATTGTTTCCCATGGGTATAAGGATTTTGCATATATCTCAGGACCTGAGAAAAACGAGGATGCCATTAAAAGATTGGAGCTCACTAAAAAGGTCTTAAGAAAGCATAAGCTCATATTTGACGATAAAAAACTCTATTATGGGAATTTTTGTTATGACTCTGGAGTTAAAGCAATTCATGAATTATTGGATAACAGAAAGGTATCTTTTGAATGTATAATTTGTGCCAATGATCAGATGGCTTTAAGTGCATGTAGTGCATTACGGCAACGGGGATATAAGGTTCCTGAAGATGTTGCTGTAACAGGATTTGATGACATAGAAGAATCCAATGTTTTATTATCAAGGCTTACAACTGTTGGAATGCCTTATAAAGAAATTGCAGAAAAATCACTGGAAGCCATTATTTCATTAATTGAAAACGGAGAATGTTTAAATTTGCACACCTGTTTATCCAGAATCTCAATACGGAGAACTTGTGGCTGTTTTCCCGCGATATTATTTCAAACCGTTGAAAATGCATATGGCGAGAGTATTCTTAATTCGTATGAGAAGATTTATGGGTTACTTTTAATTGTATTAGATAATTTGCCTGGAAAGTCATTATTACCCTCCTTGAAAGAACAGGTCAGCAGTAGTCTTTCTTATGCCCTTCATTATTCATGGAAGGAAAAGTGCAGTAACCCTTTGTTTAGTTTTATTGAAGAATTTATACTAAGAGAAGATTTAAGCAAAGGGTTTGACCTGTTTTTATGGCATGAAACATTCCTTCACTTGTTTCAAATCTTAAGAGAAAAATGTGTTGAGGAAGAACTGAATTTCGTACAGGGACTTGTTTTTGAAGTGGAAGACTATTTCAGTATTCTGTATAAATCCTACTTTCGACAAAATAGCATAGAAATAAAAAACATATACTATGATATTAACATGCTGTATATGGTAATCGGCAATCAATATAATCAGGCTGAGAGAGGCGAAATTTTGACTGCTGTCACCAAACGGCTTAAAATAAAGTACTTATATACTGTACAGTTTTGTGAAAAAGACCCTCAATATGTTGAAATACTGTTTGCATTCGAAGATGGGCAATACTTGAGTGATTTGGAGAATAAAAAAATACTGGCCGAAGAGTTTATAGGATTTTGTATGGGTCGGGATAACAATGCATCCCAATTTCTTGCTCTTCCATTATATACGAAGAATATTCAATTGGGAATACTGTTTATGAACGTGGGAATAGTTGATGGTTCCATGTATGAAGTTCTGGCTTCGAGAACCAGCGATATCATGAATTCAAACAAATATATGAATGAACTGCAAAAGAATGTGCAAAATCTTGAAAAAATTGTTGAAAAGAGAACTCAGGAGTTGATAAATACAAATGAACTTCTTAAGGAAGAAATGTATAGAAACAAAGCGAGAGCAGAAGAACTTGAATTGAGAAATAAAGAGATTGAAAGGTTAAATGCGGTACTGGATGTTAAAAGTAAGACGGACAACCTGACAAAGCTTTATAATCGATATGCATTTAATGAATTTTTGCAAAAAGAGGTAGAAGAGATTAAAAGGAAGATTAAGGATAATTCAAAAACTATAGAGATAGGACGGTCTAATGATTCAGTAAACGTTAAAAAAACTGAGCATTTTTGTGTTGTTATGATTGATATTGATCATTTTAAAAATATTAATGATAAGTACGGCCATCTTTTCGGGGACAAGGTTTTGGTTACTTTGGGACAAGTACTTTCCAAAGATGGAGTTTTAAGAAAAAGTGATTATGCGGTGCGTTTCGGAGGAGAAGAGTTTGTCCTGATGCTGGATAATATTTCACTTAAGAATGCAAAAATGGTGGCAAAAAGAATTCAGGATATTATTAATACCACCGAGGTGGAACACGAAAACGGCACGCTTGTGTCCTTTACCGTTTCAATGGGTATTTCTCAATATTCTCCATGCGACAAAGTGATTAATGATGTATTGGAAAGGGCTGATGCAGCATTATATTATGCAAAGACACATGGAAGAAACTGCCTATATGTGTATGAGGAAATAGATTGTTGTAAATGATATGCAAGTACAAAAAAACAAACCCAATTACGTAATGAACTTGTTTTAGTGTCAAATGATGTAATTGCTTGACGTGAGCATTAAAATCAGTGGCCGAAGACTTGATGATTTTGAAGTAAAAATGCCAAGGATGGCATTTTTAGCGTCTTGGGACAGGATGTCCCATAGACGCGGCAAAAAATTATCAAGCCGAGGACTATTGATTTTTTGCGAAGGTCTTGCAAATTACGTCGTTTGACACTAAAACAACAGGCACTACTCTCAAATTAGTTCCATAAAACCGCTCACATAAATATTGCTCCAAACATATGTTTGAATGTGTAATATGTTATGGTATAATAGATTAAACTAAAATTTTGGGAGAGAAATAATTATGCCTGAATTTAAGATTGCATCGGAATACAAACCCTGTGGGGATCAGCCTAAGGCTATAGACAAGTTGTGTGAAGGTATTAACAGAGGACTTAGAGGTCAAACGCTTTTAGGTGTTACCGGATCTGGTAAGACTTTTACAATGGCTAATGTAATTGAAAGGGTTCAAAAGCCAACACTGATAATTGCCCATAATAAAACCCTGGCTGCTCAGCTGTGCAGCGAATTCAAGGAGTTTTTTCCGGACAATATTGTTGAGTATTTTGTCAGCTATTATGACTATTATCAGCCTGAGGCATATATTGCATCCACAGATACCTATATTGAAAAGGATTCCTCTATAAATGACGAGATAGACAAGCTGAGGCACTCAGCAACTGCTGCACTGTTTGAGAGAAGAGATGTAATTATTGTTGCCAGTGTTTCGTGTATTTATGGATTGGGAGACCCTGAAGATTACACCGACCTTATGCTGTCCTTGAGAAAAGGTATGCAAAAGGATAGGGACGATATAATCAGGAAGCTAGTTGACATACAGTATGAAAGAAATGAGATAGATTTTAAACGTGGTAGGTTCCGTGTGAGAGGAGATATTCTGGACATATTTCCGTCGTATTCGTCCGATAAGGTGATCAGGGTGGAGTTTTTTGGAGACGAGATTGACAGGATAACGGAAATTAATTACCTTACAGGAGAAATACTGGGCTCAATGTCCCATGCGGCAATATTTCCTGCTTCTCACTATGCGACTACAAGAACAAAAATGGAAAAAGCCATGGTAAGCATAGAGAAAGAGTTGGAGGAACGTTTAAAAGAACTAAAGGCAGACGGAAAGCTGCTTGAGGCCCAGAGACTTGAGCAGAGAACAAGGTATGATCTTGAGATGCTACAGGAAGTTGGTTTTTGTCAGGGAATTGAGAATTATTCAAGACACATCAGCGGAAGAGAGCCTGGAAGTTCTCCTTATACACTCATTGACTATTTTCCGGATGATTTTCTGATGATGATTGATGAGTCGCATGTTACTGTTCCGCAGGTAGGAGCAATGTACAATGGAGACAGGTCGAGAAAACAGTCACTGGTTGACTATGGATTCAGGCTGCCTTCTGCTTTTGACAACAGACCCCTTAAGTTTAATGAATTTGAAGAGCGGATTAATCAGATTGTTTTTGTAAGTGCTACACCTGCTGCATATGAGAAGACCAATTCACAGCAGATTGTTGAGCAGATAATAAGGCCTACCGGACTTATAGACCCTGAGATTATTGTAAAACCAGTAAAGGGGCAGATAGATGATCTGATTGGAGAAATTAATGAAAGAATCCAAAAAAATGAGCGCGTTCTGGTAACTACGCTGACAAAGAAGATGTCCGAAGACCTTACAGATTACCTCAAAGAATTGGATTTCAAGGTTAAATATCTTCACTCGGATATTCAGACTATTGAAAGAATGGAGATCATCCGGGATTTGAGACTGGGCGTATTTGATGTGCTAATTGGGATAAACCTCCTGAGGGAAGGGCTTGATTTGCCGGAGGTATCTCTTGTGGCCATACTTGATGCCGATAAGGAAGGGTTTTTAAGATCAGAGACTTCCCTTATACAGACTGTTGGTAGAGCAGCCAGAAATGTCGAAGGTAAAGTGATAATGTATGCTGATACAGTCACTGAATCAATGAAAAAGGCAATAAGTGAAACTAATAGAAGAAGGAAGATTCAGCTTGAGTATAATGAGGAGCACGGCATTACGCCTCAGAGTATTAAAAAGAGCGTAAGGGATGTTATTGAAGCTACAAAGGCTGCAGAGGATAGTGTGGAATACTCTGTCCGCAAAGAAGATGACACACTGAGCTTAGGTGAAGCCGGAGCCTTAATTGAAAGATTGACAAAAGAAATGAAAAAGGCAGCATCGGATTTGCAGTTTGAGAGGGCTGCTGATTTAAGGGATAAGGTTAACGAATTGAAGAAAAAGTTTGGTTTATAAGCGTAGTTTCATAAGCTATTTCAACTACTCATATATTCGCTTTATTATAATGTTTGGGTGCTTCAAATCCGCTATAATGCAGAGTGTGGCACCCGTTTTTTATTCTATTTTTCTTTAAAAGGTTTGTTTTTGGCAAATTTTTTTGCTAAAAGATATATAAAGAGTGTTATAATGCACTTGTTGAGAAAATTTAGTACATTAGGTTTAGTGTGGAAAAAGGAAAATATGAAAAGTTTTCAAAAATATCTTTATTTTATTACGATTTTATGGTAAAATATTAATGTGGACTGAAAATTCCCTTCTTAGTGCAAGCGATTAATTATTTTTTGTCTTTTTTACTCAAGACAACAATTCTTAAATTCCCCTATTAAATCTATGCAAATATGGCTTTTCATGTTCGTTTTTATTATCCGATAATTAAAGGAGGGGCAATAATGAAAGATATTAATTTTAAGGATCTTGTTGATGCATTAAGGAAAGTTGATGGGTCAGTGGTAAAGGAAATGATACAGCATGATAAAGGCGTTTTGAGAAAGACAGTAGTAAGCATTTCTCCTTATACTATTACACTTGAGTATATCGATTTTGGGAGAAGCCAGCGTGCTCTGAAATTCTCTGCAGTTAATCAGGATGGAAAGGAAGTTTATTTTGATTCGGTAAAGAGCCTTACAGAGACTTTAGGCGTAAGACTTCCATTTGGTGATAATTAAAAGATTATTCTAATTACATATTTTTTACATACAAACCGGTGAAGGTAAACGATTACCTTCGCCGGTTTGTATGTTTATTGCATAATATCTGAAATTATTACATAAAAATGTTAAGTGTGATTATTATCTTGCCATAATTTGTGTAGAATAAATACAAATTTCAAATTAAATAAGAAAATCAATTTAAATGTAAAGGTGAGGTCTATGGACATAATTGAAGACTTAAAAACTGATTTTAAAAATGTATTTGGTTATGATGATTCTTTAAGGTCGTTTTTTGCTCCCGGACGTGTGAATTTAATCGGGGAGCACACCGATTATAACGGCGGACATGTATTTCCCTGTGCTTTGAACATCGGAACTTATGCGGTGGGGAAGCTAAGAAACGACAATCAGGTCAGACTATATTCCAAAAATTTCGGAAATTCAGGAATTATAACCTTTGATCTGGAGGAACTTAGCCTGATAAGGGAGCATGACTGGGCTAATTATCCGAAAGGTGTCATAAAAATTTTCAAGGAAAAAGGTTTTCAAATATCCCGGGGTTTTGATGTTATATTTTACGGCAATATTCCTAACGGAGCAGGCTTGTCTTCATCGGCTTCAATTGAAATGCTGACCTGTGTGTTTTTAAAATCCCTGTTCAATCTGAATGTTGATATGGTTACAATGACTAATCTGGCAAGATTGGCCGAGAATAGCTTTATAGGTGTAAATTGCGGTATAATGGATCAATTTTCAATTGGCATGGGAAAAGAGGGAAGTGCCATATTGCTCGACTGCAATTCCATGCAGTACAGATACTCAAGTTTAAGGCTTGACGATATGTCCATTATTGTTTCAAATACAAACAAAAAGCGAAGTCTCGCAGATTCAAAATATAATGAGCGTTGCAGTGAATGTGCAAGTGCTTTAAAGAAGATCAGGAGTAATCTTGATATAAAATATCTGTGTGAATTGACTGTAGAGAAGTTTGAGAAAAACAGTCATTTGCTGGACAGTATAGAACTTAAAAGAGCAAGACACGTAGTATATGAGAACCGAAGGACGATACTTGGAGCTCAAATTCTTGAGCAAAACGATATCTATTCCCTCGGCAAACTTATGACTGAATCGCATAACTCCTTAAGGGATGATTATGAAGTGACAGGTAAAGAGCTTGATCTGCTTGTTGAACTTGCATTAAATCAAGACGGAGTAATCGGATCAAGAATGACCGGAGCTGGGTTTGGAGGGTGTACGGTAAGCATAGTTAAAAATACTGGTGTGAATGACTTTATTACGAAAGTTGGAGAAGAATACTCAGAAAGAATAGGTTATGATGCAAGCTTTTACGTTGTTTCAACTGGGGACGGTGCTAGAGAAATCATAGGAGGGTGAACCGGTGAAGGTTAATATTTTTGCTGAAATAGAGAGGCTTGTTCAATATGCACTAAAAACAGGACTGATAGAACCGGAAGATAAAGCCTACTCAACAAATCTTATTATAGAGACATTAGGTCTTGATAATTTTGAAATGTCGGATGCAAAATTCAGCAATTCAAGTCTGGAAGAAATAATGGACAATATTCTGGATTGGGCTCATGAGGCTAAGCTAATAAAAAGTAACTCCGTAGTTTACAGAGATTTATTGGATACAAAAATTATGAACTGCCTTTTGCCAAGACCGTCGGAGGTAATAAAAAACTTTTATGGCAGGTATAATAGCAGTCCTGAGGCAGCAACAGAATATTTTTATAGTTTGTGTAAAAACTCAAATTACATAAGAACGAATAGAATAGCCAGGGATATGGCCTGGAAAACGGGCACAGAGTTTGGTGAACTGGATATTACAATTAATCTGTCAAAGCCAGAAAAGGATCCTATTGCAATAGCCGAGGCGAAAAAGCTTAAGGCTTCTTCATACCCTAAATGTTTGTTGTGCAGGGAAAATGAAGGGTATCCCGGCAGGTTGAATCACCCTGCAAGACAGAATTTAAGGCTTATACCTGTTGAATTAAAGGGAGAAAAATGGTTCTTCCAGTATTCGCCGTATGTTTATTATAACGAGCACAGCATAGTTCTAAATGAATTGCATAAGCCAATGAAAATTGACAGGGATACATTTGAAAAGCTGCTTGAGTTTGTAGATAAATTCCCCCATTACTTTATCGGGTCAAATGCTGAACTTCCAATAGTTGGAGGTTCTATTCTTTCCCATGACCATTTTCAGGCTGGAAATTATGAGTTCCCAATGGCTAAGGCAACTGTAGAATACCACCTGAATTTTGAAAAATACAGTGGGGTAAGCGTAGGGCTGCTTAAATGGCCTATGTCTGTTATAAGATTGTCTGGTAAAAATAGAAAAACTATACTTGATATGAGCAGCATAATAATTGAAAAGTGGAAAGAGCATGATGATGAAAGCAACGATATTATATCCCATACAGGAGATGTTCCCCACAATACAATTACACCTATAGTAAGGCGCAAAGGTGAATTGTATGAGATGGATCTTGTACTGCGGAATAACAGGACAAGTGATGAACATCCGCTCGGAATTTTTCATCCCCATTCGGAAGTTCATCACATAAAGAAGGAAAATATCGGCCTTATAGAGGTTATGGGGCTTGCAGTGCTTCCATCCAGGCTAAAAACTGAAATTGAGATTTTATCCTCTTACCTTACAGGTGAGAAAGAAGGAATAGAGCGGGAGGAGGCGCTGGCAAAGCATCTTGATTGGTATCACTATTTAAAGGATAAATATCCCAAAATACATGAGGAAGATGTATTGGAAATACTAAAGGCAGAAATTGGGCTTAAGTATCTGACGGTTTTGGAACATGCCGGCGTTTACAAGCGTAACGAGAGCTCCTTGGATTCATTCATAAGTTTTACTGAGAGCTGTTTCAAACCTTGATTGGATATCAAGGTTTTGTTTATTTGTAGGGAAGTATTAGGAGGTGAATTTCATATAAAAGCCTAAGTAAAATTTGAGTTAAGTTAATAAATTATGTTTACAGAATTGGAATAGATATGTATAATGTGTATATAGTTCCTGACTTTGGTATCAGACATTAGAAAATGGTGTTAACTATTATGGTAAAATGAAAGCTGTTGCACACTCTGCAACAGCTTTATAAATGCTTCTAATTTATAATCTGTGATTTAGAATGGTTTTTAT
>Ga0208826_1000769_pt1 | contig 31045 bp, 37 predicted proteins | sample AD_UKC115_MetaG_FD_184451 | JGI IMG/M metagenome (GOLD analysis project Ga0208826, IMG submission 184451) | Active sludge microbial communities of municipal wastewater-treating anaerobic digesters from Hong Kong - AD_UKC115_MetaG (SPAdes)... | ecosystem: Engineered > Bioreactor > Anaerobic >...
GGTGGGCTCTGCCGCCTCGACCCATCCACCTTCACCTTTACGCGCTACAGCGAAGCCAACGGCCTGCCTTCCTCAGTCGTCTATGGCCTCCTTGAAGACGATGACGGCTACATCTGGTTGAGCTCCAACCGCGGCCTCTCCCGTCTCGATCCCCGCACCAACCAGATTAAAAATTTTGATACGACCGACGGCCTGCAGAGCTATGAGTTTAACGGCAACGCCCGTTTCAAGGGCCGCAACGGCTATCTCTATTTTGGCGGCATCAATGGTTTTAACGCCTTTAATCCGCGCGAGATAAAAACCTCCACCTATCTTCCGCCGGTCGTCATCACCAATTTTCTGATTTCCAACATTCCTGTTCGTCCGGGCCATTCCCTCCAGCCCGGCGCCCGCCCCGTCCTCGAGCGCTCAATCACCGAGACCCAGTTTCTCGAGCTCAACTGGCAGCACCGGGTAATTGCCTTCGAATTTGCCGCCCTGGATTACACTTCGCCCGAAAAAAATCAGTATGCCTATATCCTCGAGGGTTTTGACCGCGACTGGAACTACGTCGGGACAAGGCGCTTTGCTTCCTACAGCAACCTGCCTCCTGGCCGCTACACCTTCCGCGTCAGAGCCACAAACAGCGATGGCCTCTGGAATGAAGCTGCTACCTCGCTCTCGATCCGCATCATTCCGCCTTTCTGGCGGACCTGGTGGTTCTACGGACTGTGCGTTCTGGCGCTTATCGGGGCGGTTTATGGATTTGAGCGCTACCGGCTCGGTCAGGCTCGCCACCGCCAGCACGAACTCGAACGGCTGGTTGCCCAGCGCACCGAAGAGCTGCGTGAGGCCAATAAAAAGCTTCAGTTCCTGGCCACCACCGATGAACTCACCGGCCTGGCCAATTACCGCAAATTACGCGATTCTCTTGAATATGAATGGCGCCGTGCCCGACGCACCCGCCGGCCCATCTCGCTTATTATCTGCGACCTCGACAATTTTAAATACTTTAACGATACCTATGGCCATCAGGCCGGCGATGAGTGCCTGAAGAAAGTAGCCCTCGAGATGTTCCGCTGTTGCCAGCGCTCATCCGACCTGGTCTGCCGCTACGGTGGCGATGAGTTTGCCGTCGTCCTGCCCGAGACTGATGAGAGCGGCGCCTTTGTCGTGGCAGAAAGAATAAGAGAGGCTATAGCCTGCCTGGATCTTTCCGGCCTCGAGCTCAAAAAGATAAACGGGACAGGTACAAGCGCAATCGCAGGCGCTGCGGCTGGTGAGGGCGGTGATGGGGAAGCGGGAGACAGTGGAGACACTGGTGGTGCTCATGGTCAGGACGAAAGCCCCGGCCAGGGCCAGTCTGCCTCCGGCCGACCGGTCATCACGGCTTGCCTTGGCGTTGCTACCATGAATCCGGCCGAAGGCGGCGATACGAACGAGCTGGTCGCCCGCGCTGACGAAGCTCTCTACCGAGCCAAAAGCTCGGGGAAAAACCGCAGTTTGTTTTAGCTGCTGGCACCAGCGGCAGTCCTCAGGCGTTGGCTGCTTTCATTAGTGGCTCTCTTTAGCTTTTCGCCCTGGCAATTCATCTGGTGTGACAAAAAATTTAAAAATTTTTAAAAAAATTTTACATTCTGGTCTTGACAAAAAATAGCCGATTTTGTAAATAAAAAATGAGCTCCATTTTAAGGGTGGAACAAAGGATCGATGAAGTGAAGGGAGCAATAATTGAGAAAAATGTTCGGGGCGAAGTTCAAGCAGAAAGCTGGATGGAGCTAAGGGAACCAGGATCATGGCTATGGCAGGATCATGGGAGCAAGAAGCAAAAAAGGTGGATTACGACTGTTTTTAGCTGGTATAAAATCAGTTAAATGCGAAAGAAAAGAGTTGCCGGGCGGCTGGCGAGAAAAGGCCAGAGACGGTAAGAAGCTGAGGTGCGCGCCGCGGCCAACTGAACGCTTCTACGGTAACAAAATTCCACCTTTTGCCTCTATTTCTCATCACTTTCATGGCTTCCTTTCCAGTTTTTTAAAATTTTTAAGCCTTCGTTTGAATAAATGTCTGGACTATCTTCGTGAGATAGGAAATACTATCTTGAACAGGGCGAAAAATTTAGCTGACAACAGTCTGGCTGTTTCTTTTCAGACCGACGGTTGTCGGCAGTTCGGCCATAGCGATAAATAAATTTATGCGCTATTTGGAGCGCGGTCTTTTCGAAAGCGGCTTCGAGCCTGCATCGGCGGTAGCCTGTTTTTTGACTTTTACGCATCGCATTGATAATAAATAAAATAAGCAAAAAAGCAATAAAGCAAAAAAAGCCGCAAATCGGCCCTCGGTTGGGGGCAAAGGAAGGGAGATAAAATTTTATGACACTCAAATCAGAATTACCGATCGGACCAAAGCGGGCTATGGGGTGGTTACCGGATCATCCCGATTTCCGCGACTACCGTGAAACTCATCCCGAGATCACACAAATCCTGGAAGAAGGTGAGAAGGCGGGCAGGCTGAGGCGCGGGCGGCGTGGCGAAGGGCTTCCGGCTGTGCCTTTCAGCCAGTCATTTGCCGCGTCGGAGCTTCCCCCGGCGGTTGATCTCTGCGATTACTGTTCGCCGGTTGAAGATCAGGGAAATCTTGGCTCCTGCACAGCTCATGCCGGTGTTGGCCTCATTGAATATTATGAGCGGCGGGCCTTCGGGCGTCATACTGATGCCTCGCGTCTTTTCCTCTACAAGGTGACGCGCAATCTGATGAAGCTTCGGGGCGATAGCGGTGCTTATCTCCGCACCACCATGGGGGCGATGGTTCTTTTTGGCGTGCCGCCGGAATCCTACTGGCCCTATACCGATAAGGAAGAGTCGTTTGACCGTGAGCCGTCAGCTTTCTGCTATGCTTTTGCCCAGAACTACCAGACGATAAAATATTTTCGCCACGACCCGGCTGGCTCGAAACCGGAGGATGTGCTCCACAGCCTGAAGGTTTACTTAGCCAAGGGCATGCCGTTTATCTTTGGCTTTTCCGTTTATAACTCAATTGAGCAGGCTGAGGCGACCGGCTTTATTCCGTTTCCATCGAAGCGCGAGCGGATGGAAGGCGGGCATGCGGTGATGGCCGTCGGCTATGATGATAAGCTCGAGATTACCAACAACTTCAGCCATGAGAAAACCAAGGGTGCGCTGCTCATCCGCAATTCCTGGGGGACAGGCTGGGGAGATCATGGCTATGGCTGGCTGCCTTATGAGTATGTGCTGCGTGGCCTGGCCGAGGACTTCTGGAGCATCTTGAAGAAGGAGTGGGTGGACACAAGCGCTTTTGCGGAGTGAGAAGGGAAAATTAGGGACACGAGAGCGTGTCTCTCTTTTTCGTTCAATGCAAAAAGCTTTAACTACAGGAGTGAACAGTCAGATCGAAGGGCTCGACCTGGTAATCGCCAGGCCCTTCCCTCATACCGGTCCAAGTTAGAGCAAACAGTTTGTCTGTTCCGATTGGGCCAGGCAAATCGCCGCCATAGAAGCCGGCAAAAAAGCCGCCCGCCATTGAGGTCGGAAACCTTGAGGTCGTCACCGACTATTGTGATGTTCACGACTTCGCTGAAGCTTTAATAAGAAGACTGAGCGATCGAGGGGCAGACGGTAGCCGCCTTACAATTACGTTACCATCGGAATAATCGGAATATACGAATACTTCCGGTCTATCCTAAAAAAAGCAAAGGTCAGATTTTTGATTTCGGAGTGATATAAAATGCAAGTGCCTAAGGAAAAAGAGTACGAACATCTAAACGCCTATGATCGAATCATAGTAACAGGCAGCGCGGGCTTTATTGGCTGGAAGGTTTCTGAAATGTTGCTTGATTTGGGCAAGGAAGTAATAGGTGTAGATAATATAAATGATGCCTACGATGTACGCTTAAAAGAATGGCGTCTTAATCAGCTTCTTCCAAAGGATAAATTCAAGTTTTATAAGGTGGACATTTCCAATAGAGATCAGATATTTGGTTTTTTCAATGAAATATATGCAAATGAAAATGATGCTATTATTAATCTTGCTGCTCGAGCCGGCGTCCGTCAATCATTAGAAAATCCCTGGATATATTATGAAACTAATGTATTAGGCACCTTAAATCTACTAGAATGCTGTAAGAATCATAAGATAAATAAATTCGTGCTTGCTTCAACCTCAAGCTTATATGGCAATCATAATGAAGTTCCTTTTAGTGAAGATGACGACACGAATAGGCCTTTATCGCCATATGCAGCCTCCAAAAAAGCCGCCGAGGCTCTTTGTTTTAGCTATCATTATCTTTACGGGATAGATATCACAATTTTTCGCTATTTCACAGTTTATGGCCCTGCTGGACGTCCAGACATGAGTATCTTCAGATTCATCAAATGGATATTAGAAGACCAGCCATTAATAATCTACGGTCACGGCAGCCAATCGAGGGATTTTACTTATGTTGATGATATAGCCAGGGGAACGATCCTTGGCCTTAAGAATATCGGTTGTGAGATTATAAATTTAGGATCTGATTGCCCAAATTCTTTAATGGAAATTGTTAAGATAATTGAAAAGAGTACAAATAAGAGAGCGACCATAAAATATGAGCCTTTTCATAAAGCAGACGTAGAAAAAACCTGGGCAAAAATAAAAAAGGCTCAATCCATGTTAGGCTGGAAACCAGAGCAGAACATTTCAGCGGGATTGAAAAGTTCAATAAGTTGGGCACTTAAAAACCGAGCACTCATAAACCAGATAAATCTTTGAAAAGAGAAGGAGACGGTTTTCCAGCTATAATGAATTTTTTACCTATTGAGATTAAAGACGCACTTATTATTAAGCCAAACGTCTTTAAGGACGACCGAGGTTTTTTCATGGAGACATTTTAGGACTAATCTATTAGCTGAGAGTGCAATGCATTGCAAATTTGCACAAGATAATTATTTAGGCTCATGATTCCTCAGGTTTTGCTCGCGGATATTATGTTATTACCAACTGGGCGAAATAGTATAAGCATCAGATTGAAATTAAAAGAAGCAGAAGTGTACGACTGATTATGGTTTCACGAAGGACAATACTGGTTACAGGTGGAGCAGGATTTATTGGCTCTAATTTTATTCACTATATTAACAAGACTGAACCTGAGATATTCATTGTCAATCTGGACGCTCTTACCTATGCGGCCAATTTGGATAATCTGAAAAATCTTTTAGCTCCATCCCAATATATATTCATTCATGGAAATTTATGCGACGAGCAGCTTGTCTAAGCTCTGCTCAAAGATTATGAAATTTCTACTATCGTCCATTTTGCAGCAGAATCCCACGTTGACCGTTCAATATACAATCCTCAAACCTTTATTGAAACTAATATCATCGGAACTTTTTCCCTTCTTGAAGCTGCAAAGAAAGCATGGATTGAAGATAAAATGTTCCCATTGTCAGATGTTCGCTTCCATCATATATCGACTGATGAAGTTTACGGCTCGCTTACCCCTGATGCCCATTCATTTTCAGAAAATACACCCTATAAGCCCAATTCTCCCTATGCTGCCTAAAAAGCGGCCAGCGACCACCTGGTGAGATCATATTTTAGGAGTTATGGTCTTCCCGTAAGCATAACAAATTGCTCCAACAATTATGGGCCATACCAATTTCCAGAGAAATTAATTCTTCTTGCCATCTTAAGCGCTGTGAATGGCTGGCAGATTCCTATATATGGTGACGGCAAGCAGATAAGGGACTGGCTTTATGTTGAGGATCATTGTGAGGCGATCTGGCTTGTCGTCAAAAAATCTAAGCCAGGAGAAGCCTATAATATCGGGGGTGGTAATCAGGTAGCAAATATCGATCTGGTCAGGCAGATATGTTCCATTCTTGATGAATTATTGCTAGACTCAGAATATTGCCCGCACGAGCTGCTATTAACATATATTGCTGATCGGCCCGGGCATGACCGTAGATATGCTATGGATATTGCAAAGATTAATAGGGATCTTGGATGGAAACCAAAAGAGCAACTTAATAGTGGTCTGCGAAAGACCATACAATGGTATCTCGAGAACGAAGACTGGATTGAGAGTATAATTTCAAAGCCGCAACATAAAGCTTGGTTAGAGAAAAACTATAAGAAGAGGTAAGAAGACCTAGAAATGCGAAAAGGTATAATATTAGCTGGAGGCAAGGGCACGAGGCTTTACCCGATTACCAAAGCCATATCGAAGCAGCTATTGCCGGTTTATAACAAACCCATGATTTATTATCCACTTACTACACTTATGCTTTCCGGAATAAGAGAAATCCTGCTTATTAGCACACCCGATGACCTACCACAATTCCAGAGGCCCTTGGGCGATGGAAGCCAGTGGGGCTTGAGCCTTTCTTATGCTTTACATGCTGAGCCACGCGGTTTAGCAGAGGCCTTTCTGATTGGCGAAAGATTTATTAACGGTAGCCCTAGTGCACTAATCCTTGGAGACAATATATTTAATGGCGATGGCTTACAATCTCTGTTGAAACAGGCCGCCTCCATTAAAGAAGGAGGAATAGTCTTTGCTTATCCTGTAAGGGACCCCGAGAGATATGAAACGGAGTCTGAGTATTTACTTTCACTTCTACAACACTGAGCGGTTGTATCAGAGTTTAGGCTATCGCACACCGTATGAGGTCTATTTTGGAGCTTCAGCTCAGGTTGAAGCGAGTGTCTGAAATGGTTAAGATAAGTCGAGAACTGGTAGATCAAAAGTGCACCATATATAGGCTCTTTTTCTGTCCAGACTATGGGGAACACCTCATCCCAAAAAAGTCCCAAAAAGTAATAAGTTCGAAATAAAACAAGCAATTTTAGCAGGAGGTGGTTTAATGGCAACCAACTCCATGTTGTTTTTGCGAAAGCATATACTAGAACGTCCCGAATGGATGCATAAAGCACCGGTTGGCGATTTACCTTTAATGCTTGTCGTGGCTTCTAAGGGAAATATTGGATACATTAATGATATAATGAGTATATATAGAATAATGACAAAAAATTCATGGAGTTCTACAAGGCAAGATAAACAAAAAAGAGTGAGACATCATTATGCCATATTGGAAATGTGGGGCAACTTCGATCAATGGTCAGACAAAAAATATCATGAATATGTCTTGATAAAAAAATTCAAAAATAAAATAAACTTCCTATAAGGGGAAATAAACCAATTGGTTAGATAAAACAAGGATGAAAACACTGATAGCCGGAGATTTATTCATATCCGAATCATTTAAGAATAAACAATTAATTGACCATTTTGTTGAAGAATTGTTTGCTTCGGCAGAATATCGGATTTTGAATCTTGAAGCGCCCATAACACTCGATGAACCAAACCATAAGATTCTGAAAACAGGGCCAAGCTTACGAACTTCCGAAGACACCACAATGCCCTATCTGAAGCAACTAAAAATAGATATGGTAACCCTCGCCAACAACCATATATTGGATTACGGAGAACAAGGATTAATCAACACGTTCTATGCATTGGATAAAAACAATATTGACCGGGTTGGGGCAGGGAATAATTTAATCGAAGCGTCACGGCCATTTACTATCGAAAAGGAAGGGTTGGGAATTGCCATTCTAAATTTTGCAGAAAACGAATGGTCATCCGCTTCTAAAGATAAAGGAGGTGCTAATCCTCTGGATATTATCGATAACGTAAGACAAATTAAAACAGCAAAAGCAAAACACAATAAAGTAATTTGTATTATTCATGGCGGTCATGAGCATTACAATCTTCCAAGTCTGAGGATGCAAAAACAGTATCGTTTTTACGCCGAAAATGGTGCAGATCTCATTGTAGGACATCATACCCATTGCATTGGTGGGTACGAGGTTTACAAAGGCGTTCCTATTTATTACAGTTTGGGTAACTTTTTGTTTACCCTGAATGCCGTCACTCCGGATTGGTATATAGGGCTGATATTGGAAATTGAATGGGAAAAAGGTGAATTGAAAACAAATCTGCATCCCGTTTGTCAAGAGAAAGGAACTTTTAAATTATATTTGCCAAAAGGACAAGAAAAAGAAGAGATCTTGAACAGAGTACACTCATATGCCGAAATCATTAAAAACGAATCATTATTGGAACAATCTTGGGAGCAATACATCTCGCAGAAATCAAAAGAATATCTTAATTATTGGTCACCTTCTTCCTTTATAAGAAACAGGTATCTTAGAGGTGCATTAAATAAATTGGGAATCGATCTCAAAAACAAAAAAGGACTGTCACTCTTTTTAAACTTAATGAGATGCGAAGCCCATTCCGATTTGTCAAAAGAAATAATAAACAACTATCTAAACAAACAATGAAAATAGCAATTCATTACACAGAAGAAGCTTGGTCTTTCAGCGGCAGATGGGTCAATTATTGCAGAGAAAACGATATCCCCTATAAACTTGTGAATGCTTATGATACCGATATCGTTCAGCAAGTAGATGACTGCACGGCTTTCATGTGGCATTTTAGTAACTATGAACATAAGGATTCTCTTTTTGCTAAGCAATTGATTTATTCGTTGGAACATAAGGGGCTTAAAGTGTTTCCAAATTTTAAAACCTGTTGGCACTTTGATGATAAAGTTGGACAAAAATATTTGTTAGAAGCTATTGGTGCCCCATTAGTCCCATCTTATGTATTTTACGACAAGATAGAAGCGATGGAATGGGCGAACAAAACAATTTTTCCTAAAGTTTTTAAACTTCGAGGCGGTTCTGGTAGCTCAAACGTGAAATTAGTAAACACAAAAAAAGAAGCTATCCATCTTATTAATAAAGCTTTCGGAAAAGGTTTTTCTCAATTCGATAGTTGGAACCATTTAAAATTTCGATATAATAATTATAAGTCAGGCAAAGAAGATTTCAGCGGTATTTTAAAAGGTATAGCTAGATTATTTATTGGAACAGAATACTCTAAAAAACACCAAAGAGAAAAAGGATATGTCTATTTTCAGGATTTCATACCTAATAATAAATATGACATTAGAATATGTATAGTCGGAAATAAAGCTTTTGGTTTAAAACGATTAATACGTAAAAATGACTTTCGAGCTTCTGGAAGTGGCAATATTATTTATAACAAACAAGAAATTGATGAGAGGTGCGTTCAAATTGCTTTCAATATTAATGAAAAAATAAAAGCCCAAAGTATAGCATATGATTTTGTTTTCGATGCCAACAATAATCCTTTAATCATAGAAATTAGTTATGGTTTTGATCCAAACTCCTACGATATCTGTGAAGGGTATTGGACAGAGGATATACAATGGCATAAGGGTATATTTTTCAATTTTTGTGGGTGGATGGTTGAGGCTGTAAAATAAAAATATATAAAAAAATTAACTTAAAATAATTGAAAAAGATAGATAATTACACCAAATACTTTCTTTTTATATTATATATATTCTATAAATTAAAAGGATTATTATACAAAGGGGGATCTACTATTTCTGGGTCGATTTTGGTTGTTATCCTCTTGATTTCAGGAATATACATGCTAAGAACGTTTTTATTAACGAATAAAAACGGATTCTACAAAGCATGGACTGCTCTATTTGCGGTTAATATATTGGGATTTATTTTAACAGGGCAATTGTCAAATAGACTCCATTTTATAATGTTAAGCGGGATTTTATTCTGTAGCTTAAGTTTTTATCCCTTTTATTATTTTTCCAGAAAAGATCAATTAAAAGCAAAAGAGCTTTCTATATTCTTTTTAATAATGTTGCCTATAACTATAGCACAATTTTATCTTAATCGGTATACTTTAGTATCAGAAAAGTATCTAGGTGATGAAAATGTTGTAATTAATACAGCTTATGATTTTGTTCTTTTGTTTCCTTTTGTTTTTTTATTGAAAAAAGACAAAGTCCTTTCTATTATTTCAACCCTCATAATACTATTGTTTATCATCGACGGATCAAAACGAGGAGCTATAGTAGTAGGCTTTATAATATTATTATGGTATTTCTACTACCAAATAAAAACTATAGATAAAAGACATAAATGGAAGGGTTATTTATTAAGTTTTATCTCAATTATTGCTATCATTTTTTTTGCATATAGATATTATTTGAATAACGAATATCTCCAATACAGAATGGAATTAATGGTTGAAGGCGATATTTCTTATAGGGATGTAATTTACTCTAATATTTGGAATACATGGCTGAATAGCGATTTTATCCATTTATTGGTTGGTTATGGCTTTGCTGCATCACTTAAAATATCCGGAACTGGAAATTATGCTCATAACGATTGGCTGGAATTACTGTCAAACTTCGGGCTCCTGGGAGTAATTATTTTAGCTCTTTTGTTCTATCAAGGATTTAAACTTTGTTTAAATAAGAAATGGGAAAGGGATAAACGAATCCTGATGGCGGCAATCATTACCTCAGCATTTGCAACTACTTTATTCTCCATGTGGTATACTTCTTTGGGAACTTATTTGAACGCCATGTTATTGGCCTATTTGGTGGGAAACCGTAACAAAGAATTAGCCTTAAGATGATTCAAAATAAATCGAAAATAGCAATCCTGAATACACGTAGTACTATAATGGTCTAGGGAATTCAGGCCAAAAGTGGTGGCAAAATAAGGTGTGTTTCCTTAGAATATGAGAGGAGGAAACACAGATGAAAAAGCGGAAGACTTATGATGACCAGTTCAAAGCCAGGGTGGCTCTGGAGGCGGTCAAAGGGGAGAAGACTATTTCTGAGATAGCAGCTTAGTTTGGGGTACATCCCAACCAGATAATGAAGTGGAAGAAGCAGCTTTGGGTGTATTTTCGAGGAAGCAGGGGCCGGAGGTAGAAGAGATGGATGTTTTCAGCCGTTATATAATTTCCTGGCGGCTTGCCAATACGTTGGAGCCTGGCTTTTGCTGTGAGGCCTTAAAGGAGGCTCTGGAGAGCGGCTGTTCGGAATATTTCAACACTGACCAGGGAGCCCAGTTTACGAGCTCTGAGTTTCTTTCTATACTCCAGAGGAAAGAGATAAAGATCAGCATGGATGGGAAGGGCCGGGTGATTGATAATATCTTCATTGAGAGGTTCTGGCGGACACTAAAGTATGAGGAAGTCTATAGCAAATGCTATGAGACGGTAGCTGAGTGCAGAGCCAGTATCGGGGAGTTTATCCGTAAATACAATGAAGAGAGGTTACATCAGAGCCTGGGCGTATATGATACGACCTTCGAGGCTTATTATTAGCTACCAGTGAGTGCGGCATGTTAAAAGAAACACACCTTAAAAGAGAGCTATAGTTGGTCTTGACTACTAGACCATCTCATATAATGCATCTCAACCATTCCCTTTTTGGGGCAAAATGGCTTCATCGGGAAAGGACAATTTAGGTCCAGAAATGTATAATATCATGACCTTCCCCTTGGCCCTTGCTTCATTCTTTAATTGGTTTGTAATAACCTACATATTATTTTGGATTCTTTCTTCTAAATTAAAAAAAGAACTAAGGGTCAAATATCAAAGCCATTAAAACATAGCATTTTTGTTGGGACAATATTTTTATATATACAATCAGCTGTTATAGCTCAAAGAAAGCTAATGGGATTCTATTGTGTATTTTACATATTGTTTTTCATTATATACAGCAATCTAAGGAGCAATGAGAAAAGGCAATTGAATACCTTGGCCATTGGAAGTTTTATCGCTTTACAAGTGTTAAGTGTGGTTTATTTGAAATTAAAGTGAAAATATTACTGTTTGACAACTCAGGAATGAATTTTTGCAGAGGTGATTTTCTTGTAGAAGAAAAGACTGGAAACTTTGCGAAAGAATTGAAAAACCTAGGAAATGATGTAATATTTTTTGGCCAAAAAATACATTCATCTGATAATACTATTCATTCATTTAGACTAAAACAAAATGGGATGGCGGTTTGTGGGCTTTATAGAAAAAAGAATAAGATATTTAACTATTTCCTTTTATATTTGAAAGCGATCCCTGCTATTTTAAAATCTGATTTTATTTATATCTTTTATCCTAATGCATTTATGTATATTGCATTTATTTCTAAGCTATTAGGCAAAAGATATGGCTTATATGTAAGGGGCGAGCAAGGCCTGAGTGATAGGGTTTCTTATCTGATATATAAAAATGCCTATCTTATTTGCACTGTCTCAGATTATTTCAGTCAATTTATAAACGACGCTATTGGGAAAAATATAGCCAATACGATTCGACCAATGATTACATTTGGTAAGAAGGATATTATATCTGATAGGGAATACAGGTTAAAAGAAACCTATAATATTCTATTTATTGGAAGGTTAGATAGGGAAAAAGGTCTAGAAGAGTTGTTATTGGCCATAAAAATATTGGCCGAAAAAAAGAGAAAGATTAGCCTAACAATAGTTGGTGATGGGGATTTTATGAACAGTGGCAAAGAAATAGCGAATAAATTGAGAATTGATGATTTAGTGAAATTCACAGGTGCGGTTTATGATTCTAACGAAATAAGAAAGTACTACATAAGTTCTGATATTTACATATTGCCGAGTTATCACGAAGGATTTCCTAGGACGCTATATGAAGCGATGATTTTCGGGGTTCCAATAATAACCACTTTTGTCGGCGGAATATCGTCCCTGATGAAGGATAATTTTAATTGCAAGGAAATAAAGCCAAGATCTGTAAATAGCATCGTGGAAGTTTTAATATGGGCAATGGATAACTATCCCAAGATGGGCGAATTGGCAAAGAAGGGAGCAAAAACAGTAACCGAGGTGTTTAACTCAAGACCTTTCACTCATGCCCAGTATTTATATTGGGTCTTAAACGAAAAATGAACGATAGAGTGTGGAATGGCAAAAAAGTGATCACATATAAAATGCAAAGATAATAACTTTATTGGCTATATGGGAAAGATTGACCAAGAAAGCTATCGTACGTATATTGTTTTGTAAATAATTTGAAAAGATGTATCAAATGCGCCCCAAAAACTGGATAGGGCAATAAGGTGGAAAATGGCCTTGCATATTCCGGTGCAAGCCGGCCGGGTATTCCAGTGGGAAGGCAGCCACTTTTGGGTTGATGATTGGAACAGGTGGTGGCGCTGGGTAATCTCAGGTGAAAGGGGTATTCTAAGCCTCGAAAGGAGGCTTGGATGCCAGTGGAGAGATTACCGATGCGAAGGATTAAAGAGATCATACGATTGAGCTGGAGCTGTGGGCTATCAGCTCGTCAGGTATCACGGAGTTTAAAGGTAGCGCGGAGCACTGTGGCGGAGTACTTGAGGAGGGCGGGGGCGGCGGGGCTGAGCTGCCCTCTACCTGAAGAGCTGGATGAGGAGGCCTTAGAACGGAAGTTATTCCCTGCTCTGCCTTATATTCCTGTCTCAGAGCGACCACTACCCAACTGGGCTGAGGTTCATCAGGAGCTACGGCATAAAGGAGTGACACTTTTTCTTCTCTGGGGAGAGTACAAGTCGAGATATCCTGAGGGAGTTCAGTATAGCCGGTTTTGTGAGCTTTATCGCCGGTGGGCTCGTGGTTTAGAGCTTTCGATGCGTCAGGAGCATAAGGCCGGGGAGAAGATGTTTGTAGACTACTGTGGCCAGACCGTATTGGTGGTGGACAAGGAGAGCGGCGAGAGCCGGGAGGCTCAGATATTGGTGGCCGTGCTGGGAGCTTCGAACTACACCTATGCTGAGGTTACCTGGACCCAGACGACACCAGACTGGGTGAGCTCTCATATCCAGGCCTTTGAGTATTTTCAAGGGGTTCCGGAGCTGGTTATTCTGGATAATCTGAGAAGCGGAGTAACCAGAGCTGGCCGTTACGAACCTGAGCTCGATGCGGCTTATGAGGATATGCCGTCCTATTATGGGACACCCGGGTGAGACGTCCGAAAGATAAGGCCAAGGTAGAGGTCGGGGTGCAGGTAGTGGAGCGCTGGATACTGGCCAGGCTTCGTCATCAGAAGTTCTTCTCTCTGTCTGAACTCAACTCAGCTATCAGTGGACTTTTAGAGGAACTAAACTGCAGGCCATTCCGTAAGCTCCCTGGCTCAAGGCCGGAGACTTGGTCTGAGGTTTAAGAAGGCTAAACTGCGGTTAAATGCCTCAGTAGAGGATATTGACTATCGCACCTCCCGTGGCCTGGATATATCCTTGGTGCTTCAGTTTGCCTCCTGTCGGTGGATAGAAGAACATCTCAATGTGCTTATTACCGGGCCAACTGGAGTAGGGAAAAGCTTTGTGGCCTATGCCCTTGGTCAAAAAGCCTGTCGGGAGGATTATCGAACCCAGTATTTTCATCTCCCCCGGCTCCTTCAAGAACTGAGTATCGCCCGAGCCGATGGCCGTTATGGCAGAGTCCTCACCGCCCCGGCCAGAACCGAGCTCCTCATTATCGATGACTGGGGGCTTCAACCACTCGATGACCAGGGCCGACATGATCTCCTGGAAATACTTGAAGACCGCTACAATGTCCGCTCGACTATCGTCACCAGTCAGTTGCCTGTCTCTAACTGGCATGAGGCTATCGGCGACCCCACCCTGGCTGATGCCATTTTCGACAGGCTTTTCCATAACGCTTATCAGATCAACCTTAAAGGAGAGTCCATGAGAAAAAGATTAAAAACTTTTGACTCAAACCGGCCACTAGGATAAAAACATTATGCCCAGCGTCGCTGTTGATTCCAATGGACGAGCTTCGTTGGTCGCACAGAGTCTTCGATTGTCAGGGGTAGCTTGTGGCACAATTATTATTATACTCTTACTTATTAGCGAGCCCCTTGTTCAAATTCTATTCTCACCAGTCTTCTTGCCTATAGTGCCTCTGATGTGGATACTTGCTCATGGCGTCTTCGTTAGATCTATTTCTAAATTGACCATATCTTATTTCAATGGCACCAATCATCCAGGTGTTTCTTCTATCGCTGTAGTCTCGGGAGTAATTACCAATTTAGTGCTTTTGGCTGTTTTATTACCTTTAATGGGCTTGTCTGGAGCAGCTTGAGCTATGACTCTGGGTTATTTTGTCAGCTCTCTTATTCTAATTACAAAATTTCCATAAATGAGCAGTCTGATTTTTATCGATGTGTCGAAGTTCAATCGAAGAGATGTTACTCTTTTGACTGATATAGTGCGAAACATTCAATTAAAAGCTATTAATTCTACAAAAGCACAGGAAAATATTTAAAATGTTTGTGCAAAAGATTGTACCTGCGAGGACGATTACAATTCACCCAAATTACGTTACAAAACAAGATTTGCCTGAATTAATGTCTGTTGAGGTAGAAAAAACACGGAAGGCACGTGAAATAGGCAGGGCATGTGGATTGTTTCGTGTGCCTGAAGTTTTAGATTACAATCCTGCTACCGGCAAAGCCAGACTTGAAAGAATCGATAATATCCGAAGTATCGGGTCTGTCTTTTCTTATGGTAGAAATTGCGATGAATTGATGGCTCGTGTTGGTAAAGCACTTGCGACTATTCACAATGAACTGAAGTTATCATCGAATATGGTCATTGAGCTTCCTTCTGAATGGAAGGGACCAGAAACAACCAACGTTTTTATTCATGGTGATTTCAATATAATGAATGTAAGCTACGATGTTAACAATGATAAATTGGTTATTTTAGATTGGCAGATGACCAAAATATGGGGTGGGAGAGCAACTTTCGGAACTCGGTTTTTTGATATAACATGGTTCATCCATACTATGTTTTTTCAACCATTTTACAAAGTAGGTTTTTATATGCCAGCGACACATTGGGCGACTATCTTTCTTAGGAACTACAGTAATAAATCAAAATACTTGTATGATGAAGCTTCATTTCGCTCATATTTGCGGAAAGGTATTAGAAATGTAGCAAAAAGCAATAAAAAGCGTTTGCCTTTGTACAAGTTCGTATTCTATTATCCTGCTTTGATTCGTTTTCGTTTATTTATTGATGCATTTCGCTTGTGCTAAGGAGTTTCACAGACTTGTGGCCAAGCCATGGTTAACTTTTTAAGCCGGATAAAAACCGGGCAGGTGAAATTAGGGAAAAAATCTTCGGATGAGATAAATTTCATCCTTACAGGAGATTTCTGCCCGATTGGAAGTGTTGAAGAACTCTGTTCAAATAATGAATTTGAAAAGATTTATGGAAACGCCTTGCCGATTTTAAAAGATAAAGACCTTTTCATCAATCACCTCAAGCTGACATGTGTCGCCGACAAGTCTCCCCCTTCCCCGTATCGCTTGTCAGGAACTCCTGATAGCCGCTGAGACCGGCGGCTACTTCTCGTGACCCTCTTTTTGATCGGCAGGAGAGATCGGTTATTTCCGGCCCTTTTGAGCCCCTTGGCCGCTTTTTGAGCCGCCACGAGCTATCCCGACTAAATTTGACATTTCATCAGCCATCATTTATATTTTTCTAGGACGACTAGAGGGGCAAATGGTCACAAAGAAGCTTGCTCAGCCAGCGCAGCCAAAAAGAAATTCTTGTTATCTTGTCTTGATAATGGGCGAAGGTTAGTAATATTTTATATTAACAGACTTGTTCATAGGTGAGCTTCTAAGATTGGATTTGGACGAAATAAAACAATGTCAAGATATGGAAATGAAATAGATTATCGCTCTTCCCACCAAGCGCCGGGCAAAGGGGAAAGTTACGATGCATCTTTTAAGAAATGTCCATATAGAGCATTTATTTGGAAATGCGAACAAAATATTCTTGATCGTATCATTAAGCAACTTTGTTACAATCAAGAGATTAATTATCTTGATTTTGCTTGTGGTACAGGACGGATTCTTGCCTATTTGGAAGATCGAACGAGTACGGCTACAGGCATTGATGTTTCGACCAGTATGCTTGATGTGGCTAAACATAATGTCAAGCGGGCAAAATTGATTCAGGCTGATATTACTCGTGGTTGTACCCTATCTAATTGTAAATATAATTTGATTACTGCTTTTCGTTTTTTTACAAATGCTGAAGACAGCTTACGTAAAGAAGCTATAACTATTTTATCAAATTTACTTTCACAGGATGGTTATCTTATATTTAACATTCACAATAACCCTTTGAGTTTGTTGAATAGGTTAAGCCGATTTTTGCGACGAGGAGGTCATGAAAGAGGCATGACTTTTCATGAAGCGCAAAGCTTAACCAAGGAAGCGGGACTAAAAATTGTTAAGGTCTATCATATTGGTTTATTGCCAATAACAGAAAACCACTTTATCCTACCAACTTCACTTTTAAAATCCATTGAAAGTATAGCTTCTGTATGTCCATTTTGCAGAGACTTATCCCAATATCTTATTCTTGTCTGTAAAAAAAGTGCGTCACTTATGGAGACTACAAAAACATAATCCAAGATTTCGCAAGTATATGTATGTAAGCGCATAAGAAAAATTATCTTGATATAATGGTCTAGGGAATTCAGGCCAAAAGTGGTGGCAAAATAAGGTGTGTTTCCTTAGAATATGAGAGGAGGAAACACAGATGAAAAAGCGGAAGACTTATGATGACCAGTTCAAAGCCAGGGTGGCTCTGGAGGCGGTCAAAGGGGAGAAGACTATTTCTGAGATAGCAGCTTAGTTTGGGGTACATCCCAACCAGATAATGAAGTGGAAGAAGCAGCTTTGGGTGTATTTTCGAGGAAGCAGGGGCCGGAGGTAGAAGAGATGAAGGAGTTGATAGATAAGCTGTACAAGAAGATTGGGGAGCAGGACATAGAGCTTGAGTTTTTAAAAAAAAGTACAGGCAACTTCAGAACCTGTGAAGAAGGATATGGTGGAGAGGGAGAACGGGAAGTTGAGTATTCGGAGGCAGTGTAAGCTTCTGGCACCTAACCGTTCTTCCCTTTACTATGAGCGGGCGGGGCTGTCGGAAGAGGAGCAGAGGATTCTTCAGGAGACGGATAAGATTTACCTGGATTTTCCGAGCTATGGGAGCTGAGGCGACGTGGATACAGAGCAGGGCGTCTCAAGGTGAGGAAGATGATGAGGCTTCTGGGGGTAGAGGCGATTTATCCCCGAAAGAGATTGAGTCTTCCAGGCACAGAGCATCAGATTTATCCTTATCTACTCCGGGAGGTAGAGATAGACCGGCCAAACAAGGTCTGGGCAGCTGATATTACCTATATCAGGTTGAAACGTAGGTTTGTTTATTTAGTGGCAGTGATGGATGTTTTCAGCCGTTATATAATTTCCTGGCGGCTAGCCAATACATTGGAGCCTGGCTTTTGCTGTGAGGCCTTAAAGGAGGCTCTGGAGAGCGGCTGTCCGGAATACTTCAACACTGACCAGGGAGCCCAGTTTACCAGCTCTGAGTTTCTCTCTATACTCTAGGGGAAAGAGATAAAGATCAGCCTGGATGGGAAAGACCAGGTGATAGATAATATTTTCATTGAGAGGTTCTGGCGGACACTAAAGTATCAGGAAGTCTATACCAAATGCTATGAGACGGTAGCTGAGTGCAGAGCCGGTATCGGGGATTTTATCCGCAAATATAATGAAGAGAGGTTACATCAGAGCCTGGGGCCGTATGATACGCCTTTCCAGGCTTATTATCAGCTACCAGTGAGTGCGGCATGTTAAAAGAAATACACCTTAAAAGAAGGCTATATTTGGTCTTGACTACTAGACCATGTCAGTGCAGTACTAATGGCTGACACGGTTCAGCAATGCTTGTGGTGCGGATGAAACAAAGATGCGACTGGCTGAGATGGAGAAGCTCAGGCAGTTTGGTCGGGTTATAGGCCGATCAAACCGAGGTTGAATTATCGAGAAGATCCTGTGGGTAATCAGAAGCTGACCTACGGATTGATGAGTGACAATGGGTTTGTGTGCAACAGGTAAGGCAAAAGGTACCGTGCGATTCCCAGAGGGGAAAGCCACAATCAAGAAGTAACAACTATCATTAGGTGATCTGCAGAAGAAATTTATTTTATATTCTTGGTGCTGACTATAATCAGATTTTATATTCCTATCGTAGTCCGCAGAGTAATCCTGACAGTGAAAAGGTTAAGCAGACTATCAAAGAATAGCCACTGTCGTTGACTGAATTTGCATCTTTTAGCTAAATTTAGGCAGAGATCAGTAAACGGATCGGTTAAGATCCGAATTAGCCTTAGGTTCAATCGGCCTCGGAATATCTGAGGTCAGAATAGGTTATCGAAAAGTAGATTAAAATTCGAAGAAGCTTAAATATCAAGTCAATCAGAATTGCAGTTCATAAGCCAAATGCCATCGGTTATTTTTGAAAACCTCCCATCTTTATCTTGTAGAAAAAGTGCCTAGGTATTCGGGGCTCGATATGTCTTATTTTATGTCCATGTTATTTAACTGACTTATTGCAATATAAAGGCAAGTAATGCGAATACTACAAATTGATATTGCCTGTAATGCTTTTTCTACAGGTCGAATTGTAGAGGGTATCGGCGAGGAAGTGCTTCTTTCTGGCGGTGACAGTTATGTTGCTTATGGGCGATATTCACAACCAAGCCAATCTCTTTCGATAAGGATAGGCAACGACCTAGATGCAATTTTTCATTTAGTTTTAACGCGTCTATTTGATAAGCATGGCTTAGGTTCTCGCCGTGCAACTAAGATGTTCTTAAATATTGTGACAATGATAAAGCCTGATATCATTCATTTGCATGATATACACGGATACTACTTAAATTATCCAGTATTGTTTCGGTTCATAAAAGAGCACGGAATACCTGTGGTTTGGACTCACCATAGTTGTTGGGCATTTACAGGTCACTGTGCTCATTTTGATAAAATAAACTGTGTCAAGTGGAAAACCCTATGTCAGGATTGCACATTAATAAGAGATTATCCTGCCAGTTATTTTATTGATAATTCAAAATGTAACTATTTGGCAAAAAAGAGTATATTTACTTCTATTGATCGGATCGAAAATGTGGCTGTGTCAAAGTGGATGGAGGCTCTAATTAGGGAGTCTTTTTTAAAGATATTCCCCGTAAGAACAATATATAATGGCATAGATACTAAAGTCTTTATGCCAAAAAAAAACGAGGTAAAAAAAACTTTTCAGATAGAAGATAAATTTTTAATATTGGGTGTAGCAGCAAAGTGGACTAAAGAAAAAGGGCTATATGACTTTTTTAAGCTCAGCAAATATCTCGACAAAAAAGAGTTTGCAATAATGTTATTAGGGCTCGAAAGTGCTCAGATAAAAGAATTGCCTAAAGGCATTATTGGCATTAGAAAAATTGATAACGTACAAAAGCTAGCAGAATATTATTCTGCTGCAGATTTATTTCTTAATCCGACATGGCAAGATACATTTCCAACTACTAATTTGGAATCATTGGCCTGTGGCACGCCAGTAATAACATATGATACCGGAGGTTCAGGGGAAGGAATTTCAAAAGATACAGGGTTCGTCACCAAAAAGGGAGATATTCAGTCGATAATAGATATCATAAAAAATGTAAAAAAAACAGGAAAGCAGTGCTATTCAGAGGCATGCAGGAACAGGGTAATTACCTTGTTTAGGCAAGAAGACAGATTTAAGGAATATTTAAGCTTATATAAGGAGATATTAGAAACGAAACATAATTGACACTTGTCTTTTGTGGCTGATTTTCAATTATAGGAGGTAGCATTGGCGAGTCAGATTAATGATAAAAAAGAGTATCAAATTTGTAGCAATTGCGTGATGGACACTTCTGATCCGAACATTAGGTTTGATAAAAATGGCGTGTGCGACAGGTGTAATACATACTACAGACATATATTGCCTGCATGGAATCATGGGATTGGAAAAGAACGACAACTAAACCAAATAATAGAGGCGATTAAAAAACATGGTAAAGGTAAACCATACGATTGTATTTTGGGATTAAGCGGAGGAATCGATAGCTCGTATCTTCTCCATCTTGCGGTTAAGGAATTTGGACTGCGGCCTTTAGTCTTTCATGTAGATTCTGGATGGGACGCAGATTTCACGAAGCGCAATATAAAGAATTTAACAGATAAGCTTGGTATCGAGCTCAAGATCGAGTTATTAAACTGGCAGGAGATGCGGGACTTCCAATTAGCTATGTTTAAGTCTGGAGTACCACACCTTGACATACCTCAGGACATGGCATTTGTTTCTGTCTTAGATAACTATGCTTTAAATAGTCATATTAAATTCATACTTAACGGCGGCAATATCTCAACCGAGGTGGTCGTTAACCCGAGTTCTTGGGGATATTGGGGAACAGATATGATTCAGGTTAGAGACATAATAAGAAAATTTGGAACAGTTCCTATGGAAACATATCCATTTACTAACATTTTTATACGAAAATTAGTGCTGCCGTATATAAAAGGCATAGAGGTGGTTAAGTTACTTAACTACGTCCCATACATTAAAAAAGAAGCAGAAGAATTGCTCAAAAGAGAATATGGTTTTGAGCCATATCCGCAAAAACATTTTGAGTCGATATTGACAAAATTCATAGAAGGATATTGGCTCCCGAAAAGATTTGGCTTTGACATACGACGCGCACAGTTTTCAAGCCTGATATTAACCGGACAGATGACGAGGGAAGAAGCCTTAGAGAGGTTGAAAAAGGATCCTATCTCAGAAGAAGAAGCACGAGACTTAATAGAATTAGTGGCGGGAAAGTTGGAAATTTCTGAAGATGAGCTGATGAGTTATATGACGATGCCTTTAAAAACCTATAGGGACTATAAGAATATAAAGGTGATTTTCGATATAGGCTCCAGAATTTTATTTTATCTTGGCATAGACAATCTGGTGCGAAAATAGCTGTAAGGGGAAAAATAAATATGGAGAAAGACATATTTGATAATAAGGCACTGTTGATTACTGGTGGCACCGGAACATTTGGAAATGCTGCGCTAAAAAGGTTTCTCAAGACTGATGTGTCCGAAATTAGGATATTCAGCAGAGACGAGAAGAAGCAAGAGGATATGCGGCTTCATTATAAAGATCCGCGCATTAAATTTTATATAGGAGATGTTCGCTCTATTGAATCAGTCCAGTCTGCTGTTGACAGGGTGGATTATGTTTTTCATGCTGCAGCTCTGAAGCAGGTACCTTCCTGTGAATTCTATCCCATGGAAGCTATAAAGACCAATGCCATTGGAGCGGATAATGTGCTAACTGCTGCCGCTTCAGCCGGGGTTAAAAAAGTTGTTATTTTAAGCACTGATAAGGCCGTTTATCCTATAAACGCCATGGGAATGTCAAAAGCCTTAATGGAAAAAGTAATGGTGGCTAAAGCCAGGCTAACAGATCCATCTAAGACCGTTTTTTGTGGGACAAGATATGGTAATGTAATGGCCTCAAGGGGTTCGGTAATACCTCTTTTTATCTCACAGATAAAAGAGGGGAAGCCGCTAACTGTAACAGACCCTAATATGACTAGGTTTATGATGACTATTGACGATGCTATAGATCTGGTACTTTATGCTTTTGAAAACGGGCGGTCTGGGGACATATTTGTGCAAAAAGCTCCGGCTGCTACAATAGCGACTCTATCCTCGGCACTGAAGAAGCTTTTCAAAGCAGACAATGAGGTTAAAATTATAGGGACGAGACATGGTGAAAAATTATATGAAACGTTGTTGACAAGGGAAGAAATGGCCAAAGCTGAAGATTTGGGTAAATATTATCGCATCCCGATGGATGATAGAGATCTTAACTATGGCCTTTATTTTACAGAAGGTAAAACTGAAGTTTCACTCAAGGATGATTATAACTCACATAATACCTATCGTCTGAATGAAGAAGAACTGATAGAGCTTTTATTAAAGGTAGAGTATGTGCAGGAAGGACTAAAAGGCTGGCAAGAGAAATAAGGAATGAAAAATATTCTGGTCACTGGTAGCGCTGGATTTATTGGGAAAAATCTAATCCAGGCATTAAATCGTTTAGAAGGGGTCAAGATTTACCCTTATGATATAGGAGATGATAGCAACTCTTTAAAAGAGGCTGTAAATAAGACAGACATTATATTTCACCTGGCTGGTATAAATCGTCCAGAAAAAGAAGAAGAATATGAAAAAGGCAATGTCGGATTCACGAGAGATCTGGTATCATTTATCGAAGCTAATAAACTTAACCCACTAATCATCTTTTCATCGTCTATTCAGGCCGCACTTGATAATCCCTATGGCAGAAGCAAACTGAAAGCAGAACAGGAGCTCGATAACTGGGCAAAAAGGACAGGCGGATCTGTCTTTATCTTCAGGTTGCCAAACGTCTTTGGAAAATGGTGCCGGCCTAATTATAATTCTGCTGTTGCTACCTTTTGTTACAACATTGCTCGTAATCTAGACATAAAAATGACAGATCCAGAGCGAATTATGGAGTTGGTTTATATTGACGACGTGGTCAGGGCTTTTATTGGCCTGCTCGAAGTTAAAGTAGAAGCTGGCTCCCATTATTATCAGGTTGAGCCGGTTTTTAAAATCGAGCTGAAAAAGATAGCCGAAATATTAAAAGAGTTTAAGAACAGCAGATTAGACCTCATGATTCCGAATTTCAGCGATCCTTTTATAAAGAGACTATACGCAACCTACCTTAGCTATTTACCAGAAAATGAATTTGCTTATAACCCAGAAATAAAGGAAGATAACCGTGGCGCACTGACGGAGCTTTTCAAGTCTCCAGCTTTTGGCCAGATTTTCTTTTCTAGCACGAAGCCTGGTATCACAAGAGGTAATCATTATCACGATACGAAAGTTGAAAAGTTCTGCGTTCTGAAAGGACAAGCAATCATACGGTTTCGGAATGTTCTTTCCGAAGATATTATTGAGTATAAAGTTTCAGGAGATAACATTACTATTGTAGATATCCCTCCGGGCTATACCCATTCGATCGAGAACATTGGCTACGATGAGCTAATCACTCTATTCTGGTCAGATGAAATCTTTGATGAGGAAAAGCCAGATACTTATAGGCTTGAGGTAAAGCATGGACAAAATTAAGGTAATGACTGTGGTTGGCACCCGGCCGGAAATAATCAGGCTCTCCAGAGTAATTGCTGCGCTTGATAGGTATATGGATCACGTCCTTGTCCATACCGGTCAGAATTATGACTACGAATTAAACGACATATTTTTTGACGACCTGGATATACGTAAGCCAGATTACTATCTAGGGGCAGCTGGAAAAAATCCGGCTGAAACAGTTGGAATGGTCATATCAAAGTCATATGATGTTATGAAACAAGAAGACCCCGATGCAGTTTTGATTTTGGGTGATACCAATAGTTGTCTGACTGCCTATTCGGCGAAACGACTTAAGATACCGGTCTTTCACATGGAAGCTGGCAATAGATGCTTTGATGAGAGAGTCCCTGAGGAGATAAACAGAAGACTGGTAGATCATATAGCTGATATTAATCTGCCATATAGCCAGATCTCTAGAGAATATCTTTTGATGGAGGGCATTCCACCTGATAGGATTATCAAAACAGGAAGCCCCATGTATGAAGTAATCCACTATTATTTGCCAAAAATTGAGGCCTCAAATATCCTTGATAAGCTGAAGCTAAAAGAGCGGGACTACTTTCTGGTGAGCTGCCATAGAGAAGAAAATATAGATGACCGTGTTCATTTCAAGAGTCTGGTCAATGTCCTAAATAGTCTGGCTGAGGATCATGGCAAAAGAATTATTGTGTCGACCCACCCTAGAACCAGAAAGAAGATTGAATCTGAGAATATTGCGCTAAATAGCTTGATTGAGATAATGAAGCCATTTTCTTTTACTGACTATGTACGGTTAGAGCTCGGCGCGATTGCAGTCTTATCTGATAGTGGAACAATAACCGAAGAATCATCAATCTTGAATTTTCCTGCTTTGAATATAAGGGAGGCTCACGAGAGGCCGGAAGGAATGGAAGAAGGCGCAGTTATGATGACTGGCCTTCATTATGATCTTGTTAATGCGGCTTTGCAGATAGCAATTGATCAAAGCCGCGGCAACGACAGGACACTAGAAATAGTCAAAGACTATGATACTCCTTTTGTTTCTGAAAAAATCGCTCGTATAATCTGCAGTTACATAACCTTTGTTAATCAGAAGATCTGGTACAAAAATAGTTAGTTTTATTTAAATGCCCAATATTCTAGTCTTAAGTCTAGTTTATTTACCTGATAATGTATCGACAGCACATATAATCACCAATTTGTGTGAGGATTTAAGAAAATTTGGTTATAAGGTAACAGTGGTTACTTCGATGCCCCATTATCATCCTGATCCAAATATGAATCCATACAATTATAAGCAGCGTCATTTTGGGAATCTTATCTATAAATATGATATTCGGGGTATCAGAATATTTAGAATATTTATGCCCCCAAAAAGCAACAAAATGGTTTCAAGAGTCTTTTCTTGGCTTTGGTTTAACATAATGAGCCTGTTAATAGGTATGTTTCTTACTCTAAAGGAGAAGCCTGATATTATATTTACACCTTCTCCTCCATTAACTAATGGAATCGTGGCATGGCTACTTAGTTTATTAAATGGAGCTAAATACATTTATAATGTCCAGGAAATATATCCAGATATTGCAATTAATTCGGGAATACTAAAGGATTCTTTAGTCATAAGCATTCTTAAGAAGATCGAATTGCTGGTCTATAAAAAAGCTCATAAAATTACAGTAATCTCAAAAGGGATGAGAAATAACCTTATTGGCAAGGGTATTAAAGCTGACAAGATTGAATATATTCCCAACTTTGTAGATATAAATGAGATGGAATTGATCTCGCGAGTCAACCCTTTTAGCATTAAATATTCTATAAGTGATAAGTTCGTTGTTAGCTATGCCGGGAACGTGAGTGTGCCTCAAAATCTATGGTCATTGATTAGCGCTGCAAAAATATTAAAAAATATTAAAGAGATTGTCTTTATGATTATTGGAGAGGGGATGCAGCTTGAATCGTTAAAAAATTATGTTGAAAAATCAGGGCTGAATAACTTTTTATTCCTTCCATTTCAATCATATGCTTTAGTTCCCCAGATTTATGCTTCCTCCGACCTTAACTTAGTTATGCTCTCTTCTTCCCTAAAAAATGATGCAATTCCTTCGAAGGTATATAGAATAATGGCGTGTAAGAGGGCGGTATTAGCGATAGCGCCTCTGTCTTCAGATTTGGCTGGGCTGATAAGAGAAGCTAATTGTGGTTTCATTGTATCACCAGAGGATGAAATTGGCTTAGCAAAGATAATACACTGGTCTTATGAAAATAAAGAAAAGCTGAGTTTATTTAGCGAATCTGGTAGAAAATATATCCTTGAACACTATACTAGGGAAACTATTACAAGAAAGTACAAACATCTTATAGATCTTAGTGTAATCGATAAGGAATAACGTAGATAGAGAAGAACTTAGTAGGTACCAGATCTTAAGGTTTAAAAAGATTTATAAATCAGCATCATAAGCAATGTGATTCGAATTGGCATGAGAGTTCTAGTCACTGGCGCACTCGGTTTTATCGGCAAACATTTGAGGACGTATTTAGAAAGGTATGGATGTGAAATAATAGGTCTGGATAAAGCTGCTTCAAAAGATGAAGTCAGTAAAAACATTTTTAGAGCGGATATATTAAAATCGGATCTGGCAAATTTTCTATGTGATACTGATGTTGTTATTCATCTTGCCGGAAGAGTACATATCATGCGAGAGACATCATCGGACCCGCTTAGTGAATATAGAGAAATAAATGTCGATGGGACCATTAGGTTAGCTAACGCTGCTATAAAGGCAGGTGTAAAAAGATTCATATATTTAAGTTCGGCTAAAGTAAATGGGGAAACAAGCTTACCAAATAAACCCTTCAAGGAAGAAGATCAGCCAAATCCTTCAGATCCTTACAGTGTTTCAAAATTTGAGGCTGAAGTATATCTCAGGAGTTTATTTAAAGGATCGGATATGGATGTAATAATAATCCGACCTCCGTTGGTTTATGGCCCAGGAGTTAAAGCCAATTTTGCCGAGTTAATAAAGTGGATAGAACGGGGCTTCCCGATCCCATTGGGATGCGTTAAATCAAACAAGAGAAGCTTTGTGTCCGTAGCTAACCTAGTGGATTTCATTAGAATATGTTTGAATCATCAAAAGGCCAGTAATGAAATCTTTTTTGTAAGTGATGATGAAGACATTTCGACAGCAGAACTTGTAAAACGTTTGGCGAAGGCAATGCAAAAGCGAGCAAAGTTACTACCGGTTCCAGTTAGTTTCTTGAAGTGTGGGGCTATGATTATTAACAAGAGGCAATATATCTCTCGTTTGCTGGATTCGCTACAGGTCGATATCACTAAAGCAAAGAGTCTATTAGGTTGGAAGCCTCCTCAAAATCTTGATGAAGCTCTTCGGCAGATATTTATAATAAAATAGCTCTAAAAAAAGAGACGTGACAATAAGATAAGTTTTTGCTGCGATAACTCTTGGGAAATGTATCATAAAGTGGGCTATATGGGAAGTAAAGAGTATGAAAATACGTTTAAGAGCATGCTTGTAGAGGCGGCAATCAAAGTGGAGGGTATGGCTATGTCGCATGCAGCCTGGTGAATAGGAGGTTCCTCACAATTGGATCCGTCAAGGGGAAGAACTTATGATGAGGGAGTGGGACGATTCGTTGCCGCAACTGTTGTTGCAACTTAATGACTTACAATAATTATAGCCCTGAGGCATTGATTAACGCATAGATAATATTCGGAGATTTATTTCACCACAACTTAGCAGATTAAGAAGTTGAAGGCTGAGGGCTAGAGAGCAAACGTAACCTTGGTTGGGAAGCTCGTCATGCGTTCGGGGCTTCAGTGTATCTATCGCTCCAAGGGTGAAGGTTACTTTTCTCATGGCCTTGTATCTTTAAATCCAACATTCGGTGACCCAGGCCAAGTCAAAATATTTTCGAATGGCAAGGTGCAAAGATGTATCTCATACAAGTTCTTCTCATTCCCAAACTATGAGGAGGGGCTCATAGCAACCGTGGACACGGATTACCACGCTTATTTTGGTTTATTAAGGCTGGTGCAATATCATTTTAGGGCTAGATGGACCTCTCGGAATAATACGGATTGCGAACATTTCAGCACTTTATTGCCATATAGGATTATGTAAAGGTGAACCAGGTTAATATTTTGAGGGCTTTTGATTTGGCTCTTTCTACCATTGGTCTTACTGTTTTATTGCCATTAATGTTGATTCTTGCTCTTGCCTGTAAAATAGATGTTGGGTTCTCCTTGTTTAAGCAGAAGAGAGTTGGCCGAAATAAGAAACCTTTTACAATATATAAGTTTCCGACAATGAAAGTCGGAACCCCTTCTGTAGCCACACACCTTGTTGCGAGCGGTTCGATGACTTCATTTGGCAGGCTTATTCGATATACAAAACTTGATGAGTTGCCGCAGCTATGGAACGTAATTAAAGGAGAAATGAGCCTGGTCGGTCCAAGGCCCTGTCTATTAAATCAGATCGATTTAATAAGAGAGAGGGAAGAACATGCTGTTTTCAATGTAAGACCAGGGATCACAGGAATAGCTCAGTTACGCGGTATTGATATGTCGAGTCCAGGCATTCTTGCTGTAGTTGATAAAGAAATGATTTCGCAAATGAGCCTAAAATTATATTTGCGATGCATTATAATGACTTTGCTGGGCAAGGGGAAAGGTGATCGAATAAGAACGCAAAAAAGCGAGTAGATTCATGCCGTTGAGTAACAGAATAAAATTATCAATTTATGGTAACGGCTTATTTAGAAAGACTTATTGGAAAAGAATCTTATTTTTCTTAATATCAGATATTTTATTGATTTGCTTATCCCTCTATCTTGCCTTCTGGGTGAGGTTTGAAGGGAATGTGCCGGCGGAATATTTCCCAGGGTTCTATTATTATCTCGCTTTGGCAGTCGTCATTAAGATATCGACGCTGGCGGTGTTTAAAGTTTATAACTTTTCGTGGGGATTATTTGGTTTAAGAGAAGCGGTCAGGCTGATTTCTGCGATACTAACGTCATATTTGATTTTTGGGCCGGTGGCGATGCTACTCAGGAATAAGCCTCCTTTTGGAGGGTTCCCTCGAGGGGTTCTGCTGGCTGATTTTGTGTTGACGATCAGCCTGCTCTATGGGCTTAGAATTTCAAAAAGAGTATTTACCGAAATAATCCTGAGAAATGGAAATAGAAATGCTAAAAATAAAAGGACACTTATTATTGGAGCAGGTGAGGCGGGAGTCCAGTTATGCAAGGAGATGCAGAATAATCCTAAGTCTGAGTATCTACCGGTTGGATTCATTGATGACGATCCAGCCAAAAGGAACCTTTTAATATCCGGGATCAAGGTATATGGGCCGAGAGAGGCCATTCCCAAGGCTATAGAGGAACTTAGTGTTGACGAAGTGCTGATTGCCATTCCGTCGGCTAATTCCAGGCGGATTAAAGATATGGTAGAAAAAATCAGGCAGTCAAATAAACAGGTGGAAATAAAGATATTGCCCAGCCTGCTGGACCTCCCAGGGGGAAATGTCAATCTGACGCAGATAGAAAGTATCCAGCCGGAAGATTTGCTGGGAAGGGACAAGGTCGTTATTGACTATGATCTTATAAAGAGGTTTTTGGAGGGAAAGAGGATTCTTGTGACGGGGGCCGGGGGATCAATAGGGAGCGAGGTAGTAAGAACCTGTTTGAGGTTCGAGCCGGAGATGTTATTCGCCCTTGACATTGATGAAACCGAATTGTTTGTGCTGGAACAAAACTATAAAGATAAAGATAGGGAGCGGAGGCTTAAGACCATTGTGGCCGATATACGGGACAGGAATAAGATTAGTCGTGTCTATGCGCAGTGCCGGCCGCAGATAGTTATTCATGCGGCTGCCTATAAACATGTTCCCGTGATGGAAGAATTTCCGGAAGAAGCGGTAAAAACAAATGTCTGGGGAACACGGGTCCTGGCAGAAGAGGCAATGAAGAGCGGCGTTGAAAAATTCATTAATATTTCGACAGACAAAGCCATAAATCCGTCGAGTGTTATGGGAGCCTCGAAAAGAGTGGCCGAAGAATTGCTGAGGACAATGAATGCGCTTAATGGAACGCGCTTTATATCGGTCAGGTTTGGAAATGTGCTCGGGAGCCGGGGAAGTGTTATCCCGCTTTTTAAAGACCAGATAAAGAAGGGCGGGCCGGTGACCGTAACCCATCCGGAGATGAAACGCTATTTTATGACCATATCGGAAGCGGTGTTGCTGGTGCTGGAGGCAGCGGCTGTGGGGGAGGGAGGCGAGACTTTTGTCCTTGACATGGGTGAGCCGGTAAAAATTGATTATCTGGCGAGAGAGATGATCAGACTGGCCGGGAAAGAGCCGGATGTTGATATCGCCATTGTTTATAGCGGATTCAGGCCGGGGGAGAAGCTTTTTGAGGAAATTCTCGGGGCGGAGGAGGGGAGTGAGCCGACAGGAATTCCCAAGATATTCAGGGCGAGAAATAAGAGGAGCCATGACCTGGGGACGGTGATGAGCAAGGTGGAGGGATTGGTTGACCTTTGCAATAATAGCTGTAATAGAGAAGATGTAGTGGCGATGCTTAAGGAGATTGTGCCGTCATATAAGCCGGGAAGTGGTGGGAGAGAAAATGGGAAGCTTTATAATGCTGGAGAGAAAAAAGGGCTAATAGATAGGGTAGATAGCAAGTAAGTAAATTTAGATAGTAAGAGAGGCGCGGGAGGCAAGATAGTTGGCCACCGCGCCTTTTTTTATACAATCGCGGGTGGGGATCGAGAATCTTGGCTTTGGGTGGGTAAAGGGCGCAAAAAATTTATTGACAGGGGGAGACGGTTTTTATATAAAAGGGAAAAATAAGCCTTGAATGGAAGTCAAAAGCAAGCGGCAATAAGGACATGAGGAGATGAAATGACCACAGATTTTGCTATCAAAATTATTGGTCTTTTCCTCGGGGTGGTGGCTCGGTCGCTTATCCCCTGGCTGAGGAAGCTCCGGAATGGTGAGGTTAAGGGTTTTGATAAGCGATATCTTTATTCAGGGATAGCTACGTTTATACTGGGCGTGATTATTACCTTAGTGCTTTTCCCGC
>Ga0208826_1000770_pt1 | contig 30978 bp, 14 predicted proteins | sample AD_UKC115_MetaG_FD_184451 | JGI IMG/M metagenome (GOLD analysis project Ga0208826, IMG submission 184451) | Active sludge microbial communities of municipal wastewater-treating anaerobic digesters from Hong Kong - AD_UKC115_MetaG (SPAdes)... | ecosystem: Engineered > Bioreactor > Anaerobic >...
AATGTTCGGCCAGTGGTAGGGGCAGACGACTCTGTCTGCCCAGGTATCAGTGCGGTAAAGTTGTAATGTTCGGCCAGTGGTAGGGGCATACGACTCTGTCTGCCCAGGTATCAGTGCGGTAAAGTTATAATGTTCGGTTAGTGGTAGGGGCAGACGACTCTGTCTGCCCAGGTATCAGTGCGGTAAAGTTATAATGTTCGGTTAGTGGTAGGGGCAGACGACTCTGTCTGCCCAGGTATCAGTGCGGTAAAGTTGTAATGTTCGGCCAGTGGTAGGGGCAGTTCACCCTGTCAACCCGCTGCTTAGCAGACAACTTTGCTCTAGCAGGAGTGTTACCTATGTCTTGAACCATTTCTGTTACCTATGTCCTGACTGAACCCTAGCCCCTGGCCCCTAGCCCCTTTCCAACTTTCCATTTGACAGTTTTTACAAACAAGGCAGGATTTTTCTCAGCCTTGACGAACTCTTATTATAGGCGAAAAAAAAGAAAACGATGAAACAGTATTTACAATAATGGTGTTTGTTTGGGAAAGAGGGAGAACGTAATTGGGAAACAGATTTATGCCGGAGAAGGACGGCGAATTTAAATACAAGGATCTGCTCTGTTGGACAAAAATGAAAAAGGAGCTGGAGGATCAGGAATACCTGAAAATATTCAATATCATGTCCCGGCTGGTAGGTGAGGAGGATTTCCTGTATCCTTACGGACTCCATGGTCTGGCTCATACCAAAAGGGTGTTGATGCTGGTGCTCTGCCTGGGTGCCCGGCTGAAGGTCCACCGGGAAGATTTGCTGCTGCTGTCACTTTGTGCCTTATATCATGATGTAGGCCGGATCGATGACAGCATAGACCCGGCCCATGGGCGGGTCAGTTATGCAAAAGCCGAACCCATTCTGGCCAAGACCGGATACGATATGGAAATGATGCGCTACATCATTGAGAATCATTGTATCGTCGACAAAAAAGCCCATGCTGCTGCGGTTAAATATAACCTGCCTGACCAGCTCAAAGCCCGGCGCTTGCTGGATATTTTCAAGGATGCCGACGGATTGGATCGTTTGCGTGTCAATGACCTGGACCCTCGCGTTCTGCGCCATGATGAGGCGCGGGAACTGCTGCCGGTAGCCCGTGTATTACTGGCTGAGCTGCACTGATCTCGTGAGAAGCCTTGTGCAGCCGCCCATTCCCAAAATCTCTAATCCAGTCTTTAGGCGGATAAACATTCGTTTAGAAAAACTACAAAAAACTCTGTAGGAAGGCATTTCTTGAATGTCTTCTTTCTTTTCCATGCAAATATACGACATAAGAATTTGTTGCCTTTGCAGGCAAAAACAAGTAAAATATTTATGCACGTAAAATAGAGTATTTTGTAATAATATTTATTTTCATGTATTTGAGACTTTTGCATAATAGCAAAAATCGGGTTCTTTGAAACTACAATATAGTAGCAGAGCATACTAACCAGTTGAATTTTGGTTAATACTGCCTTTAACATCAACAAGGTTGCTGGATTTGTTTAAAAATGAACAGGTTAATCCCGTTCCTTTAGAAACCTTGATTCTGCTTACTTTATGCAGCTATATCGGCAGAAGATTTGTCTTTGTTTATGGCAACAACCGATGCAATCATGGTAATAACACTCAGGTAGGCATGGGTTTTGACCTTTTTAATGCCTCGTACATTAAGTCCGGTTTCAAGTCCCAGATGCTCCTTTAAGCGCCCAAAACACCGCTCTACGCTGGTTCTCTTGTTGTATAGCAACTTCCAGTTTGAAGTGCCTCGATGAGGCACTGTGAATAATCTGGAATCTTGCCTGGCTCTGGTTTTAACAACCATCCCATAATTGCTATCTGAGCACCAGGAGGAACCAAATGGACAGTCACATTTACCCGTAACATGAGGGCAACGGAATTTGTTAACCCCATTGCTGCCGCCCCAATAAGTCATGCGGTACCCCGCTGAACATATGGGGGTTGCATCCCAATCCAGACCTTCCGGGGGTTCCTTGGCTCTCCGGTGGTTTAACGGTATTATTGCTTGTGCCTTGTAGTCCTTACGAATTAGTTCGTATATTGACTTTTGATCATAACCGGCATCCATGAGATAATACTGCGGTTTGCTGTTCAAGTTATTACTGCATTCTTCAAGGATGTTTTCGGCCATTATACCATCGTTGGTACTGGCTGGGGTTATGCTCAATGCCACTGGTAGTTCAGATTTAACGTCAGTTGCGATATGCAGCTTGTAACCAAACCAGGTTATCTGGTTACCGTTGGTATCTAGCTTACTGCCCCAGTTAGCGGATTGGCCATCGTCATTAATATCTTTACGTGGAACTGACTTCTCATTGGCATCTACTTTGGAAGCATCTATGGCAATGGAGCTGGTATCAAGAAGCCCCATTGATTCTGCTGTTTTTACCTGTTTCTTAAACAATTCACCAAGTGCTTCTGATTGAGTTAACTGTTCATAGAAACGGCTAAAGGTAGCAATGCTGGGCACTTTGCCAAAAACGTCAAAGCCGCAGTTGTATCTGAGCACCGGATCATGGGTAAGACGTTCCACTAATTCAGTAAAGGTAGCCATATTGTAAACTCGCATAGCAATTAATGCTTTGAGTTTGCTCTCAACTGAATAACCAGTTGGCCCTCTATGTTGTTTATCATTTTGGCAAAGAGCTGTAATTACCTCATTACAATCGAGGGTAGCCAATACTATCTCTAAACGTGACCGTGGCTGCAAACTTATTGCGTCCTCAAAGGAAAATACGTACCCTTGGCGAATATTCATAAGTGACTTCTCCTCCTTCGGATGGTTTGTTTAGTCACTTACTTATTCGGCAAAATAGGGGGTGAAGTCCTTTTTCTGCCCTCGAAAAGTGTGGATATTTCTAGGCTAATCAATATGCAAAACTCTCAGTTCAGTAATCCCAATATTGATTCTTATAATTATTTTACAAATAAATAAACGATTAAACATATTGGTTAAAATAATGGAAAACAATAATTTCAAAATAGTCAAGTAAAATGAACAAATAATTAGCTACAAAATGACCGATCTATTGTGCCTTGCGAATTAGCTTTTAATTGACCCATCAGTGTACTGGGCACAATGGGACACAAGGGGGACACAAGGGACACAAGGGGACGTTTTTGTTGTGTCATCACGGTATTATTAATATACTAGGAAAAAATTAAAAGAGGGGGAGCTGTACTGCCCCCCATTTTGTCAACACAGTTAGGCAACATTTTGTAGAATACTTTGCTGGTAATATTCAGCCGGAGTCAAATATCCCAGAGCTGAATGGATACGGTTGTTGTTATAGAAATCTATGTAAGCCTCTATAGAGGTAATTGCTCCACTATAAGTCTCGTACAAGTTATAGTAGATTTCTTCTTCTTTGAGAGTACGAAAAAAACGCGCAATATGGGCATTATGTTCCGGTGTGGCATAGGCCGAATACAAAAGAGCTACGTCACAAGTGGACAATTCTTTAACAAATTTATGGCTGGTTGGCTGGCAGCCATTATCTACTTGAAGTATTAGACCTTGATCCCTGGTTCCTTCAGGGAAACGGTTCTTAACTGCTTTGTCAAAGGCGGCTAACCACTCGGTGGCTCTGGATCGGGGAGTTGATTTCATAGCCAACGATGGAACGATCATAGCGGTCAATTATTGCCATAATATAGAGCCAGCCGTAACCATTGAGATAGATCTTGGTCATGTCCATTTCCCAAATTTGATTGGGCTTAGTAGGCTGACCAGGTCGCTCTTTCATTTGGACTATCCGGCGGTTTTTCAACCGTTGTTGGCTCAGACCCAGTTTATTCATAACCCGGTTAACTCGTTTCTGACTGACATTTATGTTAAATTCGCGTCTGAGTATAACGCGAATACGGCGATAGCCATAAAGGGGATAGCGGTTACAGGCCATTTTGATTGCTGCGGATAGTTCTTTATCAGATACATAGTTCTGCTTAGGTTTAGGTGTTTTGTTACTCTTACGATTACGAGGATAGAACCGCGAGCGTGGCACTCCCAGTATTTCGGCAGCATCTTTGATATTGATTCCGTCTTTTTTTAGTTCAGTGGTCAATGCAGTATAGTAATCCAGATCTACTTGCGAAGCTTGCGAGTGAAGAAATCTTCTGTTTTTTTTAGCACCTCTACCTCAAGGGTTTTACGTCCCAGGGCTTGTTCGAGATCCTTTATTCTCAGTTCCAGGGATTTGACCTGATTGGTTTTACCGTTGTTCTGTAGTCCTTGAACTCCACCGGCGATAAACTGGTCTCTCAGTTTATAGTAAGTGGCGGTGGATACACTGTATTTGCGGCAGAGGTCTGAAACTGGCACTTCCCCTTTTAGTCCACTAAGAACCAGGGCTAGTGAATCATCACTGGAAAGTTTTTTCTTCGGCATGGTAGTTCTCCTCCCTTATTTGGATTCTACCATAACCGTGTTGTCACTCTTTGGGTATCAGTATACATTATAATAATAAAAAGATAATGGCTGACTGGTTTCTTGACAATTGGGGTAACTGTACTATAATGCCTCATAAAGATCCAGCAATTTAGTAAAGGTTACCTACTACTTTTAGGTGGGCTGTGGAAAGGGGATGTTCAAATGCCTGACTCACAGATAACTAAACGTGCATTATCTGCTGCAATGAAGGAATTAATGGCTGAACGTCCCATGGAGAAGATCAAGATCGCTGACATAGCTCAACGATGCAATATGAATCGGCAGAGCTTTTACTACCACTTCAAAGACAAATATGATCTGGTGAATTGGATATTCTATACTGAGTTCTTTGCTGATATTCAAAAATCTCTCAACAGGCCCGGCTGGGAATTGATCGCAAAGATGTGCCAGTTCTTTTACGAGAACCGCTCCTTCTACAGCAACGCCCTAAAGGTTAGAGGGCAAAACTCCTTCTCTGAGTACTTCAACGAGGTCATGCATCCGCTTATTCTAGCCCATTTCTCTGATATTTTCGCCAATGATGAGGATCAGGATTTTTATGCTACCTTTTATGCCGATTCTATTCGGATTACCATAACCAGATGGCTGTTGGAAGGGGCCAAAATACCGCCGGATAAGTTTGTAAGACTGGTGAGAACAGCTGTTACGGGAGTTGCCTATAAGATTGTAATCGATGATTTCGTTCAGCAGACTTAATAGCTGATTCTGGGCATGGTTCTTTCCAGAATGGACTGGAAGGATTGGGTGCGGATGTTGATATGAGGTTGGACACTATCCATATTTTTAACAGCTAATCGCCCATCCCCCAGAATAGCAATAAAGCATTCTTCCACAGAGATAGTACGATCCACATGGGCTAATTCTGTATAGAAATCAAAAATAATAAGGGGATAACGGGCAGCGGTTTTAGCAGTTTTAATAAACTTGCTCATCAACTTATGGTTTTCCGGTTTCTGTAAATTCTTGCGTACCATAAAGAAGCAAACCGAATTAGCTTCCTTTATAGAAGTGAGGCAGGAATCGCTGGTAAGATAGGCCAGGTTATCATCGTCATATTCGCTATAGGTGCCGAACAGGCATTTATTATCAAACAAAACTGCGGCTGCTTTGCTATAAGATTGCTTGCCTGGCGTGGCCAGGTGCAGTATCAATACGACATTTTGGTTTTCTACTATCTTTTTGGCAATGTCGGGGTTTATAGCTTCCGGTTCAGCAAATATAAAATAGGTTCCTTCTTTATGAACTGCCAATCCCTCCAAAAGATCAGCTAAATTCTGTTGATTGTTATTAATGAAAAACATTCCGCAATAAATGCCGATAGCTTCCCCCTGTTTAAGCACTTCACTGACTTCCGCCTGGGACAGCCGATTATCACATACCCTTCGAAAATCAAAAACAATAGTCCAGGGGACATTATAACCATTTCTTCTTTCATGGTCGCGTATCTGCTGTGCTCCATATGTCAGACAGGTATATCCTAATTTGGCTGCGGTATTCTTAAGCAGTTGATGATCTACATGACTTACTATTTTTCGGGTTAATTCATACAGGGGACTGTTCTCATTGGCCAGCATTTGCTGGGTAATGCGGAAAAAATCCTGATGAAACCGGCCTTGTGACAGATGAGATCCTAGGTCTATTAAATTGCGAATTCCCCGATGGGTATTGTCCTGTATATCACGAATGCCCTTATCGATAGCTACTTCTATCATGGCATAAGTCATTTTTGCGCTTTTATCCACGGAACAGCGTACCACCTTTCATTGCTCTAACTTACTATATAGTACCCTATTGAACTTAATAAATAGACAAAGTTTTATTCTGTCAAAAACAATGACAATTTATTGTTAGTGTCGTGCTTTTAGACATCTTTATTTTCTGTCTAAGGAAAAATTTTGCTATGTTTTTTAGACTATCAGAAGGGGTAAAAGATAGCAAAATAACAAAGATTATAAGGAAAAGCGAGGGGAACATTTATGGAAAAAAGCATGGGTGAAAATATAAAAGCTTTTGGTCTCAAAAGAGCACTTGACTATTTAGATGCCGATCCGGAAAGAAACATTACGCGAGTAGTAGATTGGCTTATTAAAGTTGATCGCGATGAAAAACATGTGGCTCCCCGAGCGCGCACTGCCAAGAGTTTCATCGATGATCACAACAGCAACTGGTATCAACTTATTAAGAGTCTTTATACAGATGTTGATGATGGGATCAGAAAACGGTTTTTCGAAAACGTACTGGTAAATGCTACGGTTATAGGTACGAAACGCCAGGATAAAGTGATGGAAAAGTACGGATGCAATGTTCCCTGGGCCATTCTTATGGATCCAACCTCAGCCTGTAATCTGCACTGTACGGGATGCTGGGCAGCGGAGTATGGGCACAAGCTCAGTATGGATTACGATACCATAAACAGTATTATCGAACAGGGAAAGGAATTGGGGGTATTTGCCTATATATATTCCGGAGGTGAACCCCTGGTCCGCAAACACGATATTATAAAACTTTGCGAAAAACATCCTGAGTGCGCTTTTTTGGCCTTTACCAATGGAACCTTAATAGATAAAGAGTTTGCAGATGATATGCTGCGGGTAAAGAACTTCGTTCCGGCCATTAGTGTGGAAGGTTTTGAAGAAGAAACGGATGCCCGACGGGGTAAAGGTACTTATAGAGCTGTAATAAATGCTATGGAGACGCTTAAATCAAAGAAACTGCCCTTTGGTATTTCCTGCACCTATACTCGAGCAAATGCAGAAGTCATCGGAAGCGAAGAGTACTTTAATGAAATGATTGAAAAAGGTGTCAAATTTGCCTGGTTCTTTACCTATATACCTATTGGGAAAAATGCAGTACCCGAACTAATAGCAACACCTGAACAACGGGAATACATGTATCACCAGCTGCGCAAATTCCGCCAGACCAAACCCATTTTTACTCTGGATTTCTGGAATGACGGTGAGTATTCAGGTGGGTGTATAGCTGGTGGCCGTCGTTATCTTCATATTAACGCTAACGGTGATATTGAACCATGTGCTTTTATTCATTATTCAGACAGCAATATCCACAATACCACCCTGCTGGAAGCATTACAGCGTCCGCTGTTTATGCAGTATCATCTTGGCCAGCCCTTTAACAATAATCATTTGCGTCCCTGCCCGTTATTGGATAATCCTGAATGTTTGATCAATATGGTGGATTCGTCAGGGGCTCAATCCACGGAAATGCTGCATCCGGAAGATGTCCACGTGCTTTGCGGCAAATGCCGGGAAACTGCAGATGAATGGGCACCTGTCGCAGATAGATTATGGAGAGAAAATCAGGAATATGAGCAGCCGGTAAAATATGCTAAAGTATAGAATGGCTATGGTGTAAAGGATTATACCATAGCACCAGCATAGAATGGAGGAATAGGACGTTTGATACCTCATAGTATCGACTATCGCCAGGTGCTGAAAAACTTACAGGTTAATCCTGACACCGGCCTAAGCAGTCAAGAGGCTGCTCAACGTTTGAACGATTACGGTGAAAATAAACTGCAGGAAAAAAAGAAGAAGAGCAGCGTTAAGCGATTTGCAGAACAATTTAAAGATGTGATGATTATCATTCTGTTGATAGCAGCAGGAATTTCTTTTGCCGTGGCTTGGTATGAAGGGGAAGGGTTTTTTGAACCCATACTCATTTTGCTGATCGTATTTCTTAACGCCATTATAGGCGTGGTACAGGAAGGCAAGGCGGAAAAAGCCTTGGATGCCTTAAAAGACTTGTCCGCACCTCATGCCCGGGTTATTCGCAATGGACGGGAGATGATCATAGAAGCAACTCAACTGGTGCCGGGAGACGTCATTAGCCTGGAGGCTGGAGATTACGTACCAGCAGATGCCCGTCTTATCCGCTCGGCCAGCTTGAAAGCGGAAGAATCAGCCTTAACAGGAGAATCAGTACCCAGTGAAAAGGACGCCGTAGCAGAAGTGGCTGGTAATGCCCCTTTAGGGGATCGTTTTAATATGATCTATTCCGGGTGCAGCATTATCTATGGTACCGCTACTGCTGTAGTTACCGCTACCGGCATGAAAACCGAGATGGGCAAAATAGCTGATTTGTTAGATGCGGAAGGTGATACCCAAACACCCCTGCAGCACAAATTAGCCGTTTTAGGCAAATACATCGGTTTTGTGGCTCTGGGTATATGTGGAGTAATTTTTGCAATTGGATTACTATATGGCATGAATGTATGGAAATTTTCATGATTGCCGTAGCATTAGCAGTTTCCGCTATTCCCGAAGGGCTACCGGCTATTGTAACCATTGTGTTGGCTATTGGAGTACAGCGCATGGTTCGGAAAAACGCTATTGTCAGGAAACTGCCGGCAGTGGAGACCCTGGGAAGCGCATCAGTTATATGCTCCGATAAGACTGGCACTCTCACTCAAAACCAGATGACCTTAGTAAAGGCTTTTGAAGCAAATAATTCCATTCTGGAAGACATCTCCGACAGTAATTCAGATCCAAGGAATAACCAGGGGGACGGTTCTTGCGGTTGCATGAGTTAATGCATTTTGCATTATAAGCCAGGGGTTGGTTTATAGGAAATCATGTTCATTTACTACTTAAGGAAGAGCAAGAAGAATGGGGCGTATCGGTGCCAGCTATGCATATTGGTACATTTTAAAATATCAACGATGCGGGCAATTATTTCAAGATAGATACAAAAGTGAACCTGTTGAAGATGATAGATGTTTTTCGAAACTCATTGTACCTTATCTACCGATATAACCGAATTATTAATGGTGGGCCCATCCGGAAATCGAACGCGGGACACCCTAGCGTCGCTATTTGTGTGTTATTTTGCATGCTGTACAAGTCCTTATAACATCTACCAAAAAAAGGATGGCACCAAATGGGCACCAAATAGAAAAAGGATAGAATTATATCCGAAATTCTCTCCTTCATATTTGCCTACATATTGGGTTTTTGAATGGTGGGCCATGAAGGAATCGAACCTTCAACCTTCTGATTAAGAGATAGTTAGTTAAAACAAGTTTTAATTTATGGCGACGAATTGGCGACGATAAACTATATTGTAGTTTATACAAAATGACAAAAACCGCGCTAAACAGCGCGGTTGCTTATTTTTAGATGGTGGGTCATCCGCGACTCGAACGCGGGACACCCTGATTAAAAGTCCGTATCTCATCATTATGATTAGTATTATTTAGTCCCTTATAATACCTGATAGTGTAGGCGCAATCAGCTTTTTGTGATGATTGGTTATGGTTAGTCTTAATAAATCACGAATTGGAAACTGCCAAAACCTCTGCCAACTAAAATTATAATCAATAAGATTATAAAAAAAGTCCGGATTTGGATTTGGTGTTAGTAACAAAGGATTCAAATATGTCGGCTTGCTGAAGTGCCTAAATTTAGGAATTTTCATCTATTTTCGATCATCTATTTATCTAATGATGCTTCCATTTCATCCAAATAAAGCGTGAAATTAGTGCTTTAGCTAATTTTGAAGGATAATATTGGGTTTTTATAGAAAAGAATAGTATTCTGTGAATTTTCGTTAGCCATGAAGTATTTATACAGCAGTTTCTTTCAAAGGAGCGTTGTGAAAATGCGAAAGGCGTATGATACTATTCTTCAATCTGAGGTGCCTGCAAAATTAGCTGCCCAAAATGGTGGGTTGGAACCGTATCGGTATGAATGCGCTTGCTGTGGTGAAGAGGTTATTCTTGCCGCAGCGAACAGCACCAGTATGGTGCCGCATTTCAGGCATCGCAGTGGCAACAATGATGTAGAGTGTGAAAACTATCTAGGACAATATGGAGCAATAAGCATAGATTCGCGTTCACGAAAGAGCAATCTTGAAAGGGTCGAGTTCTATTTTGAAAAGAGTAACAAGACATTTAGTATTGGGATTAGATTCAGCGACGACGAAATTAATTTTTATGAGAAACACAATGTTGGTTTCGAGCTTAGGTCTTCAGTTACTGAGCAAGCCTTCTTCACTTTACCAATTAACAGGACATATTTTGCGCCTGATTTTCCGACGCTGATTCCTCTTTACAAATTTTCGTATTGTTACTTCTTCTCTAATACCCTTAATGGCATAAAACGCCCGCACGAATTATTCAAAGCAAGCAACAAGCCAACATTTTTCAAGATTCTAGGCAATGACAGTAATTATAAAGCTAAATTAGTGCGTAGCACGACTTTGTATACAAATGTTCCGTACTTCGTTGCATTTCATATTCAGTATTTAACAGTGCGCAATGATCTATTTATCGAGGAAATACAGGTAGATGATACATTTACTTTTGAGACTATGGGAAGGGAATTTCTGGGGAAAATTTTAACCATCAAGGAGAAGACTGCTCGTGCGAATGCTTTGGTGTCGTCTTGGGGCTACAAATTGGAAGCCTCTCAATCGCTTACATTGTTGTGGCCGCCAGCTATTATGACAGATGATACTACAGTGATCTTTTCGGACTATGCATTCTTGTATTCGAGCTTTGAACTTCAAGCCCGCGGCAACATCAATGTTCATTCAGAAGATATCATTAAGGTCACAAAAGGTGTTTCAAAAATATCGATTAACGCGATAACAAAGATATTTAGAAAGGACACTGAAATGATCTTAATAAAAGATAAACTAAATTCTCCTGTTTTAGATGCAATTACCGTCACAGAGAGCCACGCAAATACCTACATCGTTCCTGATAATAGCTCCTATTTTTTATTTAACCGATTAGGGGTTAAACCCTTGAGCACTGGGCAGACCGTCTTCCTAACTCCAAAAAGTGAGATTAGGTGCTACAGCTCCAGCTATTTAATTAGTCGCATAATACCATGTTTACAAGGGGAGTTGACTGGAGAATCTTTACTCGTTGATATACTCGCTCATTATAAACGGACTGAAGTGTTTGAGGCAAGTGCCTTCAGTTCGTATAACCTCAGTGATACCGCTTCCCTATATCTGAATGAGTGCGAAGCATCCGGATTAATAAACTCGGTGGCTAAACAATTCATCGAGGAGGGGCGGTTATGAATTATCTCTCTATGTTAACCGAAGATGAGGCACGTTATATTTGCTCTGTTATACCCTATGAGCATACGATCAACTATTTTCAACAAAACCCTAAAGAATTTGCTAAAATCCGTCCGGGCTTCCGGGCAAAGGCGATTTCAAAATCCGATGCCAGCAGACTGCTGTTCAATTATCGCAACCGTAGATTTGTTTCAGTGTTTATTGAAGAGCATGTAAGCGATTGGCTCTCCCAAATTAGGGAGCATTACAATAAATGTATAGAGAATGGCGACAGCCAGGATTTAGCTTACATACATACATTGCCTTCCAGCTACTTTGCCGATAATGTCGCTCTATACTTCAAACTAATTGGCGAAGAACACCCAGAAGAATATGTCGCATGGATAAACACAACAGTAACAGCGATTAAGGAAGCGAATGATGAAAAGGAGAAGTTACAGGAGGAATTAAAAACCAATACGGCTGACATAAAGCAGCTACAAGCTGATTTGGATTCCGCAAAGTCAGATTTGATAAGAACCGTCACCAAAGTAAATGAACTATCAACTGAGATTAGAACACTTCAGCGAATAATCGAAGAACTTAGAAGTACCGCTAAAAAAAATGAGGAGGTTATTACATCTCTTAAAGCCACTGTCCAGGAACAAGAAGATACTATAGGGCAGCTTAAGAATGATTTAGCTGATGCACAAAGTTTTAATCGACATCTAGAGGAGCAGATAAGATCTGAGTTTGAAAAGCAACAGAATAAAAAGTCCGCCAAGCAACCAGAAATGCGTAAAACAAAATGTCCCAAGGATATGGAGGAGTTCAAGGACTATTTGGGATATAATCTCGAAAATATAGGCGTACCTACCAATTCTACCTACTATCCTCTTTTGAAAGAGCACCTAACCAAGATTTTATTTCAAGGAACCCCTATAGTTGTTAATCGGGGCGTGGGAAAGACTCTCATGAAATGTGTTGCCAATACTCTGTGTGGTCGGTCAAGTGTAGAGACACTAGTTTTTAACAAAGACCTTACGATAGATGATGCTGATAGTTTCATATCATCGGCTGGACGAGTGCTTTGCTTGGACAACTTTATTGGTAACTACAATGAAACCCTACTGCTACCGCTGTTTGACAACTACAGGGATAAAATCATTTTCTTGACGGTCCCCTATGACAGAACCATGAATTATATTTCCAGAGAATTCCTGCGGTACTGTCATTATATTAACCTTAACCGAATCGCAGCTTTATGTGCTAATACTGAATTAACTGAAGACCCATCAAATATCGAGGAAATAGAATTTGAGTTAAAGGGACAATCGCAAGGCAATAGATATTCTACTATATTAAGAGAAATGCTCGACGATTTTGGATTCGTCCCGAGTATAATCGAGCAGAGGTGCGCTGCTATATACGACGAACAAGATTTATGCCGTATGCTCGCATTTGACGTATTACCATATTGTGTGGACGTATTGCAGATATCCCCCTATAATACGTCAGAGCGGTTAGCCAAGTATGCCGGAATTTCCGGAAGGTGTCCATACAAACAACTATTTGGGGAGTGGTTTGCACGATGAATGAGCTGTTGGCTACGATGTCCACAGACATGGGTATAAACCGTTTCCTTGATGAACTTGAAGACTCCTTCATTTACAGACTTTGCTATTCGGCATTAGGGCAATGGTGCCTTCACCTAGCTCAAAATTCGTCTAACGGAAGTATAGGAACTACCAAAAACAATCAGACCATCGTGCTAAACGAATTAATGTTGCGATATTCCGATTTGTTTAATATAGCTGAAAAATATGTTGATCCAAGTAATAGTGTTGTAAGCTTTCCTGTTCGCATCCGCCGAGTTTATGAAGAAACGGGGTATCTTCTAACCGACGATAACAATCGAAACCGTTTGGCCAATTTCGGTAGGAGTATTCCGATTGGGAAAACAGCCTTGTACTTTGGTATTCCAAATGCGAAATACTTCATAAGTGGACTTGGGGTGTTTACAAACCCTACAGATTATAAGGTCTCTGTGAGAGAGTTTTTGGTAAGAGATGACTTAACATGGGAGGAGTATTTTCAAGCTAAATATGACCTAATTGATTTCTATGAAAGAGACATTAAACCTGATGAGCTTGAGTTTTTCAATCCTCAATCAGACAATGTTCCTTCCCAGTCTTGGAGAAAGCAAATGGATACAGACTGCTCTGTGGCGAGAAAAAGCGAGTGGGGGCCATTTTATAGGGTTATAAGAGCAGGAGATGTACTGCTATTCGCTGATGAACCCATAGAACCGCAGGGTGACAGCTTTACCTCATATGATTATAGGCGTCTGTATTTTGCTCTGAAAGCTCATTATATGAAGCCGATAAAAGCCACTATCATAAGGCAAGACGAGGAATATTCTGAGTTGAGAGTAGGTGGGCACTTACCTAATCGTGAATACTATTTTCTGTTACTTATATCCTGGCCAGTAAACAGTGCATTTGACAAGATCAACTTTTTGCTTAGAAACGACTTTATACCAGAAGTTTCCGCCGCATTAAGAAATATAGGAGTCGAAGTAAGGGAGGGAATATAAATGGCTAATTCAAACGGAGTTCAGCAATACTATCAAGCAATTCGTGGTAGATTGGAGAATTACATAAAGGCCGATTATTTAGCTAACAGCGAAACCCTATTGTTATATGCGGATGACCTTCTGGGTGAACTTTGCTCTGAACATACAAAAATTGCCCAGGAGCCTTATATAGAAACTTCAGCTTCCTACAAAAGAATAGTCGATGGAGTCAAAAACTCTCAGCATATTGAACAGAGTATAAAAGAATTCTTTCATAAACTTACCAAAGAACGTCTCGGTATATTTCCCGATCCTTTCGAACACCAAATCAAGGCACTTGAATACTTTTTGTCAGAGAGAGATTTGTTTGTCTCCACCGGCACCGGTTCAGGTAAAACAGAATGCTTCCTGTGGCCGATTATTGCAAAATGCTATGATGAGGCCAGAAATCATCCCATGGCGTTTAAGATGGAAGCCGTTCGAACACTTATTATTTATCCAATGAATGCCCTTGTATCCGACCAATTGTCAAGATTCCGGAAGATTATCGGTGACGACAGGTTCAGAGAGATTTTTACAAGAGATACGCAAGCAACCCGTATACCTCATTTCGGAATGTATACAGGCAGAACCCCTTATTCCGGTGATTCGAAGCCGGCGAATAGCCGGGAATTGGCAAGTACATTTCGTGAAAACTATCTAATAGACGAAACCGCCGATGAAGAAACGAAAAGACGGCAAACCAACAACATAAATGGGCTTAAGAGCATAAACAAATACCCCGCTAGATTTGGAGAAAATGGTCTCCAAGTTTTTATTGAGAACTTAGAGAAGAACATCCATGCTCCATCTTCATACGATACCGAACTTATAACTCGCTTCGAGATGCAGAATTGTCCACCGGATATCCTTATTACAAACTACTCTATGTTGGAGTATATGCTTATGCGTCAGCGCGAAGCAAATATTTGGGATAAAACAAAAGCATGGCTCGACGAGTCCATAGACAACAAGCTTCTCATCGTTTTAGATGAAGCTCATATGTATCGTGGCTCCGCTGGAGGGGAAATAGCGTTCTTATTGAAGCGCTTATTCAGTCGATTGGAGATTTCAATTGACAGAGTTCAGTTTATCCTTACTACCGCAAGTATGCCCCAAGAAGAACAAGAAGCAATTAATGCTTTCTACTCTGGACTAACAGGGAAAGATTCCTCCGCTTGTGAGTTTTTGTTCGGTTCGAAAGAGGAGGTACCTAAAGACTTAGGAGTAAAGACAGATATTGATGCATTAGTGTCAATTGGCTATAAACAAGTACATGGTGAAGACATTACTGAAAGGATAAAATGTTTCGCAAAAGCTGTTTTCAATTATAACTTACCAGATAACATCACTCAGAGTCAGGCTCAAGAATGGTTATATGACAATCTGCCCAAATACGAAGCGTTTGTTAAGCTAAACAAACTATGTCGTGATGGTGCGAAATCATACACTGAAATTAAGAAAACCCTGTTTGGAAACGGTGTGAATGCTGAAAAAGCACTCGATACTTTGTTAGCGCTGGTTCCACTTGCTGCAAAGAATGGAAACATACTATTTCCTGTACGTCTCCATATGTTTTTACGCGGACTTCAGGGGCTATATGCATGTTCCAACCCTAAATGCACCCATGCAAAGTATTCCGAGAGGGAAAAGGTTCCACTTGGTAAAGTTATCTCGATCCCAAAGGATAAGTGCGAATGCGGTAGTAGAATATACGAACAAGTTAATCACATAAAATGTGGAGCGTTATATCTAAGGGTCTATGTTCAAAAAGACGAAGGGCAGCCATATTGGTATGTCTTCCCCCAGCGCGGCTTAAATGGAGATTCTAATTCCCTTCAGGAAATGTTGCTCTACGTAGTTCCTAATAATTACCAAAGAAGAAGAAATGACAAGCTTGGCGCGCTTGACCCTTTAACTGGGAAACTGTATACATCGCCCCAAAACGATGATAACTTACTCACCGTCGTATATAGTGATAAATTTGACCCAAAATCGCAGTCGTATAACTTTGGCGTTTGCCCTAAATGCAAAAAACCTATGCTGTTGAAAAAGCCCGTTGATTTTTCTACCAAAGGCAATATTCCATTTTATAACCTCACAAAGGCACAGTTTGAACTTCAACCCCCCAAGTCAAATAATTTAATTAACAAAGGGAAAAAAGTCTTACTGTTCTCAGACTCACGCCAGAACGCTGCAAAACTTGCTTTAGACTTATCAAAATCATCTGACGCAGACGCTTTCCGTCAGGCGGTTATGCTTTCGTCAAACCTTCTGCAAGATAACGGGAAAGAACACTCTTTATCGGACCTATACCCGGCTTTTTTGGATGTTTGCATCCAAAACCGCCTAACATTCTTTAGCGGTAAAAGCAAAGAGAAATTTGAAAATGATAAACGACTATTTATTAACATAAAAAGAAGAGAAGAGAGACGAAGAACTGCTATTGACTATTCTAAAATATCGTTAGAATACCAAACATTACCTGATGACTACTATGAGCAGTTACTAACTTTCTTTACAGAAAGTCCGCGTTCTTTTAAGGATATTGGGCTTGGTTTTTTAGCTCCAGTTTCTTCTGTTCTCGATGATTGCGTGTTTGATTTGGAGGAGGACATTGGAGTAATCCTTGATAAGGATATTCTTTACCAATTGCTGGTGCTGTTGTTCTGGGATGTGATGGATGATAGTGCTGCTCTTGGCGAAATGATTCCTGACGATGTCAGAAAAGGCTTACCCGGTAGGAGTAAAGAACAATTATTTGGATTGGGCTTTGAATTCATATCCGAATTGGATAAAGGACTTGTTCAACGGATTCAAGAAAGGTTAAACCTTGATTTTCAAGCAACAGCAAAAGTTCTAAATAAAGTGCGCGACCTATTTTTCGCTTCCTCTGTAAATAATCGCTATTATATTAAGTTAGCCGCAGTAAAGATTAAGTTTACTGGCGAAGGATTTATATGGCATCGCTGTGTTAAATGCGGGAAGTTGTCTCCGTTTAAAATCGGGGATTATTGTGGAGCTTGCTTTGATTCGAAGGATGTAGCACCTATCAGCGAAGCCGACTTATCTCGATTCGACTTTTGGAGAATACCGGTTCTAAACGCCTTAAACAAAAGTGATAGCATTCACACAATTAACACTGAAGAGCACACAGCGCAACTATCTCATAAGGAAATTCGCAGCGACACCTGGAGTCGCACAGAAAACTATGAGATGCGCTTCCAAGACATCAACGCAGGAGAAAACGGTGAAGACTCAATTGACGTTCTTAGTTGCACAACGACTATGGAAGTTGGTATTGATATCGGTTCGTTGACTGCGGTTGGGCTTCGTAATATTCCTCCTATGAGAGAAAATTATCAGCAGAGAGCTGGGCGGGCTGGACGTAAAAACGCAGGCATATCAACAATTGTAACATACGCCTCGGGAGGAACGCATGACAGCTATTACTCTTTGCATCCTGAAGAGATGATTTCAGGCTCGCCACGTAAACCGTGGATAGACCGCGACAATCCAAAAATCAAGCAACGACATATTAATATGCTGGCTTTGAATGGTTTCATGTCTACTCCTGATATGAAAACTCAGTTTGATGGAATTGTTGACATTGGCATAATATCATTCTGCGAAAAATATGGCGAGAGTTTCATAGCGTTTTCTCAAACTATGGGTTTACCAACGGATGAGACAGTTAGGCAATTTCGCGTAATTTGCGAGAATGTTTTATCTGAAGGCAAGCGCGAAGAGTACATCAATAACGATAAAGAAACCTCGGCGTTTGATGTCTTCTACCGTGAAGGATTTATTCCGTCGTATTCGTTTCCCAAAAACGTAGTAAGGTTTTACGTTGAGAAAGAATCTGAACGTGGGAAGAATGCTCCACGAGATATTCAATATGCACCAGAGCGGGATATTGCGATTGCTCTTAGTGAATACGCTCCTGGACGTTTTGTAACCATAGACAAGAAAATATTTAAGAGCGGTGGTATTTACGCCAATCCCCGTCCGAGAGGCTATGAGACAAACCAGGCTGAGTTCTATTTCCAAAACAACGACTACTATAAAGACATCTATATTTGTTCCGATTGCAACTGGTTTGGATTGAAGAAAGAGGATTCGCCTGGTATGGTCTGTCCGTATTGCGGAGCAGAGGTTATTCAGAATAAAATGTTGCGTCCTTGGGGATTTTCCCCTGTTAAGGGTGATGAAGTAAAGTTCGAGGACGAGGATGAACAATATACATATGCTGCGGCTCCATATTATTCCTATGTCCCTGAAGACACGAAGATGGATAATTATGGCCAGAGCAATATCCGTTTTGCCAATCTCCCTGATAGAAAAGTGTTGACGGTTAATATGGGGATAGCCAAGAATGGTTTCAATGTCTGTAAAAAATGTGGTGGTGCGGAGGTTGCAGATATAAAACCTAAAGAGACATTTACTTTTTCGCAACCATACCACGACTACCGCCCTTTGTGCCGTCACGATGGTACCGTAGCTTCCAATATTTTTTTAGGATATGAGTTCTTGACAGATATGTTCATGTTAGACATTTCTTATGACTCTAAAAGACTTGTTGGAAATAGCAACGCGGAAGAGAGAAGCATACTTAGGGCGGCTGTAACAACCTTGCATGAGGCATTAAAAAAGGCCATTTCCCTTGTTCTTGACATTGATTACAATGAAATCAATGGAGGATGGCGTCCAAGAATCAAGAGTGATGGTAACTCACACATTGAAATGTTCTTCTATGATAATCTCACAAGCGGTGCAGGCTATTCGTCACTTATAGGCTCGATTCTTGACAAGGTGCTCGATAGAGCTGGAAGAATACTTTCTGATTGCGAATGCTCCCGTTCTTGCAAGTACTGTTTAGACAATTACTGGAATCAAAGAAATCATCAATTTTTTGACAGGTATTTGGGCTTGCAGCTACTCAATTATGCTCAATTCGGGCAGTTACCTGATGAATATGATGTTAGCGAGCAGGAAGCGTTTCTTGTTCCACTCAAAAAACTTATATCAGAAGATAAGGATACATCTCACCCTACTCCTCCAATTGATTTCGAAGTGGTTCCTGCTATTCTGAAGAAACATGAGAACGCAAAAACAAAGATTTACTTTAATCCGTACAATTTGTCAGATTGGCTTCCCAACGCATTTATGACGTACAGACATATAGTGAGCGAGAGGTAGAGAATGGCTAAGTCACTTTCGCCGCTTCGTTATCCGGGCGGCAAATCAAAAATCTATGTCAAGGTAAAGAACCTTATTGAAGCTAATGCTTTTGGTGATAAAACCTACGTTGAACCTTTCGCGGGGGGATTTGGTATAGGAATTGGTTTGTTGTGCAGTGACATCGTACAATCAGCTGTTCTTAATGATTTTGACATACACATTTACCACTTTTGGTACTCTGTACTTCATCACACAGAAGACCTAATTAAAAGGATTATGGATACTCCTATAACCTTAGAGGAACGAGAAAAGCAGAAAGCAGTTTATCGTGATAGCTCTGCTGATCAGGTGAGCGACGGTTTTGCAACCCTGTTTTTGAACCGTGTAAACTTTTCTGGCATTATCCATGGCGGCGGACCTATAGGTGGTCTATCTCAAAACGGTGTATATAAGCTTGATTGCCGCTTCAATAAGAGTGAGATAGTTAATAAAATAAAACTAATTGCTCTACTTAAAAATCGTATTCAACTATACAACTGTGACGCAAGTGAGCTTATCATCGTTCACTTACGGGACACGATTTGCAATTCGTTTTTTAACATAGACCCTCCGTATGTGAAAAAAGGGCCTAGGCTATATGCTAATTACTTCAAGGAAGAAGATCATAGATACCTTGCAAGAATAATAAACGAACACTTAGGCGAAACCCAATGGATTGTAACATACGATGATTGTAGTTTGATTCGAGATATATATAAACAGTATCATATCACAGAGTACGGTATTCAGCATAACGCAGGAGGTAGTGTTCAGGGAAGGGAAGTTGTCATCACAAACATACCCAAAGGTTCATTTGTTTGGTAAGAAGAGGAGACTGATGTGCTTCATTTTTATATATAGTCGATAATACCCCCTACCCAAATGAAAAGCAGAGACATTATTCTCTGCTTTTTTGATATATCAAGAAAGCGTTGCCTTGCTTCACCATCCGAAAAATATCATGATCGGCACCGGCAGAGGCCAGGTGTTTTTTTATGTATTCGCCAACCTCTGCATGATCAAGGTGCGGCAGTTTGCACTGGGTATCTTTTTCGTGATTACATTTTGGCTTATTTTCCGGGTTAATGTCTCACCCTATAGGAGCAGTTTATACCAGTACGACCAAATGTGTAATCAAAAAGCCATTTAAATGGTGTCATATTCTGTTATGGAAACAAAATACTTACTTACCTGAGACTTTTGCATAATAGCAAAAATCGGGTTCTTTGAAACTACAATATAGTAGCAGAGCATATTAACCAGCTAAATCTTGGTTAATACTGCCTTTAACATCAACAAGGTTGCTGGATTTGTTTAAAAATGAACAGGTTAACCCTTTTCCTTTAGAAACCTTGATTCTGCTTACTTTATGCAGCTATATCAGCAGAAGATTTGTCTTTGTTTATGGCAACAACCGATGCAATCATGGTAATAACACTCAGGTAGGCATGGGTTTTGACCTTTTTAATGCCTCGTACATTAAGTCCGGTTTCAAGTCCCAGATGCTCCTTTAAGCGCCCAAAACACCGCTCTACGCTGGTTCTCTTGTTGTATAGCAACTTCCAGTTTGAAGTGCCTCGATGAGGCACTGTGAATAATCTGGAATCTTGCCTGGCTCTGGTTTTAACAACCATCCCATAATTGCTATCTGAGCACCAGGAGGAACCAAATGGACAGTCACATTTACCCGTAACATGAGGGCAACGGAATTTGTTAACCCCATTGCTGCCGCCCCAATAAGTCATGCGGTACCCCGCTGAACATATGGGGGTTGCATCCCAATCCAGACCTTCCGGGGGTTCCTTGGCTCTCCGGTGGTTTAACGGTATTATTGCTTGTGCCTTGTAGTCCTTACGAATTAGTTCGTATATTGACTTTTGATCATAACCGGCATCCATGAGATAATACTGCGGTTTGCTGTTCAAGTTATTACTGCATTCTTCAAGGATGTTTTCGGCCATTATACCATCGTTGGTACTGGCTGGGGTTATGCTCAATGCCACTGGTAGTTCAGATTTAACGTCAGTTGCGATATGCAGCTTGTAACCAAACCAGGTTATCTGGTTACCGTTGGTATCTAGCTTACTGCCCCAGTTAGCGGATTGGCCATCGTCATTAATATCTTTACGTGGAACTGACTTCTCATTGGCATCTACTTTGGAAGCATCTATGGCAATGGAGCTGGTATCAAGAAGCCCCATTGATTCTGCTGTTTTTACCTGTTTCTTAAACAATTCACCAAGTGCTTCTGATTGAGTTAACTGTTCATAGAAACGGCTAAAGGTAGCAATGCTGGGCACTTTGCCAAAAACGTCAAAGCCGCAGTTGTATCTGAGCACCGGATCATGGGTAAGACGTTCCACTAATTCAGTAAAGGTAGCCATATTGTAAACTCGCATAGCAATTAATGCTTTGAGTTTGCTCTCAACTGAATAACCAGTTGGCCCTCTATGTTGTTTATCATTTTGGCAAAGAGCTGTAATTACCTCATTACAATCGAGGGTAGCCAATACTATCTCTAAACGTGACCGTGGCTGCAAACTTATTGCGTCCTCAAAGGAAAATACGTACCCTTGGCGAATATTCATAAGTGACTTCTCCTCCTTCGGATGGTTTGTTTAGTCACTTACTTATTCGGCAAAATAGGGGGTGAAGTCCTTTTTCTGCCCTCGAAAAGTGTGGATATTTCTAGGCTAATCAATATGCAAAACTCTCATTTATAAATCATATCATTCGTAAAACTTGTTTCGTCTTTTAATAATGCATATGCGTTGCGAAAGAAGGATAAACGCTTGTCGATTAAAGAAACAGCGAAGAAGTTTTATTATACAAGATCATTTCGCATCATAGCTGGAGTCCTTGTGGTGACAGTATTTGTTACTATGGTTCTGCAATCAGCTACCCTCGTAGCCATCAGCCGCAGCGACAGCAAATCTGACGCTGCGGTCAACTATTTAGCCGAAAACACCGAATATGTAAATAAGAACCGACCCCAAAGAGTATTGGACTATCTGCAGACCCTGGGACCACAGGAAACACTGGCGGATTATTACCAGCTGGCCAGCACCCAGATTGCCCGGGAAGAATATGCTGAAGCCCTTGCAAATATCGAAAAATGCATTGCGCTTTACAATAATGAAGGTCGTGAACTTTATCTGGATCTGCTTTTAAAGCGCGGCTGCCTGCAGGTAATGACCAAGGACTATAATGCCGCATTGAAAAGCCTGGATCTGGCTCTGGCCGAGGATCCGGATGCTGCAGATATTTACCTGGTAAAAGCCCAGATCTTTGCCGAGCAGCAAAACATGGGCGCTCTGGTCCAATCTTTAACAGCCTATTTGCAGCTGGTTCCCGGGGACAGCTCCATCCGTTCCCTGCTGGCACAGGCACAATTCACTGAAGGTAATTTCGAAGCGGCAGGCGAGCAGTATGCGGAAATCATGGAAAGAGACCCCGATGCACAGACCGCCTACCTGCTGGGGCTTAATGCGGTGCAGAAGTCCGATTTTGCAGCTGGAGAAACAGCCCTTACCAGGGCTATTGCCCTGGATGACAGCTTCGACGGCATCTATTACTATCGGGGTGTCTGCCGGATGTCCCTGGGCGATTATCCTGGCGCCATAGAAGATCTGACCATTTCAATCGATAAGGGAGATATGCAGCAGGCCAGCTTTTATACCCGCGGGGTCTGCCTGCTGATGAATAATGAATATGAGAAAGGCCTGGCAGATGTACAGTTAGCGGCTGCCGGAAACCAGGATGAAGAAGTTACCAAACAGGCGGAACTTTTAATTGCCGAACTGGAAAAAGCCCAGGAACAGACGGTACCGGTTGGGGAGACGGCACAAACCATGGAAATTGAGCCGCCTGCAGCAATTTTACCAACTGATACACAGGCCCTGATCACAGAACAATGACCAAATTGAATCGTTTACACCAGCTGATAATTCGGCGAGAAGAGAATGAATGCAAGGAGAGGGAAGGGACTGCTATGAAGATCGTCACTGGAAAGAAACACACCATTAATTGGAGCGGCCGGTTTTTAGCCATCATGCTTATGATCGGGCTGCTGATTTTTGGCTTCGCTTCATATGCTATGGCCTCAGAAGGGGAGGAGTCTGCCCAAAATCAGGTGAGTTCCAGTGACAGCAGTTCGGGCGGCGGCAGCGGAGAATCTTCCGGAGACACCGGCAGCAGTGATACTTCCGGCGGAAGCAACGATGGCAGTTCCGATGCTTCCGGTAATGAGTCAGTTGGGGATTCAGGAGACAGTGGCGATCCTGCCGGTTCTGGTGAAACAGGAGATACAAATGGTTCAGGCGGGTCGAATAGCGACGGCGTGACCGGAGACGGCAGTGGAACTTCCGATGATGATGGTACCGGCGATACCAGCGGTGCCCAGGGAAGTGATGATATGAACGGCACTGGTGAACAGGGAGATGCCAATGGTTCAGGCGATTCCAATAACGACGGCGTGACCGGTGACGGCAGTGATATTTCCAATGATGATGACAGCTCCAGTGAGCAGGGCGGTGCTGATACGAACAGCATCGGCGATACTCCGATGATGATGGCTTTGGGAGCACAGGCGACGGAAACTCCTCCAACAGGTAATCCCACACCTGAAACCGTAACAGTTCCTGAATATCAGATCCCGGGCGGGTCAGCCTATATAATAGGAAGCGAAGATACCGTTTATAAAAATACTGCTACACAGAATGCCATTCAACAAGCCATCGACGCTGCCAAAGCAACGGCGGCCAGCAAAGTTACCATCATTGTCAATAACGGTGTATATACTGGCGGAATTACCCTGGTGGTCCCGGCTCCGACAGAGGAAGAAAACGGAGAAGGCTCATCTGAGCCTGTGACCAAAATGATTCTGGAGATCATCGCTTCCGATGCCTATACGAAAAATGACGAGACCGGCGAAATCACGGCCAATGCCAATTCCGCCGGCGGAGTTGAGACGGAAGGGGCCTGGAATTTTGACGGGGTCGACCTTCTGCTGGCCGGAATCTACCTCTCCCTGAAGGATAAAGTTACGGTAAAAAATGCTGATAATGTCACCTATTACGGTACCTCAGTGGATGATGATGTGAAACTTGAACTTGACCAGGTCGAAGACACGGTCACCATCGATACGGGAGGCGGCGACGATGTTTTGGACCTTTCGGTGAAACAGAGCCCCACAGTCAGCATTACTCTTGACAAGGAAAGTGGGTTCGATGCAGACGGTAATCTTACCGATGATGGAAAAGCCATTATCAGTAATCTGATCAATAATGGTGTGTCTGAAGCAGGGGGGAAATCCCGCTTAAAAGCCGTGATCAAAGGCGGGAAAGGTGATGATAAGATCACCATAACTTTGATCAACAGCACCGATATCAGTACCACGGAAGTCGGCGAGGCACCTAATACTACTGTTTCCGGCATCAAAGCAGACCTTGATCTTTCAGCTGTGGATCTGACTGTGGAAGGCGAAGCCGGGGCCGACACCATCACCGTAGACGGGGGAATGGAGCTGGGACTGGCTACCGTGATCCTGCAGCCCTTCCTGCAGCATATCTTGTTTGAGACCACTGAATCCGTGGCAAATGCCATCGGACTCCCCGGTACGGAAATTAAGATCAACGGCGGAGCCGGTGACGATTTGATCAATGTGGACACCACCGTTTCTTTCAGCAGCTTCCGCGGGGTGGATGTGACGGTGGACGGCGGTTCAAAGTATGACCGGGTCAACCTCACAGGCAAGCTGGAGGAATATGCGGATAACAATAATAATATCAGCGGGAATGCCAGCCAGGTAGAAATGAGTACCCTGGCTGAGATCAATATTTTAAATGATTCTGCAGCCATCTCCAGGCTTAATAGTGATCTCTCCGTCAGCATGGTCAAGGTGGAAGCCGTCACTGATGAGCTGATCAATAAAAATTCCGTTTATATCAATAATCTGCTGACAGATAATTCTGACTTCGCCAGCTTCACCGATTATGTGATCGATAATCCTTCCGGTACTGTAAATTATGAAAATACCAACGGCAGCGGTACCTTCCTTTCCAACCTTATTATAAAGGGCAGTGATCTGACCATTGGTACGGTTTACACGCCCAATGTGAATATCATCATAAACAGCACAGACAGTGGTCTGAATGACCCCGGCAGTGTCACTATTACCGGTACGGTTACCGGCAAAAATATTTCCATCAAGGTGAAAAAAACCGACAGCCATGCTCTGGAGATCATCAAAAATGATCTGGGCGAAGAGGAGGATGACTATGAACTGGAAGCCAGCCTCTTTGATATCGTCAGTGATGCAGCCATAATTATAGATGCCACCGGCAAGCTGAATGCGAGCCAGACAGTAAATCTGGAAGCCATCAGCGAGCAGACCAAACCGCTTATCCCCACATTGGAAGAACTGACCGAAAAGTTAGGCGTATTTGGTGAAGGAGAGGACCAGAATCCACTTAACATAAACTTTGTAGCCGTAAAAGTAGGAAAAGCGATCATTGATATCAAGGGAAAAATTGAGGCAGCTGCCATCCGCGCCATTGCTGATTCCCTGGTCAATGTTTCCGCCATGAATGACAATCTGGCCAATTTCGGATTGCCCCTGGCGGTGGGCGTAGTGGTTTCTGAAGCAGGGATCGTCAGTGACGGCAGTGCCAGCCTGAAGGCCAAGGACGGCGGCATATTGCTGAAGGCTGATTCCGATGTTACCCTGAACACCCATGCCGTATCCGGACTGCTGCCCTTCGTTCTGGCAGTATCAGTAGTCGTCAACGATGCCTATGTAGATATAAAAGGCAATACCGCAGTGAATTCCGAGGGTGACACCATTGCTGCGGCTAGCGGCAATACCAGTATAACCACCTCGGCTTCCGGACCCAAACCGGCAGCAGCGGGTTCCACCGGGTCCACCGGTACCACACCCCAGACAGCCGGTAAGTCTGGCGGGTTCTTTGCCGTATCGGTAGCCATACAGGATGTGTTTGTCTCCATTACCGAAAACGCCAGTGCTGATTCCCAGGGAGAATTGATTTTGAAATCAACTGCCATTGAACGGGTTAAAAATAAAGCCACCTCCAGTCCTGACGACGGAGGGACTTCTTTCAGTCTTTCCAATCTGATCACGAAAATAAACAGCTTGTTGACCAAAACCTCAACCAATCCCAATAATACAAACACCAGGGGCAATGCGGGACTGACCGGGGCTGCGTCCCGCCTCAGCGGCACCAATAATCAAGGCGGCACCAACACCGGGGTAAGCAATTTGGTCAACACCGGCACAGCAGGCAGTACCGGCAGCAACGGTACCGGGAACACCACCAGCACCAGCAGTACACAGCTGGTAGGCGCTCTGGCAGTAACCTATGCTGAGAATACCAATAAAGCCTTTATCGATACTACTGGGATCATCAAAGCAGACGGGAAGCTATCCGTCCTGGCCGCCGGTTCCATCGTTGATGAAACCCTGGCCGACGGTTCTCCCATCAAGCGCACCAGCAGAGGGGCTACCGGCACAGCCAATCCCGGTGCGGCTGAAACCCCGGGGATGACTTATGATGGCCGCACCCAGGGCAAAGTGATTTTTTCCACCACCCAGAATGGGTTCCTGAAGATCGACATAACGGATCCGGCGCAGCAGACTGCAGGCACGGTGATAACCATCACCCCCACTCCTACAGCGGGATATAGACTGGATAGTATTACCGTCAACGGCACCGCTTTAGCGGCAGGGATACTTACTTTTACCATGCCGGCCGATGGAACTGACGCTACCCTGGGTGCCACCTTCGTTCCCAAGGGCTATACCATTACCTGCAGCAATGTGAATGCCGCCGCCGGTACCTTCTATGCCGATCCCAAATTCGGGGATGAAGGCGAAAGCATTATCATCCATGTTACCCCCAATGATGGGTATAACGTTAACGAAGTTACGGTTACCTGGACAGACGCAACCGGCCAACAGGCCACCTCTGTTGCCCAGGCTGTTACTGGCCAGACCAACCAGTATCGCCTGACCATGCCGGCAGCCAATGTCACCGTTACCGTCAGCTTTACCGGGGTAAGCAAGACACTCACCCTTGATAATACAACGAACGGTACCATAACCGTTAAGGATGCAGCGGGAAATACAATCGTTTCCAATACTCCCGGTGGAACGATGTCAGCTCCCGTCCAGGTGGGAACGGTTTTGACAGTGGAAATCACCCCTGCTCAAGGATACCGGTTGAAAGCTAACACTTTGAAGATTGGGCTGACCAATATATTGCCTACCGCAGCAGGGGTTTATCAGTTTACCATGCCCACCACGCAATCAACCTCGATCGGCTTGGGCGCCATATTTGAGCAGGGCACCCCGGCTTCTTCCACCACTGGGCGAACTGGCAGTACGGCTTTAGGTGTGGGTGTTGCAGTAGCCGTTGTCAACTATACCAATCAAGCTTACATCAATTCAGCTTCCGGGGCTGTGGAAGCCGGCGGCCTGGAGATTTCAGCAGTCAGCAAAGACATTTCATCATCGGCTATTTCCAAAGCCGGCTTTACAGCGGCGGACCTGGGATTAGCCGGAGCCCTGACCGTCCATGTAGTCAGTGCTAAAAACAGCGCTGAACTAAATAGAGATTTGATCTTAAGCGGCGGCAGTCTGGATCTGAGCGCCAAAGTGAACAAGAGCACTTTCATAACTACAGCGGATGCAGCCGGCACAAACGATTCGAAAGCAGCGTCAGGCACTACCACTGTCGGCAGTCCTGCCTCAGATTCAGTGGGGATCGGCGCCGGTATCGCCATAGGTGTTATCGGTGTGGATAACTATGCTAAAATCGCCAACGGGGTATCAGTGCGGCGTGCTGCAGAGGATACTGTTTTAGATGCTATGAATATAAATGCCTCATATGAAGGAACTGAGAAGATGACCGCTAAGGCCGGGGCATCAGGGGGAACTGCCATCGTACCGGTTTTAGCCCTTGATATATCAGGGATCTATGTAGCAGCCGATACCGGAACCAATACGACTGATCCCAAACTGCTGTTTACCGGCGAAATCAATATTATTGCCAAAAATGAGATCACCCGCACGATTTTGGCTGATGCCGCCGCAGTCGGTGGCGGAGTTGGAGCCGGGGGCACCTTTATCATCGATATCATTAACGACAGCGCCACCAGCACTCTGGGACGCAGTGTAAGAGCCAAAAAGGTACGGGTGAAAGCTGATTCCATCAGCCGTCTCACTGCCAATGGCAAAGCCAGTGCTTCCGGCGCGGCCAGCACCAAACCGGCCACCGGCACAACTTCACCCGGTTCTGGAGGGAACACTTCCAGTCCCGGCAGCGGCGGAGATACCGGCGAGGCAGATGCAGGAGATCCTGACCCTGAACCTGCAGCTGAACCGGACGACCCTTATGATGGAATCTCGAACATGTTTGATGAAGAAGGGGGATCAACTCCTCCCGCAGATGAAGAAGACCACAGCGAAGATTTTGCTGCCTTATATAATGAAGGAGAAGCTGATGCCATTGCTGATTCCAATACCCAGGCAGCTACTGAGATGGCTGGAGCAGCCAATACCCAAAACGTTTCCGGCAGTGCGGTCAGCAATTTGACTGCCAACCGGCAGAAGGCCGAGACCTCTGAGGGCAGTGTGCAGATCGCCGCTACCTTTACACTCAACATCCAGAAGAATATTTCCAAAGCAGTGATTGCTGACGGGATCAGGATTGAAGCTTTCAAGCCCGGCGAAAATGCCGAACCGGATGATGGCTCCATTACGGTCGAGAGCAAAAACGATACCGATGGTGTTATAACCTCTAATGCTTCTGCCACTAACTCCACTACCGGGGTTGGGGTAGCAGTGGCTATAAATATTGTTACTTATGAAAACATAGCCCAGGTCGGTGATGCGAGACTTACCGGCGAAAGCCTGACCATAAAGGCAGCTATATATGAAGAGGAAGCTAAGAATGTTTTAGATGACGTGCTTAGTGAACTGCTTGAGAAATTGAGTATAAATGAAGAGTTAATTGACCAACTGATTAACGAACTGGAAGGCACCACCCTTAAAGATTATCTGAAGAAACAGCTGGATGATCTTGGCATTACAAATATAGATGATATAGCAGAAGGTCTGGCCGATGCTGTCATAGCACGCCTGGAGGCTGCCCTAAAAGGAACAGATGTGGACGACAGTGTGGATGAAGACTTACAGGAATTGGTTAAGGATACCATATCTAAGATTTCAGAAGGCCTCAAGGATGCTGCAGTCATTGCTGAGGCTGTAAAAAACACTGCAAGCACCATCATTACTAACATCAAGGACCCGCAGCAGCGCCAGGAGATCATAGCGTTGTCCCTCAAAGCCATCGCTGCACTGTTGGGAAGCAACGATGAACTGGACGGCATCGGACACAGGATCTCTACCCAGACGATATCCGGGGTAGGCGCCTCCAATGTCGGAGTAGCCGGATCGGCTGCCATTTCGGTAGTAAATGGCACCACAAAGGCGATCATTGCTGACCGCTCCGCCCTGACTGACGGGGATGATATTAAAATCAGCGGGGACATCATCATCACCGCTGACGGCGCCCAGAAAATATATACCACTGCCAGTTCCTCGGCTGACGCCAAGGGCCGGGCAGATAAGAATAAAGCTGCTACCAATGGCAGCAAATCAGCTAATAACGGAGCTTCAGCTACGGCAGGCGGCACCGGTGGTACAGGCGGAACAGGTACGACTGGTTCCCAGAGCAAAAGTGTCGGTGTCGGCGCAGCCTTCGCCATTGCCATTGCTGACTTTACAGTCCATGCCGGGATTGGCGACTATCGCAGGGTAATTGCAGACAACCTCAAGATCACTGCTGATGCCCGCAATGATTTGGATACCGTCAGTGTTTCCGGTTCAGATCCCATTGCCCGCAGCAATGCCACATCCCAGGGTAGTTCAGGGGGAACAACTCCTGCTCCAACTACCACTGCCAAGGATATTTCCGTGGATGCTTCGGTATCAGTCAGCCTGATTGAAAACGATGTTAAAGCTTATGTCGGGCAGGGTACGGTAATTCGGGTAATTGGAACAGAAGATACTATCGAAACTGATAAAACCGGAGAAAAAGTCAGCTTCTTCCTTTATGCCAAACAAAGCGGTAACACTACCACCAATGCCAGCGGCTTTGCAGTGGGCAATGATACTTCCGTTGGTGCGGCAGTAGCTGTCAATATTGCCCTTTCCACAGTCACGGCCAGCTTTGCCGGTCAGGGGATCGTAAATGGCAAAGCCAAACTGGCTGCTGCCACCTATAATGAAGACGATGCCAATGCTCTGGCTACGGCCATGGGAGCGGATATCGACCGTTATCTGGGTAAATTCCGTTCCTTCCAGAATCTGAAGAAGAATCAAACCAGCGGCACCACCAACAGTACCGCCGGTAACAATACCTCGAATCTTATCAGCAGCAGATTGAGCGGCACCGGAAGCGGAAACGGCTCGGAAGTTAGTTCCGGTCTGCCGGTTTCCACCAATGCGCTCCATGCCCAGAACGCGTCAACGGCTTCTACCAATTCGGCTTCTTCCTCGGCCAATGATAATAATATGAACAGTATCATCAATGAGACTTCCAGCAGCAGCAGC
>Ga0208826_1000771_pt1 | contig 30929 bp, 22 predicted proteins | sample AD_UKC115_MetaG_FD_184451 | JGI IMG/M metagenome (GOLD analysis project Ga0208826, IMG submission 184451) | Active sludge microbial communities of municipal wastewater-treating anaerobic digesters from Hong Kong - AD_UKC115_MetaG (SPAdes)... | ecosystem: Engineered > Bioreactor > Anaerobic >...
TGGCTTTTGATTATTTTGCAAAAGAAGGGGTGGATATTGCAGTTATTGAAACAGGACTTGGCGGAAGATTGGACTCTACAAATATTATTACTCCTATTTTGAGCGTAATTACAAATATAGCACTTGACCATTGTGAACAGCTTGGTAATACTTTGGGTGAAATTGCGAGGGAAAAGGCGGGGATTATTAAGCATAACGTCCCTGTAGTAGTCGGAGAGGTGCTTTATTCTACGAGACCTGTTTTTGTCAGAAAGGCAGAGGAAATGGAATCTAAAATTATATTTGCTCAAGAGTATAAATTTAAGGATGTGAAGATTGCAGATTATAACCTGGATCTCAAGGGAGAATATCAGAATGTTAATATCAGGACTGTTCTTACTGCTCTCAATCTGCTTTCGACAAATGACAAGTTTCAAAATTTAATTCATCATAATTGGAGTGACGCTCTTATAAGAGAAGCATTGCAAAATGTTGCCGTGAGCACTGGTTTGCGTGGACGATGGGAGTATTTGATTAGTAATCCGCCTGTTCTTTGTGATACAGGCCATAATGCAAACGGTTTAGAATTTGTTTTTGCCCAATTGCGCTCTTTGAAGCCAAAGCGTCTTTTTATAATACTTGGATTTGTGGCTGATAAGAAGCTGGATGCTATAATGGGGATTATGCCCCATAATGCATACTATTTTTTGACTCAGGCTAAGATTCCAAGGGCTCTTGATGCAAATATTCTTGCTGAAAGAGTTTTTAAACTTGGCATAAAGGGAGAAGTTAAATCTTCAGTAGAGGAGGCGATAATTTCCTTCAAAAAGGTTCAAAAGGATGGAGATCTGCTGTTTATAGGCGGTTCAAACTTCATTGTGGCCGAGGCAATCAATTTCTTTGAAAACAAACCTGATTTTTTTGCAGAATAAAAAAATGAATCTATATTTGCAGTCCCAAACAGAACAGTAAGTTCTAAGGGGAGCATAGCTCAGTTGGTTTAGAGCATCTGCCTTACAAGCAGAGGGTCGGGGGTTCGACTCCCTCTGCTCCCACAAAAGCGGAAAAAACAAGAAATAAAGGCTTTATAGCGGTTAAAACACCAAAATAAGGCCTTTTTTCATGCCACCCAACCTCACTTGCACCTGTCGGAGTTTGTTGTAAATAGCTAATAATTAATTTTTTGTCAATTTGGCTTTTAAAAAATTCAAAAATTAAATCACTGTTAATGTGTTATTTACAACAAACTCCGACAGGTGCGACAGGTGATTGAGCAAAGAGTTTTTAAAGCAATTCAAGACAGAAGAAGATGTAAGCAAGTTTCTTACTCATCACCTGTACAGATAACCTGAATGGCTTTACCGATACAATAAGAACCGTGTTTCCGAAGCAGCTACCCAGGTATGCGTAGTACATCAAATACGAAACAGTTGCCGGTACGTAACCTATAAGGTTTTAAAGGAGTTTACCAAGGATCTCAAAACAGTCTACGGAGCCGTTAATAAAGATGCTGCTGCTCTGGCACTTGATATTTTGGAGCAGAAATGGGGCAAAAAATATCAATATGCCGTCAGAAGCTGGAGAACAAACTGGGACGATCTTACCACCTTTTTTGACTACCCAATGGAGATCAGAAAGATAATTTATACCACCAATCTCATTGAAAACCTGAATGGTAAGATTAGAAAGTACACTAAAGCCAAGTTGTCATTCCCAAATGATGACGCAGTTAAAAAATCCGTCTTTCTTGCTATTAATGAGATTCAAAAGAAATGGACTATGCCAATTAGAAACTGGGCGATAGTCCTGAATCAGTTTATTTCTTATATTTGATAACAGAATTTTATTGTAATTATGAAACCTCAATTATCGTTTACACAAAATTCTGGACAGTGCCTCGGTATATGTCATTGGCTTTCCGTACCGCGAGAATCTTCTGGTGTAATCGGTAAATAGAAATACGCCAAAAATGGTAAATAAGAATGTACCAGTTTCGAAAATAATTTATTGTTTTGAGTTCACCACAACAATGGGTGGAAATGCTTGATGATGAAGTGCTGGCAACTGCTCTACTCGATAGACTCCTTTTTAAATGTCAGGTTATACCCCTTGAAGGTAAAAGCTATAGACTTATTAACAGAAAATCAATTTTCAACGATGAAAACTTATAATTTATTACTTTTGCTATGATTACTGGTGCATCCTTATTTACCGGTTGTGGTACATTGTTATTTACCGATTACAGTTGTACATTTATTGCGTAAATGACACGTTATGGGCAAGTGTAAAAAACCGTACGACAGACAGATACTATAACGATAAAATTAATAAAAAAGGATTTAGCTTTTTGATAGGGCAGTTCAAATTTGATGGAAATTTATTTTGTTTTTTCTTCCCTCCCGCAAAAAAGAAGAAGGAAGCCCCACCCACATTGCACACATTGGCAAAGCCCCACGAGCCAACGCTCCAACCAAAGCTTTGCCAAAGAGTGCAATCTTGCCGCCCCATCACGACCATCGTAAACATTAAGTTATGGCAACAAATAAACATGCAACAATCAGATACCATGCTTTAGACCTATGTTTCAGTAATCCTGGACGTAAGTATTTTATTGAGGATTTAATAGAGGCATGTAACAATGCCATTTATGATTACACAGGAACATCGGAAAGCATAAAGCGGAGACAAATTTTCGATGACATTAAATTCATGGAAAGTGAGCAAGGATGGTCAATTCCTCTCGAAAAAATACGAGAAGGAAAAAGAGTTTTTTACAGGTATTCTGATAAGAACTTTTCAATCAAGAAACAGACAATTAATGAATCCGAAGCTAATCAGCTAAAAGAAACACTATCTATTCTGAACAGATTTAAAGGAATGCCTCAATTTGATTGGATGGAAGAACTGCTAATCAGAATTGAATCAACATTTAAATTAAAAACCAACATAAAACCGATTGTTAGTTTTGAACAAAATCCGTTTTTGAAAGGATTAAATTTCTTTACCGAATTATTCAATGCAATTCACTATAAGAAAGTTTTGGACGTAAGTTATCAGAGTTTTAAACAGCAGAAGCCAATAGAAATGATTTTGCATCCTTACTATTTAAAACAATACAATAACCGATGGTTTTTATTTGCTTTAAACGAAAAATCAAATTCAATTTCAAATCTTGCTTTGGATAGAATTATCAAAATTAAAGAAAATGACAAAATATATATTGAAAATGAGACAATTGACTTTGAAGAGTATTTTGATGATGTTGTTGGTGTAACTGTTACAGAAAATCAGAAACCAAATAAAATCCTGCTTCAAGTAAGCAACGAACTATTTCCTTACATCGAAAGTAAACCAATTCATGGTTCACAAAAAATAAAAGAAAGAACCAGCGAAAGTGCTATTATCGAATTATCGCTACAGTTGAATTACGAATTTATTTCTTTGGTTTTTTCTTATGGGGAGGAGGTTACTGTTATTGAGCCAGAGGAATTAAAAACAATTATAAAAACGAAAGCAGAAAGGGTATTTAAAAATTATATTTAACTTGTGCAGAATGACTGCACAGATAAAGTTTTACTTTGCATCAGTTCTTTGAAATACTTGCCTAAAGATATTGACTCGTGCATGCTGGTTTTGTTGGCGACAACGAAACAATGATTGGCATGTTCTCCCGACCTCTGGTCGGGATGAATGTCCCTGACGAATTGATAACGGCTATTGTCTTGTAATAGAGGTTTAATTTCAATTCTTAGATGATAGAAATCGAATTCAATTGAAATGTTGAATTGTTCATACATAAAGAGTATCAGGCAGGTATTTTCAAAGTTCTTAATGTAAAAAAATATGAAGATAGAACAGCAACATATCGACCAAATACGCCAAAAATTTGCTTCAATGCAGAATAAGGCAGACCTTGTTTCACTGCTAAGTGAGGCTAAGAATATTCTGTATGGAAAAGAATGTAAGCCATTTGAATTAAAGAGCCTAACTTATTATGCAAATCCAGACTTGTGCAAAAAGCGATATGCCAAATTTACAATAAAGAAAAAATCGGGTGGTGAACGCACGATTAATGCCCCGGTTAGTGGGCTAAAATCTATACTTCGTTCACTGAATTTTATTTTACAGTGTGTTTACGAGCCCCATAATGCAGCAACCGGATTTGTACTTGGTAAATCAATTGTTGATAATGCAAAGGTTCATGTGGGTAATCATCATGTTTATAACCTTGACCTCAAAGATTTTTTTCACTCCTTCGACCGGAACAGGGTTAAATTAGGTTTTATTTATGAACCCTTTAACTTAAATGGTGAACGTGAACACTTGGCATTTCTGCTTGCATGTTTATGCACTCATCCATTTGAGGTAAACGGAGAAATAAAAAATGTTTTACCACAAGGTAGTCCAACTTCTCCAACTATCACTAATATTCTGTGCAAAAAACTTGACAGGCGATTAACCGGACTTGCCAACCGTTTTGGGGCAAAATATACCCGATATGCTGATGATATTACTTTTTCTTCGCCTCATAACATCTACAATGATGAAGATTTTATAAAGGAATTGGAACGTATAATTTCCGAAGATAACTTATTGAAAATTAATGGAACTCATAAAGAGATTGGACCGCAATTAAATATCAATACCGACAAAACACGATTACAAAAATCAGTTTACCGACAAGAAGTAACAGGCTTAATAGTCAACGAGAAAGTAAATGTTAGGCAACGGTATATTAAACAAATACGCATGTGGCTTTATTATTGGGAAAAATACGGTTACGAAAAAGCCCAACAAATATTTACGCGTGATTACATAACCGACAAAGGACATGTAAAGAAAGGAAAACCCAATCTAATCAATGTTTTGGACGGTAAACTTGAGTTTTTAAAAATGGTAAAAGGCGCAGAAGATTCAACGTACTTAACATTGAAAAATAGATTTGACAAGCTAAGTGAAGCAGTAAGCCCGTTTAATATGGTATTGGATATTTGGGAAAACGAGGGTATTGAAAAAGCGATGGAAGTTTTTAATCAATTAAGATAATGTTAAGAATGGAAGAATCGATGCAAAATACAAATTCAATTATGCAGGATAAAAGTAAATTTATTACTGATATTCTTGATTATAGCGTAAAGAAAAAAGTTGATGATAAAACAAAGGAAAGATTGATTAATCTTATTAGTAAAGAATTTGAAAAAACTGGAATTGTAGAAGTTGAGATTTTTGAAAGGCTTACCAGAATTGAAGAAATGCTATTTGGGGGTGATGAAACACAAAAGAAGGAAAAAGGTTTTCAGGTGAAACTTCATAAACCTAAGGAAACGAAAAACTTCTTATCATTATTTAATAATAGTGATGGATTAAAATATTTGACACATAAATTTAATGATGGGAAGCGCGATTATAATAGTTTTATTGATTTATGCAAGCAAGAATTTGAAAGAGCTAAACAAGAATATAAAAACGTACCTATTGCCCTGCTCAAACGAATTGATGAATTTGCATTTTCAGAAAATCCGGAATGGTATATTAGAAAAGGTAAGGAGAAAATATATCCTAAAAAAGGCTGGTCTGAAAAATCGTTTATTGAATGGTACGAAAATAAATTCAATATACACCCCGGTTTAGATGCCAAATGGAATAAAGAAATGATATTGCCCTTTAAGGAAACAATCGAAGTGAGAGCAGGTAATTTAACTGGAATTATTGATGAAGCAATTACATTAGCCTTAGGAGAATCAAAAGATAATTTTATAATCAACAGGAATAATGAAGAGCTGAATTTGGCTGAGTTCTACACAGATGTTGATATGTTTCAACAAGCAATATTTCATATTATTTCAACTATCAAAGACAGGGCAGAGAAAAATTTTTGTTTTGAAATTAAGATTAGGTATAACAACCAAACATTAGAAGAAGGCGATTTTAAAGTTATTACTATAACTCATATTAATTCTGAAGCAACAAAAAAATCGAATGACCCTTTATTTGCTAAAGGTGACTTAAAAACAATACAGAACAACCTGTGGGGACTTTGTAACTATGAAATAAATGCCAAATTTCCTGATGGAATAAAAAAGAAAATATTCTTAACAGACAATTACACCGATTATAAAGAAATAGTTGAAAAGAATCAAACAATTGATTTAGAATCAGAAGTTGTTGAAGGATTTTCACACATTTTAAAATTTTATTAAATTATGGTAATTATTATTGATGACACTTTCATTGACAGACATAAATTTCATGATATAGAATACCTTAAAAAAGAGCGATATCAAGCAATCTGTAAGGTCTATTCTATTGTAAAAACAACCGAAATATCTCAAATCATAAGATTATTGCCGGACTGTAATCTTTTTTGTAACCATAAAACTTTACAGCTTTATAATAATTCTGGATTACCATTAAACATAGAAGACAATACAAAATATCGTGAATCATTATTGAATAATGTAGGACAATTATCAATTCAAAGGATTGAATTCAGTAGAGGTCTGGAAACAAATTATGAAACTAAAAAAATTGATAAAGATTTGTTCTATACTAATCTAAAACCATTTCTTGATTACCAATTAGAAAATAACATTTTTGAGCCTAAAATCATATTTTGGGGTAATAATTTTCAGGAGAAAGAAAGACTAACAATAATCCAAAATTTGCTAATCCAAATTAGAATGTTTAGCATTCAGGAATTCAAGAACAACTCTTCCATAATAAAAGGATTGAGTGTATTGTACCCTCAGCAAGATATAACTAAAACAATTGAAAGATGGGTTGATTCTCAACTTTCAAAAAATGAAATTATTCAGGAAATTAATAAAAATATATGACTATGAAGGAAGTATTTATTCTGTCTGATTATACTCAATTTTTCAAAGAACTTACTAAACAATTAGAATTCACTGATAACAGAATTATTTCTCTGCCATCTTTTGAGAATGAGAGTGATTGGCACGATTGGACAACACAATTATTTAAGAATTACACTATAAGTAAATTAGTTATCCCGATTTCGATTCCAACTGATAATCCAATTAATACAGAAGGACTAAAAATGGCATTGCATATTCGTTTAAACTATGAGCTAACTTTATCACAAAGGTTAACTCCGATTATTTTATTGTCAGATTTTAGTATTGAAAATATAATTGGCAAAAACAATTTTGACACTGACAACAATCCTCAAAACCTGTTATTTACGAAAGGAATTTATCTATCGTCATTCGACAGTGTTGAAATTATAAAAACTGTGGAAAATGCAGAACCATGCTCACCGGAAGATTATCAAAAACAAGTATTAAATAAACTTAAAATATTGCCTAAAGCAAGTACAGGAAAACACAGTATAACAAATGCGTGGGGATGTTTTAAGCTTGCTCAAGTTACTGGTTTGCGAGATGAGATATTTAAACATGATGCTATTTCAGAGCATCTAAAAACTTTATATTCAAAATATCTTATTTGTTATAATAATGCTTTTACACAAGAGAAACATATTGACCTAACCCCTATTAAATGTAATAGCAAGAAAATTCTTTTCATTGATGACCAGACTGATGAAGGTTGGGGGGGATTGATGAAAAATATTTTTAAAGGTGCAGAAAATAGCTTTGTTTTTATTGATAGTGCAAAATACAAAAACAGCGAAACAAAACTCTTCCATGATTTTGAAGGATTTCTCACGGAATGTCGCTCTCATATTGGCAAAGACTGGGATTTAATAATTATTGACCTGAGATTGAATCCGGAAAAAGAAGATATTGACAATGAAATGATTTCACCAACCGAATTCTCTGGTTATAAATTGATAGATGAATTTCTAAATGAAAATGAAGGTTATCAGATAATCGTTTCAACAGCATCGAATAAAATTTGGAATATAAACGCGACATTAAAAAGAGGAGCTTCATCGTTTTATGTAAAAGAATCACCGGAATTTAATTACTCTATTAGCGAAACAAACAAGCATTATGAGAATTTCAAAAGTGATGTTCAAAAATGCTTTGGAAAAAGCTATTTGAGAGATATTTATAAGGATAACCAACAACTTATTCAGAATCTGAATAGTAAGAGTACTTCGAATTTTATTAATGAAATAAAGAATCAATTATCTCTTGCCTATTCACTATTAAATGATGCAAATACTGATATTCAATTTGCTTATGCATATATTTCATTATACATGATTATTGAGATTATTAATAATGAGTATTATACAAAAACGAGTGATGATAAATGGGAAATTTTGGGTATTGGCAATTTATTAGATTGGAAATGGGAAAAAAATTCAAATATGTATTTTAACTCTGGTGCAGAGGTTAGTAGTAAGAAACCTCCTGAATGGCAAAAGTTTGCAGGCATATATTATCAAAAATGGAATATGACCGACCATAATTTCATTCAACAACTTTATTTTCTGATAACTAAACGAAATGGATTTGTACATGGTGATAAATCAATTTTAGATAAACAAGATACAACAAGTGGAAAATATTTAAATCATGACATTTATACTAATGAAGGCTATGAAAAACTATTCAAACATATAAAGCAGATAATTGGATATTTGTAATGCACAACCACTGCACACATATAATTCAACTTTGCATCAAACATTGAAATTATGAGCATATTCAACCATTTCCAACATATCAACCTGACCAACGACCAACAAAAAGCATTGGTTATGATTCAGGATTTCTTGACCAGCGATGAAAATGTTTTCATTCTACAGGGGTATGCCGGAAGTGGTAAGACTACGCTCTTAAAAGGAATTGTTGATTACTTGCAGGCTATTGAACAAAAGTACCAGTTAATGGCTCCTACAGGAAGGGCAGCAAAAGTCATAAATCAAAAAACAGGATTTGAAGCAACTACCATTCATAAAGGGATTTATAGTTTCGATGAATTAGAAGAAATTGAAATAAAGGAAGAAGAAAAAAGCGATGTGAGTTTTATTTACTATTACAAACTTCGCAACAACATCGAAGCATATAATACTGTATTTTTAGTTGATGAAGCCTCTATGGTTTCGGATATTCAAAGTCAGGGCGAATTCTTTCGTTTTGGGAGTGGATATTTATTAAAAGATTTGATTGAATATTCTCATATTGGGTTCCCAAATTCAAAAGCAAAAATAATTTTTATTGGCGACCCTGCACAGTTACCACCTATTGGAATGAACTTTTCACCTGCATTGGACAAGAAATATTTAAGCGAAAAATACAATTTAAAGATTGTTGATGCTGAAATAAAAGAAGTAAAACGCCAAAATGCAGATAATGGGATTTTGAACTCTGCAACAAAAATTCGTAAATGCTTAACATCTGGCTATTTTAACGATTTCGACCTAAGAGAAAACGGCAAAGATATTTTTAACCCGAAATTTGAGGAATTTCTTCATACATATAAATTAGAGCAAGGAACTAAAGTAATAATCTCATTTAAAAACAAAACAGCACTCGACCTAAATCAATCCATCCGAAGAGATAAGTTTGGGACTGATTTGACAGTTCAAAAAAGCGATATTATCATTGTTTGTGGCAATAATTACCGTTTAGGAATAATGAACGGAGAATTTGGCGTAGTGTCGAATGTTGAAACCATTACTACAACAAGAGAAATTCGCTTTAATCGAAAAAATGGCGGTACAGCTTCGGTTTTACTCACATGGCGACAAATTGAACTGATTATGTCTGATGAAAAAGGGGAAAATAAAACGGTAAATGGTTACATGCTTGAAAATCACTTAAACGGAGATAATTATTTAAAACCTGAGGAACAACAAGCGTTGTATGTCGATTTTAAAAAAAGGAATCCAAAGTTAAAACTAAAAACAGAAGAATTTAAAGAAGCCATTAAAACTGACCCTTATTTTAATTGCATACTTTTGAAATACGGATATGCGGTAACTTGCCATAAAGCGCAGGGTGGTGAATGGGATGCGACCTTTGTTTTTTGGGATAAGGGAGTCAAAGAAGATTTTAATTTCTATAATTCAAAGCACAATCGCTCTGGAAAAACAAATCCAGATTTTTATCGGTGGGCATATACTGCAATAACAAGGGCATCAAAAAAGCTATTTTGCATTAATCCGCCATGTTTTAATTCTTTTTCAGGAATATCGTTTATTGATGTAAACGTTCAAAATTCATTTCAGGAGCTTACTGGTAATTCGATAAAACCTATCGAAATCGAACTAACTGGCGACAATTTTAAATTATTGCAAAAATTTAACCTGGATTCTGCTCCTATTTCTTTGCAAAATCATTTTTTACTTTTGCATTATGTAGTTCAAAAACAATACATTGATATTGTAAGTTGGAATAAAGTTAATTATGAGATAAGGTATAGTTTTAAACGAGAAAATGAAACGGCTTCTTTTAAGTTTTGGATAAATGGCAAAAATGAATTCAAAACCAAATTTCAAAAATTACCTTCGGAAACAAATTCTGATTCATTATTTGAATTAATATCTAAATTAATTGAAACTGTTCCTAAGATTGTATTTGTAAGAAATACAGTTGATACAATACTTAACAAAATTGAATCTGAGCTTGAGTTAGAGGAAGAAAAACCATTTCTTAAAACTTTATTCGATTCATTACAAAGTGAGATAGCTGTTTCAAATATTTCAATTACAGATATTAACCATCAAAATTATCGGGAGCGATACACATTTATGAAAGGAGATGAAAAAGCTGTAATTGACTTTGAATATAACGGAGATGGTTTCTTTGGTAGGGTTCTTCCGCTTGAAAACCAATGTAACAGCGAGGATCTTTTAAATACAATTAATCAGGCTATTTCTAATCTTAAAGTATTTGAGTATGCCGTTTAAAGAAGTAAATGAACTAAGGAAGTCAGGCAAACTTGAAGAAGCCCTAACAATGGCAAATCAAGATTTGGAAAAAGAGCCTGCAAATATTTGGAACAAACGTTCAATTGCATGGGTGTATCATGATTATCTTAAAGAGTACGCTACGAAAGAGAACTTTGAGAAATTTGTGGAATTTATAAATAAGTTAAAAGCATTAGAATTGCCCGTTGATGAAAAAATGGTTTTTGATACATGTGCTTATCAAATAGGTAAATTGATTTTCAGTTTTGCAAATGATAAGCATATTGATTATTCAAAAATTAATTTACTTTTTGAAAACATAAAAACCTTTCATTTTAATAAACCTTCAGAATCTTATTCATTTTTATATAAAGCTTTCCATAAGTGCTATAAAAATTGGTCTAATTATCTTCAATTTGCCGATTGGTGGGGTTTTGATAATTTTATTTCACAAGACTATTTATCTGAAGAATTCAAGGGGAAGAAAATCATGTCTGTTGTGGAACAGGCATACATAGCTTACTCAAAAAAACTACTTGAAGGTGAATCAAAAGAAGTCGAAAGCTTCATTTTACCGAAAGCAATTGATAAAACAAAAATCAAAGAGTTTCTTCATAAACTTGATATTATAATTGAAAACCATCCAGAATATCAATATCCGCCCTATTTTAAAGCAAAACTACTTTTAGCATTAGGTGATGAACAGGAAGTATTAACTAACTTTATTCCTTTTGCGAAAAAGAAAAGAAACGACTTTTGGGTATGGGAATTATTCGCAGACACATTTCAACTTGGGGATGAAAGAAAAATAGCTTGTTTATGCAAAGCATTGAGTTTGAAAACGCCAAATGAATTTCTGATTAATACACGTCAAAAACTAACAGAGATTTTAATTAAACAAAACAAATTTCAAGAAGCAAAAACAGAAATTGAAAAGATTCTGTTAGCTCGTAATGATAATAATTGGAAAATTCCAAAGCAAATTTCAGAATGGACTGAACAAGACTGGTTTAAAAACAATACGTCACTAAAGGATAATTTCTCATTCTATAAACAATACTTAAAAAGAGCCGAGGAAATTTTGTTTGCTGATATTCCCGAAGAAACAGTTGTAATTGAATTTGTTAATGAGAATAAATCAATTATTAATTTTGTAAAGGATAAATCAAAGCATGGTTTTTTCAGTTATTCCGGCATGATTGAAAAACCTAAAATTGGTGATTTAATTAGCGTTAGGTTTAATGGCGAAGGACAAGACGGATTTTACAAAGTACTTTCAATTAAGAAATCTTCAAGTGATTCAGTTTGTAACGCAATCAAAGACTTTCAAGGCAATTTAAAAATGAGAGAACCAGCAAGTTTTGGTTTTGTTGAAGATATTTTTGTAGAGCCGAGCTTAATTGTAAAGTATGAATTAAATAAAAATGATATGATTAAAGGAAAGGCTATCCTATCGTTTAACAAAAAGAAAAATGAATGGGGATGGAAAGCAATAGAAATATATTAGCCAACCCTATTTGCAAGCACATTGCCAAAGCCCCACGAGCCAACGCTCCAACCAAAGCTTTATCAAAGAGCTTGCAAATGCCAGGCCACGTAACCGCCTTTGTAACCTAATAGAAAATCGGCTCGTAATCACGCACGACACCATACCATCAACCGTTGTGCCGCATACTGACAAAATCCTGCAACTATGGAAACAAATGAAAAAATAAAAGAACAGATTTTTGAGATTATAAAAAATCAACTCAGGGATAACGACCCTCCTGAGACGAAAGCAACATTTGATAGATTGCGAAAACAAGGATTTGATGATTATGCACGATACATTAAGAATTTGATAGCTTTACCCAAAGAACCGTTTGATTAGATTCAATGAAAAATACTCCTAAAAGAGAATACAGACTCAGTTCAGCCAAGAATTGGATAAAAACATATGAAGGGGACAACATTGTCTGAGGATATTCAAAAAAATACTCTGTTGATAAATTATGTGCTGTAAAGGAGTTGCGAATGATTGGAGTTGAAATTTCAGAGGAATACGAAAAACAGTTAATTAATTCGATGGAAGCACTTAAAAAACAAAGACTTTCATTCAAGAAAAAACGAGAGGATGAATTAAAGGCTCGTGCGGATTTGAAAGTGATGAAAATTTCGCGATGATTATGGGATATACAAGCGGAGGATTCCCATATGGAATAACACATGAAGAAATGGAACAAATAAACAATGACAAAGAATTTGAATAATTATGCCAGCATACACTTGTAGTTTTGGATTGAGTTGGGACTATATCGTTGTATAATCATTTTCCGTTCAAACTCGGCCATCAGATCGTCTGTTTTCATTGTTTTCGATTTTATGAAACATTCGTATATGCAAAAATATAAAATATTTTATATGAAAGGTAACAAACATGAAATCAATATACTATAAAACATTATCTTTTCAGCTTGATATTCATACACGAATGTTATAAGTCGGATATTTACGAAAGTTGTATATTTATTACGTAAATGACACGTTGTGTGCTATGTTAAAAATCGCTACTACGAATGGATAAGGCATTATTGATTCAGAATATATGTGAATTGTTATTGGATGGCAAAAGACAGGAATGTATTGATTTTGCTAATAAAAATTACCCGTTCATTGATAATTTGACTCAGAAAAGACAATATTCAAAATATCAAATGTGTAAAGTCTTTCTACGAGACGGATTCATTGATAGATATTCTGGTGATAGATTGTTGTTCCCTGGATTGATTAAGATATTGACAATAGAATTCCCTGATATCTTTAAGTATCATCGACATTGGAAAATGTCAGATACCCATATGATTTATTGGGATTTATTTCCCACAATTGACCATTTAATACCGGTTGCAAGGGGCGGAAAAGATAACGATGCCAACTGGATAACAACTTCTATGATTCGTAATTCAGCTAAGGCAAATTGGACAATAGAAGAGATTGGTTGGAAATTGCATGACAAAGGCCAACTTGATAGCTGGGACGGATTAGTGAATTATTTTATAGATTTGACTAATAAAAACCTTGATTACGAAAAGGATAATTACGTAAGGGATTGGAAATCTGGATTATTAAAAGCTATGAATGAAATGAAAAATAAATAAAACACAGCACACAATAAATAGGACTCTGAGCGGTCGGTACGACCCAGCGATGAGTCGGTGTTGCACTACACCCACCGTTATCCAGTGTTATGTACTTATTGAAGGTTTTTATTCTTTCTGAAAAGCACTGTCCAAAATTTTGTGTAAATGATAATGCATAAACAAAAAAGCATTATTAATTTTAAACATTTAACAAATGGAAACACAAATTATGGACAAACAGAGAAAGGGTTTACCGCCTGAATTTTTAACCAAGGAGTTTTTAGGACAGTTTAAGACGGAAGAGGATGTGAGTAAATTTTTGAAAGATATTCACACACAGGTTCTTGAACAGATGCTGCAGGGAGAGATGGATGTTCATTTAGGCTATGAAAAGAATGATATCTGCGGGAATAATAGCGGTAATTCAAGAAACGGGAGCTATCCTAAGACAATCCAGACAGAGCATGGAGAATCCGTCATTAATGTTCCGAGAGACAGAAAAGGGGACTTTGAGCCGATTATAGTTCCCAAGTACAAGAGTCGTGGACTTTCAATAGAGAAACTTGTAATATCTCTTTATGCAAAGGGGATGAGTGTGTCAGATATTGAGGAAGAGTTGCGTAACATATATGAAATAAACCTGTCAGGATCCTCGATCTCTATAATTACGAATAAGGTGACACAAGCAGCCCAGGAATGGCAAAGCAGACCTCTTGAAAGGCAATATTTTATTGTTTGGATGGATGGGATAATTTTCAAAGTCAGAGAAGGAGGAAAGGTAATTAACAAGACTGTTTATATATGTGTAGGGCTTAACAAAAGCGGCAAAAAGGAGATTCTTGGTTTATGGATTGGCAAAGCGGAAAGTTCTGCTTTTTGGATGAGTGTCTTGACCGACATGAAAGCAAGAGGAGTAGAAGACATTCTCATTACCTGCACAGATAACCTTAACGGATTTACAGATGCAATAAGAGCAGCATTTCCTGAAGCTGCCACTCAGGTTTGTGTAGTTCATCAAATAAGAAACAGTTGCCGTTATGTGACTTACAAAGATTTAAAAGAGTTTACCATAGACCTCAAAACAATATATGGTGCTGTCAACAAGGATTCTGCAGCATTGGCACTTGACACATTTGAACAGAAATGGGGTAAAAAATATCAATATGCTGTCAGAAGTTGGCGAACAAACTGGGATGATCTTACTACATTTTTTGATTATTCGTTGGAAATAAGAAAGATAATTTATACCACAAATCTAATTGAAAATCTGAATGGAAAAATTAGAAAATATACCAAAGCAAAATTATCATTTCCTAATGACGATGCAGTAAAGAAATCTGTATATCTTGCTGTTAATGAGATCGAAAAGAAATGGACAATGCCCATTAAAAACTGGGCTGTTGTTCTTAATCAGTTTATTCTTATTTTTGATAACAGAATTTTATTGTAATTATGAAACCTCAATTATCATTTACACAAAATTCTGAACAGTGCCTTCTGAAAGAAAAATAAACAAGCGATCTTTTACATTTTGCAGGTTTTTGTGCTTTCCGGTATAGGTTTTTCGGATGAATCAGGCTTAATAGAAGGTTCTGTGATCGCTTATTCTTAACAAGAAGACATACCCTGCCCTGTGCACCTTTAGGTGCATTTTGGTCTGATAGTTAAAGTTGGGGATGAATCTGTTGTAAACGGAATCAAAAAATGCAGTGATTTCGGCATTCAGGAGTGCAGTTTTTTTGGCAACAATACTGCAGTAAATTCGGCAACAAGGCTACAGTGGTCGCAAAGGTATATTTTTATTTTCTTTTCTTGTCATTATTGTTATTCTCTTCAGCAAAGATGGTTTTCCGGTTTGACATTCGGTAGCTCTTTCCTGACAGTTGGATGAGCTCACATTTATATAGCAAACGATCAAGGATGGCTATAGCCAGTACTTCGTCATTCAAGGTCTTAGCCCATTCAGCAGGCGACCTATTAGTTGTTATTATGAACGATGCGGACTCATACAGCGAGTTTATGAAGGCAAAGAGCATGTTGCCTTCTTCACGGTCTACTATTATGTTCATAAGGTCATCTATAACTATTATATGCGCTGAACAAAGGTTTTTGTATTCCGCTTTGTTATAAGTGGCCATATCCTTCATTTTTAGGGTGGTTAGCACTTCCTCCATACTTCTGAAGTAAGCTTTGTACCCCTTTTCTATGGCGTCAGCACACAAGCCGGCAGCTATGTATGTCTTGCCTACTCCCGAAGGTCCTGCAAGCATGAGATTGAAGCCTTCTTCGACCCAATGCAGTTCTCTGAGCTGGTTGAGTTGGGTGTTGCTCAGTCCATTGGATATGGAGAAGTCGTACTGGTCCAGATAGTGTGCCATCGGCAATCTGGCATTCTTGTATCTGAGTAGTTTCAATCGATATTCACGTCCTGCGACTTCTTCATTAAGTATGTTCAACAAGAAGTCATCATAACTTGGAGACTCCTTTTGCGCATCTATAACAGCATCACTTATGTTATTCATAAGCCACGTGAGTTTCAACCTTTTGGCACAACTGCGTATGGCAGTTAATTTATCGCTTTGTTCCATACTACAGCGTTCCAAAGAGGTTTTCATAGGTGTCTATGGAAGACTTGCTCGGATCAAAATTGACCATCAACCGCGCCCTTTCATCTCCCAATGGCTTTATTGACGGCTTTTTATCAATGCTTATGGCTTGGTTGGATGATATTATAGATTTGAAATTAGTGGCACTATAGAGCTTGTTCCTAATGCATATATCCAAAGCCGCATCTGCTGCACCTTGCCCATATTTGATGATGCTGTCATGTATGGTGGACAGTTGGTCCCTTACATATCTTGGATATCGTATCTTAAGTTCGGATATGAATGATGCTGCTCCTACCTTGTTTGTGAATAAGCTTGCTGTTTGAGTTGCATAGGCGTCGATACTTACAGAACGATCACGCAGATGATTGTTGTTTATCACTTTATGCCCGCTTCCTGCAGGTATGATATGTTTGGCGATTAGCTTGCCATCGACATCCTTGATTATCAGGTTTCCGCTGTCTTCAGTCAAAAATGCCCTTGTATCCTCTCCTTTATAGGTGCCTATCGGCAGGGAATAAATGTTCCCCTTATATTTGATGATGTTAGTCTTAAGGACCTTACGGCCATCTGCTATCTGAAGTGTCGTCACCGGGGTATAAGGTAATAAATCTCGACATTCCTTGCACCATTCATCATAAGGGACTTTACAAGTGGTCCCATGTATCATGGCATTGCCTGTTCTGCTCAACCACGCATCTCCTTCATTCTGGATGTTATCCAATGTGCTATACTGCCTATTTAACAGAAAGTTGTGTTTCACATATTTCACTACATTTTCTACTTTTCCTTTACTTTCAGGATCTCCAGGACGGCAGAAGATTACCTTGAAAGGGCGGCTCTTGACATAACTGTCGAACACTTCCGGCATACGGTAGTCCCCGAGATTTTCATTATAAAGGAATACGGCATCTTGGTCATAGATGATGTATTCAGGTATACCATGAAAGTAACTGAATGACATTTCATGAGCAATGCTTGCTGTCTCGCTGGTGAACGGCTTATCCTGGAACCAAATGTATTTATACCTGCTACAACATAACAACATAGCCATAAAGTATACCCTGTTGCGTGCCCCATCCCCACAACGAAGTATTGTCTGCCCAAAGTCCACTTGTGCATATTTGCCTGGGGGTGTTTCAGGCAATGATTGGTACTGCCGATCACTCAATGACAGTTTCGGAAGGCCGTAGTCCTGACGAACTTTCATTACAAAGTTATAAACTGTTCTTGGTGCCACTTTGGGAAAGTCTGGGAAGTTCTCTTTTAGCCAATCATGCATCTGCGCTGCCGGCGTATCTTGGAACCGCTGCAACCTGTCTACGATAAAAGGCGTGTAGCGTTCCAGCATGAATGACTTGTTGGTGATGTTTTCCGAGAATTTTTCAAACTCGATCTGGTCCATCATTAGGTATTTTTTTACAGTCCTAAAGTTGACTCCCAGATAATCTGCAATCCATTGGATTGATTTGTGTTCCTCATTTCGGAACTTGTGGATTTGATCATACATGATAAATCGGTCTAGTGTTTTTTGCTCTTTGTCTGTCATAACACCTTTGCTTTTTTGTTATGACATCAAAGGTCAGGTTAATAATGTTTTACTGTATTATTGTTGCCGTTTTTATTGTATGATTGTTGCCATTTTTACTGCACTTGTGATGCCGGTTTTACTGTATTTTTTGATTCCGGTTACATCTGTTTACAGGTAGCTTCCGGCGGAGAGCGTATAGGAGGAAGAATTCTGATTCTAATCATTCGACCCGTTTTACAAACCGGACAATGACATGGAATGATACTGGTAATCTTTGGCAATGAAGGGCATTTTTTCATCAGTGATATTCACGATACGCTGGTTAGTGATGGCGACCCGATGGGTATATTAATTGATAGTTTTTCCATCGGCCATCCAGGGAGTATCCGGTAGCCGGGACGAGACAATGGATATGCGGATGAAGCGAGAGGTTCAGCCTTTGTTCAAGCAGGTGGGTGGCATACGAGTGCCTCAGTGAATGCATGTTCACCTCTTTTTTGATGGATGTCTTTTTGAGGCTCTCGCGCATCACCCGGGAGAGCCCGCGCACGCTGTATCGACCGTCAGGTTCTTTTCCGTTGTACTTGCACCTGTCGGAGTTTGTTGTAAATAACTAATAATTAATCTTTTGTCGATTTGACTTTTAAAAATTTTAAAAATTAAATCACTGGAAATGTGTTATTTACAACAAACTCCGACAGGTGCGACAGGTGCCAGGTGCAAGTGCATGAATTTAAAATATTATCTTTGATGAGTTATCAAAGATTTGTCGATGCAGAGCATATCAGAAATAAATGAATTCTCAATTGATGAGATTTATCGGAGATATCGCTCTATTCTTTGTTTTTTTGCTCTAAAATTTACTGAATCTTATCAGGAGGCTGAGGATATAGTACAGTCTGTTTTTATCAAGTTGCTCGATTTGAATATAAGTCTTGAGAGTGAAAAAGCTCTTAAGTCTTATTTATTTTCGGCAGTTCATAACAGTTGCATTAATGCTGTTCACAGATCTGGTATTAAAAAGCGGTATACTGATTATGTTTTGAAACATGATACCGAAATAGATGACTTTAATTTTTTAGCTGAGCAGATGGAAGTTGAAATTTTATGGGAACTTTTTTCAAAAATAGAAGAGCTTCCTTCAGAATGTAGGAAAGTATTCAGAATGAGCTATATAGATGATATGACAAATCAGGAGATAGCGGATAAACTTGGTATTTCTGTAAATACTGTTAAAAGTCAAAAAGCTAGAGCCAAAAAAATATTGAAATCATCTCTGAAAGATCTTTTTAGCGTTTTGTTTATTTATCTGAATTATTTTAATTAATTTTTTTCTTTTTTGATTCCATCCTTTTTTGTCTTTTGATTGTCCTAATATTGAAAGGACATTTCAAAGATTAAAGCAATGGAAGAGGATCAATATAATAGGATTAAATCTCTGCTTGTCAAACAGCTATTGTCTGATTTAACTGATGAGGAGCGTGGAGAGTTGGAGCAGTGGAGGAATCTCTCTGACGAGAATGAGGATCTTTATCAAAGACTTAATGACAAGGATTACCTGGTAAATAGGTTTAATGATTTCAATGAGATTTTGTCCAAAGAGAACAGAGACACTATTAATCGTCGAGCTGGTCTAAAAGTAAAATTTAATTCTGCTTTTAGAAGTGTATGGTTCAGAAGAATAGCCTCCTCATTTATAATTATTGCTGCAGCATATTCTGCCTACAGGATTACAGCAGAAATTAAGAAAAATTATTCTATTCGTGAGACATATTCCAAATTGGAAGATGTACGTCGCCGTTCTATTACACTTACTGTTGGTGGCAATAGAGTTATTGATATTGGCAAATTACCTGCCAATACCAGAATTGAAGGCGTAGATGCCGCACTAATCGATGGTTCTCTTAATTACAGTTTGACAGACAATGTGAAACGTTTAAATAACAGTAGGGTAGAAATGCATGAGATTTTTGTTCCTGAAATAAAAATTTTCAAGGTTGTTCTTCCTGATGGTTCTAAGGTCTGGTTAAATTCGAGGAGTCATCTTTATTATCCATCAGTTTTTGGAGATAGTTCAAGAGAAGTTTATCTCGACGGTGAGGGTTATTTTGAAATTTCTAAAGATGCTGAAAGGCCTTTTGTAGTCAGGGGTAATGGTTTAAATATCAGTGTAACAGGGACAAAGTTTAATTTTAAGGCTTATGGCGACGATAATTTACTTTCAGCTACTCTGGCTGAAGGCAAAATCACTGTTGGATATAAAGATGCTTCAGGACAATACAGAAAACATGTAATGCAGCCAGGCTATCAGTCCAATTTGGATAAAGAAAGCAAAGAACTGTTTGTCCAACAAGTTAATACATCTTTTTATACTTGTTGGAAGGATGGTCTGTACTATTTCGATTCAATGCGATTGGAGGACATTATGGATGATATTGGAAGATGGTACGGTCTAGAGGTCGTTTTTGTAGATAATACATATAAAGACAGAATTTTGTCTGGTAAGCTCTCGAGGGAAGATGAAGCAGAAAAAATGCTTGAATCTTTCAGGAGACTTATGCCAGGGCACATTGTGCTAAGTGGAAGAACAGTAACTATATATTAATTTTCATTTAACTTATCCGACTATGAAAGAAGACAAAAGAAGCAAGGTCTCTTTTGTTGTGTTGCTCCTGTTTTTGATTAATGTTCCTTTTGTGAACATTGGAGCGCAGAATCAGAAAGATCTTTACAATGTAAAGCTTGACAACCTTACATTGAAGGAGGCGATGGTTAAGATTACATCGCAATGTGGATATTACTTTGTATATGAAGACGCTGATATTGCTAATGTTCCTAAAATTAGCAAGGATTTCAAATCGAGTAGTATTGAACAAATTATGACAGAGTGCCTTAAGGGCACAAATCTCACTTTTGAGATAGATAAAAAGATAATTTACATCAAAAAATCTACGGCAAAACCTGCAACTGCGGGTGGTCTAAAAAAGATCGCTCAGAGTGATGACTCTCTTTATGTTTATGGCAAGATAACAGATATGAATAATCAACCTTTGCCCGGAGCCTCGGTCGAAGTCAAAGGCGTTAAAAACAAAGGTGTAACAGCTGATTATGATGGAAACTACAAGTTGAAACTGAGTGACCCCTCTAAGGAGAATGTCCTGGTTTTTAATTATCTTGGGATGCAATCCAAGGAAGTTGAAATAAATGGAAGAAAAGAGATCAATGTTTCTCTCAGTGAGGGTATTAATGAGCTGGAGCAAGTTGTTGTAGTTGGATATGGTGTCACCAAAAAGAAAGATATTGCGGGATCTATTGAGAATATAAGTGCTACTGAAATTGCCAAAACTAATACACAGAGTTTTCAGAGGGCTATGCAGGGCAAGGTTTCTGGAGTTCAAATAGTCTCGTCTTCAGGTATTCCGGGTTCTTCTTTTTCTATAAACATAAGGGGAAGAGGATCAATCAATGCTGATACACAACCGCTTTATATTGTTGATGGCGTGCAAATAACAAATGGTGCACAGTCTACCAATATTTTAACAAATGCCGATGTAATGGCAGGACTTAATCCAGATGATATCGAATCAATAAGTATTTTGAAGGATGGTGCATCTGCATCAATTTATGGAGCTCAAGCTGCAAACGGAGTAGTAATTATTACTACCAAAAAAGGATCTGCCGGAAAGACAAAAGTCTCCGCCAATGCAACTATTGGCATTCAGGAAATAGCAAGAAAAGTGCCTGTTATGACGGGGCCACAATGGGCAGAATTCGCTCTTCTTGAATATAAAAATTATGATCAGTACAATGGAACTAATAAATATCAGCAACAGCTTGAACTTTTTAAAAGTTTTGGTTGGGGGAATGACGGATATTCAAATGCTCCCACTACAGACTGGTACGATGAGATTTTTCGTAAGGCGCTGCTTAACAACTATCAGGTAAGTTTAACTGGCGGCAATGAAAAAACAAGATTTTATGCTTCTGCCGGATATAATAAAACTGATGGTATAATCAAGCACACAGGTTTTAACAGAATATCAGCTCGTTTGAATCTTAGTCACGAAATAGTACCATGGCTTACTCTCAATACAAATAACACATTTAGCGGTACTATCCATAATCAGTCTTCAGTTATAGGTGCGGCGAATCCTGCAAGAACAGCAATGTTTCTGCTGCCTGGAGTATCTCCAAGAGATGAGAATGGAGAATATTATTCAGATTTGACATATGGATACTTTCTTTATAATATTCCTCAAATGCTTGAACTGAACGAATATACAGGTAAAACTCACAATCTTCTATCTGCCAATGATTTGACATTAAAACTTGCAAAGGGACTAGAGTTTAAAAGCAGTTACAATATTGATCTTACATGGTTGAATGAACATCAGTTCAGTGATCCAAGAACCAGATTGGGGTCAAGAGTTAATGGTGCTGTTTCTGCCAATTCGACTGATATAAACAAGTTTCAGACAGAGCAGGTTCTATCTTATAACGCAACTTTTAATGAAAACAGATTATCTGCTGTTGCAGGTTTTTCATATAGCAATTACAAATATCACATGATCGGTGCAGAGGCTAACGGAGTATCAAGCCCTGATTTACATCTTTTAAGCAGTGCCGCAACTCCTGTATCAACAACTGAATCCTATTCAGAATGGAAGATGGCTGGTTTTTTTGGAAGACTGAGTTACACTATCAAGGAGAAATATATTTTTACAGGCACAATAAGATACGACGGTTCTTCAAGATTTGGCAAGGATAATCTTTGGGGTACTTTTCCGTCCATTTCTTTTGCATGGAGGGTAAAGGAAGAAAATTTCCTTAAGGATATCGACTGGTTGAATGATTTGAAGTTGAGAGCGAGCTATGGTGTTACTGGTAATGCAAGCATAGGAGACTATGTCTCTGCAAGACTTTATGAAGCTAATGCTTCATATGGAGGAAGTTCTGGAATAATTCCGTCTTCAATCGGTAATCAAAAGCTATCTTGGGAGAAGAAACATTCCAAAAATTTCGGAATAACAGCAGGATTATTTAAGGGAAGGATTAATACTAATATTGATTTGTATCGTGATGATACTAAAGATCTTCTTTATTACAGGGTAATTCCTCAGACTACAGGCTTTAGTGAAATACCATCAAATATGGGAGGTGTCAGAAATCAGGGAATTGACCTGCAAATTAATACTGTTAATATCGATTCAGGCGACTTCTCATGGGAGACATCTATAAATCTCTCTTGGTGCAAGAATGAAATAACTGAACTTCAGGATGGTCTTGAAGAACTTGGTCAATATAAAGTAGGAAAGCCTGTTACAGCAGAGAAAGTATATAAGTGGGCAGGTGTTAATACTTCAGATGGTCGGCCAATGTATTATGACAAAGACGGTTATATTACATACAATCCAACCTTGGAAGACAGGGTTTGGACAAAAGGAACAGATCCAACATTTTTTGGTGGTATAGACAACACAATTAAATGGAAGAACTTCACTTTATCATTTTTCTTTCAATTCCAGAGTGGTGCCGTCAAATATTTTAATGACAAGGCAGTGTTGATAGGTCAGGCAGCTGACAACAATCTGCTTGAGGAGATGTATAAAAGCTATTGGAGCAAGCCTGGTGATGTTACATGGGTGCCAAAACCTGTTTTGGATGGTGCATATCCTGGCAATCCAATGAAATACGATAACAATGGAGATCCAAGGATGAGTCTTATTTTTGAATCTACTGATTTTATTAAACTCAAGAATGTTAACCTTAGTTATGATATTCCTGCAAAACTGGTAAAAAAACTGAAATTGCAGGATGCACAAATTTTCGCTACCGGCTATAATTTGTGGACTACAACTCCATATCAAGGTTATGACCCTGAGTCAGTGGGAATTGACAGAGGAATTTATCCTCAGTCAAAAAGCTACAGTCTTGGAATTAAGATAAACTTCTAAAACTTCATGCAATGAAAAATTTTAAGCTATTAATATCAATTTCGTTACTTTTTGTGTTGAATTCGTGTGATTCATTGCTCGATATAAGTACGAAACATGCTTTACCTCAAGATAAGGTAAAAAGCATAGAGGGTTGTGAAGGTCTTATCATAGGAGTTTATGATTTGTTACAGGATCCATATTATGCAGGAAGGGATTTAATCTGTGTTCCGGATGTAATGGGAGACAACTGTGAACCTTCTCCAAGCTCAACAAAATATGCAGGTCAGTATAATTTCCAGCCTTATTACAATATTGATATCTGGGAATCTGCCTACAAACAGATAGGTGCGTTGAATGAGGCAATACTTTATTTATCAGACATGGAACAGACTGATAAAGTTAAATCGCTTATGGGTGAAGCACTTTTTTTGAGGGCTTACAACTATTTTAATCTTGCGATTATTTATAGTCGCGTTCCTGGTCATTTAGTGGATAATTTTAATCTATGTGTTCCATTACTTACTGAACCATTTTTTAACGAAGGTGGAAGTATAACAGAACAGGCTTCTGTACCAAGGGCAACTGTTGATGAAGTTTGGGCACAGATAGTACTTGATCTTTCTAATTCATTTACATTGCTCGAAAACAATGATAACAAAAAATATCCGTATAGAATATCTGCTGTTGCAGTTAAAGCTTTTCAGTCGAGGGTATACTTGTATAAAGGAGATTGGGCAAATGCAGTTATTGCAGCAAATTATGCCATAACCAATTCTCCAGTAACTATTTATACAGGTAAATATACAGATATTTTTTCTCAAGGTAAAGAGTCTTTGTGGCAATTACATTTCACAATTTCAGAGAATCTTGCATCAACATCCCTTCATTCTACTTATGGCACTGTAGATAATGGCTACAGGGACGAAGAGGGATTTGGAGATGGCACAGGAGCAGGTGATGCTCAGCTGTCTGTAACACAAGATTTTGTTGATCTGATTGATCAACAAAGAGATACTAGATTTCAAGCTTTAAGAAAAGTGCACTATTATGGTCAGAATCTTTGGTGGACAACTAAGTTTAACAGTTGGGGAGGAACATTTGGACTTGATGATATCCCTTTGATAAGGATCTCTGAGGTTTATCTCAATAGGGCCGAGGCTTATGCTCATCAGAACAATTATACTTCTGCAAGGAATGACTTAAATTATCTGATGAATAAAAGAGGTCTTGATAATACTAGTGTGGCAAATGCTGAACTTTTGAATGAAATTCTTTTGCAAAGAAGGATCGAACTTGCATTTGAGGGACACAGGTTTTTTGATATGAAGAGATTAGGGAAACCGATTTCAAGACCAAACGGGATGCCTCAAATTCCTTATGACGACTATAGAGTTGTAGCACCGATAAGTACAACAGAACTTGATGTCAATAAAAAACTTGTGAATAATCCGGGATATTAATTTTGCTTATATCAATAATAAGGATGAAAATGAAAAATTCAATATTAAAAATAACTTTATTATCCCTTGTGGCTGTATTCTCCGTATCATGTCAAAAGGAGGACTGGACATATAAAGGCCCTCAGTACTATGAATTCAGTGCTTATGAGAACCACCAGGGTACTGTCAGCAATATTCTCCAAAAGGAGAATTCGAAAATTGGACTTGATTCCATTTGTATTCAGATTATCAAGCCGGCTGATGGTGATGTCACCGTTAACTACGAGATTGTAGACAAGGTTTATTATCTAACAGATAAAGACAGATATGTTGTAGAAATCCCTGAAGGGACAGATATTTCTGTTGTTGACACTGTTTATTCTACTGCAGTACTTGGTACTGATTTTGAAATAGTTCCAGCAACTGGTCAGACATTTTCTGCTGCATCAAAATCCGGTTCGCTTGTTATAAGTAAGGGTAACTATTTTGGCTATATCCAGGTTAAGATGCTTAGAAAGTCTGGAACAAACTTCTTTGTGGTTTTAAAGGATTCTCCTGATACTAAGGCCAATAAGCCTACTTCAATTCTGAATTACAAACTTGCCCCTGACAAAATATTCTACTTCCAGGAGTCGTTTCTTGATGAGATTCCTGATACATGGACATTAATTGACAGAGATGGAGACGGTTACAACTGGAATTATTATGATGGAGCAGCCACATCAGATTCATGGCTTTCTGGCGGAGTAGGGGCAGTAAGACCAGAAAATTATCTAATATCACCTAAGATTGAAATAGGAAATACAACAGATGTGGTTTTACTTACATTTGAAGTTGCAGCAGGTGATACTGACTATCCAGAAGAGAATTACAGAGTGATTATTTCTGAAAATCCAATAACTTATGAAAATTGTCGCCAAGCAACTATTCTTAGAGATTGGACAGAGTTAGATGAGACTTATGGAGATTTTAAATTACAAACTATAGATATTTCTGCATATAAGGGCAAGGATGTATATATTGGTTTTGTTCATGGAAATTGTACTGACTGTTATTATATGTTGTTGAGAAATGTAAAAGTGTTTGGACAATAATAAATGATTGAAAATGAAAGGATTGGACGAAAGACTAAAACAAATTTTTGTAGAATTGACTTCAATAAATGCGGTCTCTGGAGAAGAGGCTCCTGTGGCTGATTATATTACAGCATTTGCTGAGAGACTTGGTTTAACATGTCAAAGGGATAATGCTTATGAGTTGTCTGGTGGTAACACAGGTAATGTAATTATTGAGATTATGGGAGGAGGAGAATTTCTTATGGCTTCTCACATGGATACACCAAGGCCAATTATTGGATTAAAACGTCAGTTTTTTGAAGACAGGATTACCTCGGATGGTACAACCCCATTGGGAGTGGATGACAGGGCAGGTCTTTCGTCTATTCTTTTCGCACTGGAAAATGCTGTCAAAGAGGGTAAGCTTGAGCCATGTACACTCCTTTTTACAGTTTGTGAAGAGACAACACTTGCGGGATCGATCTATTTTACACCTAAGCCACAGCTTAAGTATGGTTTTATTTTTGATTCCTATCTTACGCCGGGACATTTTGTATCACAAACTTGCGGAGCAATAAATTTTGAATTTGTAATAAAAGGTAAATCTGCTCATGCTGGTATATCTCCAGAAAAGGGCATAAATGCCATAAAAGTTGCTGCAGAGGCAATCACAAAATTCCCTTTCGGATGGGTAGATGAAGTTACAAATGCTAATATCGGCTCTGTTGCAGGGGGTAAGAATACAAATGTTGTCTGTGATGAAGTACATATGAAAGGAGAACTAAGAACAGATTTTGTATCACATGGTGATAAGTTGATGACTAATATATTGAAAGATTTCAACGATGTGTGTCACAACTATGGAGCTACTATGGAATCAAAATATTTTTGGGACTTTCTTCCTTATAATATTACTGCAGATGATCTTCCATTTAAGCATTTTGCTCAAATAGCTGCAAGTTTGGGACTTGAGGCTGTTCCAAAAAAATCGATGGGAGGCAGTGATGCTAATGCGCTCAATGCAAAAGGCATAAAAACAATTAATTTAGGAGTAGGTGCTCAAAATCCTCATGGAAATGATGAATTTATTCTTTATGAAGATTTTCAGAAAGCATCATTAATTGCTTACAAATTATTAACAACTAAATTTAACAAGTAAAATGAAAAAACTATATATGTTGTTTGCAATAATTATATTATTGCAATTTATTTCTTGTACTCGCTCAACAAGTGAACTGGATTATTTACCTGAAAAAATTGACTCAAAGGGAACATTAGTCATTGAAGGTGGTGGTGACAGAATTGCAGTTATTCTCCAAACCATAATAAAGTATGGAGGAGGGGACAGTGCTAAGGTTCTTGTAGTGCCATTTGCCAGCGGAGTAGCAGAAGAGACAGGTAGAAGACAGAGTGAGGAATTCAGAAATCTTGGTTGCCAGAGTGCTGATTACATATATTGTTCAAAGGATAGTGTTGATTCTCCGGAAAGTCTTGCAAAACTTGATGGAGTAACTGCAATATTTTTCTCGGGTGGAGACCAGGTCATATTAAGCAGCTATCTTGAGGGAACTAAATTTTTGGAGAAAATAAAGGAAATATATAAAAATGGAGGAGTTGTTAGTGGAACAAGTGCCGGCGCAGCTATAATGAGCAGAATAATGCTTACTGGAACAAGTCGGAGTGATACATCTGACATGCCTGAGTTTAATTACATAAGAGAGGGAGATGTCGTTACAGCTAAAGGTTTTGGTTTTCTTAATAATATCATTGTAGACCAGCACTTTATAACTCGAAAAAGACAGGTTCGTCTTATCAATGTTTTGCTTGACAATCCTGGTTACAGAGGGATAGGGATAGATGAAGAGTCGGCAATCGTCGTTAAACCTGATAATTCCATGGAGGTTATAGGCAATAGCAATGTTATGCTATTTGAACCATATAAACAAAACAATGAAAATGGAAAGAAGACGAAAAGCTTTAAATTGACAGTATTTTATCCTGGAGATATTTATAAATTTTAAAAATTGCAGAAATGGCGAAACTTAGCAAAATGCCTCACACTTTTGTGATTATTGGATGTCTCATTTTGTTATGTGGAATAGCGACTTGGTTTGTTCCTGCGGGAGAATTCAATTATGAAACTAAAGAGGTCAACGGAGTTCAAAGAGAAGTAATTGTTAATGGGTCTTATCATAGAGTTGAACAATCTCCCCAGACCTGGCAGATTTTTGGATCTCTTCTCGAAGGTTTTAAAAAACAATCGGGTATAATTGCTTTTGTTTTAATCATTGGAGGTGCTTTTCAGATATTAAACAGCAGCCGCGCAATTGATTTTGGAATTCTCTCTTTTCTTGAAAAATCTGGCCAAATTGAAAAAAAGAGGTTCTTCAGAAAAATTGGAGTCAACAACATAGTCATTATAGTGTCAATGCTCATGTTTTCTCTTTTCGGAGCAGTGTTCGGGATGAGTGAGGAGACTCTTGCCTTTGTTGCCATTTTTGTACCTCTTGCCATATCCATGGGTTATGATTCAATTACCGGATTACTCATGGTGTATGTTGCCGCCCACATAGGTTTTACAGGTGCAATGATTAACCCTTTTACCATCGGTATAGCGCAGGGACTTTCAGGGCTGCAACTTTTTTCCGGTATTGAGTACAGGATATTTGTCTGGATATTGTTGACAACTCTAATAATTTCTTTTACTCTTTATTATGCTTCAAAAGTTAAAAAGAATCCAAAAATATCGCCCATGTATGAACTTGATGAATATTGGAGACACAGGGAACGAGAGGCAGTACACGTTGATTTTGCAAAGAAAACACCTAAATCTGCTTGGGTGATATTTATAATGATCACTATTGTTCTTGTTCTGTTTTCGATTAATTATCCTACAACTACTATTAAATTGGGAGGCTCTGAATCCACCTTTGTATGTTTGCCAATTCTCACTTTAATTTTTGCGATTACAGGAATTCTTACTCTTAGAAAATCATATCTGTTCTTTATTCTGGATGTTCTGGCATTTACAATTGTTTTTCTCATAATTGGAGTTTTGGGTTATGGATGGTACCTTACTGAAATATCTGCACTTTTTCTTGCGATGGGCATAATCGCAGGCATAGCTATGGGATCGAGTGCCAATGCTATAACGCATGAATTTATTGCAGGTGCCAAAGATATTCTTACCGCTGCCTTGATTGTTGGTCTTGCAGGTGGCATTATAGAGGTACTTACAAAGGGTAAGATAATGGATACAATACTCTATTCTCTTTCTACAACAATGGAAGGAGCCGGAAAGGGTGCCACCGTCTCTCTAATGTATCTTATCCAAACATTTATTAATATCTTCATTCCTTCAGGCTCTGCCAAGGCGGCTCTTACAATGCCAATAATGGCACCGTTTTCTGACGTTATTGGCCTGTCAAGGCAAGCTACAGTTATGGCATTTCAATTTGGAGATGGATTCACAAATATGATAACTCCAACTTCTGCAGTGTTAATTGGAGCACTGGGAATAGCAAGAATTCCTTATGAGGTTTGGATAAAATGGTTTTGGAAAATTTTACTGGCATTTATGATTCTTGGTTTGATACTTCTAATGCCTACAGTATATATGCAACTAAATGGATTTTAGTTAATTGTTAACATGTTAAAATAAATACTCATTTTATAGATGAAAAAAATTGTCTCTGCGTTTTTTTTGTTAATCGTCATAATACCTTCATGTAAAGTGTTGATTGCTAAGAATGTAATTTTAACTCCGGCTGAAAAATCCTCTTTTAGGGAGGTCTCAAAGTATGCTGATATTGTAACATTTATTCATGACCTCGATAATAGTTCATCTCTTCTTTCTGTTGAAACTATTGGGCATTCTGTTGAGGGAAGAAATATATTTGTTTTGAAGTTTTCTACTACAACATTTGGCTCTGACAAATCAAAAATCAGAGTTTTAATTCATGCTCAGCAACATGGCAACGAACAATCAGGTAAAGAAGGAGCATTATTGATTGCCAGGGAGTTACTAAAGCCAGAGAACAGGGCTTTATTTGATCATATCGACCTGGCAATTGTCCCGCAAGTCAATCCCGACGGATCCGAAAAGAATACACGTCGTAACGGAAATAATGCCGATTTAAACAGGAATCACTTAATTATGACGGAACCGGAAGTTTTGGCACTTCATAGGCTATTCGACAATTATTTGTTTGAAGTTACAATGGATGTACATGAGTACTTCCCTTATAGTGAGGATTGGAAAGTGTTGGGATACCGTAGAAATTCCGACATTTTGGTTGGATTCAATACACACCCTTTGATTTCCAGTATAATTCGTGAATATCAGCTGAAAAAGTGTTGGCCTTATTTATCATCTCAATTGGAGTCAAAAGGAGTATCCAATAGTATTTACAGTCCCG
>Ga0208826_1000774_pt1 | contig 30901 bp, 25 predicted proteins | sample AD_UKC115_MetaG_FD_184451 | JGI IMG/M metagenome (GOLD analysis project Ga0208826, IMG submission 184451) | Active sludge microbial communities of municipal wastewater-treating anaerobic digesters from Hong Kong - AD_UKC115_MetaG (SPAdes)... | ecosystem: Engineered > Bioreactor > Anaerobic >...
CTCGGGGGGATGGGGTGCGGACAGGGGTTCAGGGGTGGTCGTGCGCATCCGGCGCAGCGGGGGCTTGCGCGCCAGGGGCTGCCGGGGCGTTGCGCCGTGTCCGTGGCCACAAGCGGGCACGGTCGATCCACAGCGGGGGCACGGCCAGGGCGCACAGCACCAGCGCCAGCGGCACCACAAAGACGAAGCCCACGTGCTTGAAGCCCGCCGCCCCGGCAATGCCGCCCACCAGGAACATGGCCGTGAGCCCGGCAAACAGGGCCAGGCGCTGGTGGTTGGCGCGCACGCGCAGCTCGGGCCGCTCGGCGCTGTGGTTCCAGTACAGCAGTTTGCCCAGCTCGATGCCCAGGTCGGTGATGGTGCCGGTCATGTGGGTGGTGCGGATCTGGGCGGCCGACATCTTGGTGACGGTGGCGTTCTGCAGGCCCATGATGAAGGACAGCAGCAAGACCGTGGCGGGCACGGCAAAGGGTGTGCGCCAGTGCAGCGTGGCCGCCCCCAGCAGGCCGAACGCCAGCATGAGCATCGCCTCGATCAGCAGCGGCAGCGCGTAGGTGCTGTGCAGTTTGCGCTTCTTGGCCCAGTGGATGAGGATGGTGGTGACCGCAGCCCCGGACACGAACGCCAGCAAAGCCCCCAGCGCGCCGAGTACCAGCACGGTATTGCCCAGCACCAGGTGGTCGGCCAGCATGGACAGGAAGCCCGTCATGTGCGAGGTGTAGAGCTTGACCACCAGAAAGCCGCCCGCATTGATCGCACCGGCATTGAACGCCAGCAGCAGGCCCAGGCGGCGGTTGCTGTCGCTGGTGCGGTGCTGTCCGGTCAGGTGGCGAAAGCGGCGCATGTCAATCCATGCCGACCGATGCGCCAGGGTTGAAGATCCCGGCCGGGTCAAAGCTCTGGCGCACGCGCTCGTGCAGGGCGCGCAGTGCGGGGGGCAGGCCGCCTTCGGGCGCGGCGGCGGCGGCATCGGACGGTCTGAACCGCCGCGCATGGCCACCCACAGCGCGCGCGGCTTCGCGCAGCGCGTTGGCATGGGCTGCGGGGGCCCACACCCAGCGCAACGCGCCATGCCATTCGATGAGCGGCGGCATCAGGTCTGCGGGCAGGTCCAGCGCGGGCGCCGCGGTGGGCACGGACAGGCGCCACAGGTCCAGCCCGGTGTCGGGTGCGCCTGCGGCAAACCAGGGCAGGCGCTGGTCACGGCAGGCCTCCCAATCGGCAGCAGCGGCGCTGGCGTCCATGCGCTCGCCTCCAAGGCTGCGGCAGGCGGACTCGACCGCAGCGCTGGCGCCGCGCAGGCGCAGGTACAGGGTGTCGGCCCCGGCATCGTGCACCCAGCAACTGGCGTTGAGCGGCAGCGGCTGGCCGCACCAGGCCTGCAGGCGACCCAGCGCGTCGGACTGGCTGCATTCAAAGCGCAGCGTGGCCTCGGCCGGGGGCACGGGCAGCACTTTGAGGCTGACTTCGGTGAGCACCCCGAGCTGCCCCCAACTGCCCGCCATGAGGCGCGAAACGTCGTACCCGGCCACGTTCTTCATCACCTGGCCGCCAAAGCGCAGGTCCTGGCCCAGGCCGTTGATCATGCGCACGCCCAGCACGTAGTCGCGCACACCGCCCGCACTGGCGCGCGCCGGGCCCGCGAGGCCGGCGGCCACCATGCCGCCCACGGTGCCGCCGCGGGCAAAGCGTGGGGGCTCGAAGGGCAGGTACTGGCGCTGCTGCGCAAGCACGTGCTCCAGCTCGGTCAGCGGCGTGCCCGCGCGCACGGTCACCACCAGCTCGGTGGGTTCGTGGTTGACGATGCCGTGGTAGGGGCGCGTGTCCAGCAGCTCGCCCAGCGGCAGGCTGCCCATGCCTTGTTTGGTGCCCCCGCCGCCAATGCGCAGCGGGGCCTGGCGCGCGTGGGCGGCGCGCACCTGGTCGATGAGGGTTTGCAGGGCCTGGTCCATGGCGGGGAATGGTACGCGCCAGGGCCGCGCCGTGCATGGCCTGCGCGCGCGCCGGGGCATGAATTTTCTGCACAGGGGGGATGAGCGATTTCGGCCGCAGCGCCTGGCATGATGCCAATGGTCACTCGATTGCTATGCTTTTGATAGCTGCTTGCGCTGAAAGTACGGGCGCTGGAGGCCAAAATGGCAAAAAGCCCGCCCTTGGAGGGGGCGGGCAAGCTCGGAGGGTCTCGCAGGCCCTGCACCGGCGCCACCAGACACCGGTGCAGGGCGGGGCCGCTTACCGCGAGTAGGCGGTTTCGCCGTGGGAGGTGATGTCCAGGCCTTCGCGCTCGGCCTCTTCGCTCACGCGCAGGCCCACCAGCAGATCGGCGATCTTGTAGGCCACCACGGCCACCACGCCCGACCACACCAGGGTGATGAGCACGCTCTTGATCTGCACCCAGACCTGGTGGCCCATGGCGTAGGTGTCGGGGGTCAAGCCGCCCGTGCCGCCCAGGCTTTGCGAGGCGAACACGCCCGTCAGGATGGCGCCCACAATGCCGCCCACGCCGTGCACGCCGAACACGTCGAACGCGTCGTCGGCCCCCAGCATGCGCTTGAGCCCGCCCACGCCCCACAGGCAGACGATGCCAGCGATCAGGCCCATGACGATGGAGCCCATGGGGCCGACGAAGCCCGCGGCGGGGGTGACGGCCACCAGACCTGCCACGGCACCCGAGGCGGCGCCCAGCATGGAGGCCTTGCCCTTGTGCAGCGTTTCGCCTGCCAGCCAGGACAGGGTGGCCGCCGCCGTGGCCAGCACGGTGTTGACGAAGGCCAGGCCCGCCACGCCGTTGGCCGCACCGGCCGAACCGGCGTTGAAGCCAAACCAGCCCACCCACAGCAGCGACGCACCCACCATGGTCAGCGTGAGGCTGTGCGGCGTCATGGCCTCGCGGCCGAAGCCGATGCGCTTGCCCACCATGTAGGCACCCACCAGAGCCGCGATACCGGCGTTGATGTGCACCACGGTGCCGCCCGCGAAGTCGAGCGCGCCGTCCTTGGCCAGCAGACCGCCGCCCCACACCATGTGCGCCATGGGGATGTAGCTGAAGGTGAACCACAGCACGGCGAAGATCAGCACGGCAGAGAAGCGGATGCGCTCGGCAAACGCGCCCACGATCAGCGCCACGGTGATGGCGGCAAAGGTGGACTGGAAGGACACGAACACGTACTCGGGAATCGTGGGCAGCAGGCCCGAGAGCGTGTCGGGCGCAATGCCCTTGAGGAAGAGCTTGTCGGTGCCGCCAAAGAACTGCCCTTCACCCGAGAAGGTCAGGCTGTAGCCGTACAGGGCCCACAGCACGCTGATGAGTGCGAACACCACGAACACCTGCACCAGCACGGACAGCATGTTCTTGGAGCGCGCCAGACCACCGTAGAACAGGGCCAGGCCCGGAATGGTCATCAGAATGACGAGCAGCGTGGAGGTCAGCATCCAGGCGGTGTCGCCCGAGTCGAGCTTGGGCGCGGGGGCCGGGGCCTCGGCGGGAGCCGCTTCGGCCACGGCGGGGGCAGCGGGGGCTGCGGCCGCAGGGGCTGGCGCAGCGTCGGCGGGTGCGGTCACGGCCGCGGGCTCGGTGGCCGCAGGCGCCTGGGCCCAGGCCAACGGCCCGGCGGCCCACAGGCCCAGCCCCAGCACCAGGGAGGCAAGCAGTTTTTTCATGGCAGATCCTTGCGTTCGGAATGGGGAGGGTGGGGTCAGATGGCGTCCGGGCCGGTTTCGCCGGTGCGGATGCGGATGACCTGTTCGAGCGGCGCGACAAAGATCTTTCCGTCACCGATCTTGCCGGTGCGGGCGGCGCCTTCGATGGCTTCGATGGTGCGGTCCACCAGGTCGTCGGCCACTGCGGCTTCGATCTTCACCTTGGGCAGGAAGTCCACCACGTACTCGGCGCCGCGGTACAACTCCGTATGGCCCTTCTGGCGGCCGAAGCCCTTGACCTCGGTCACCGTGATGCCTTGCACCCCGATGTCGGAGAGCGCCTCGCGCACTTCGTCGAGCTTGAACGGCTTGATGATGGCAGTCACCATTTTCATTTTCAGGTCCTCCTTACAGGGTTTTGGTCAGGGTGACGATCAGGCGCGACTTGTTCACGTGCCCGAAATACGCCTTCTTGCTGGCCCCGACCACGGCCGCGCCCAGCGAGAGGCCGCCACCAAAGTCGTAGGCACCGCCCAGGCTGTAGTCGGTGTAGTTGGGCACGCCCGTGTCCTTGATGTCGCCCGCAAAACGGGTGAAGCCCAGCGAAGCCTTGAGCGTGGTCTTGGGGAACACCTCCTGCGCAAAGCCCAGCGCCAGGTAGCCGGTGTTGCGGCCCTTGCGGCCCGAACCCGACTTGGCGCCGGCAAAGCCGAAGTAGTCGTCCGACACGGTGTGCGAATACTTGGCCGTGACCGGGCCCCAGGTGGCTGCGGCATACAGCTCGGTGGTGTTGCCGGTGCTGTTGCCGGGGTACACGTAGGTCAGTGCGCCCAGGTCCCAGTCCAGCCCGGCGCCCTTGAATTTGTAGCCGCCGTACAGGTCCATCTCGATGGAGTTGCCACTGAGCCAGTCCACGCTGGAGTTCCAGTTGCCCACGTACCAGCCGGACTCGCCGAACGCGTAGTCGAAGCCGCCCTGCACCGCAGGCTTGACGGCCTTGGACCGGCTCGCGTCCTGGTCCTGGCCACGGAACTTGTAGTTGGTGGTGAGGCTGAGGTTGCCGCTCAGTTGCGCGCTGGCCACCAGGGGCAGGGCCGCCACCAGGGCGACGCCCAGGGCCTTGAGGGATGCGTGGTTCATGGTCACTCCTGTAAAGATTCGTTGCGATAAGCCCTCAAAGCACAGACCATGCCAAGCCCTTGCACCCCTGCGCTGGCGCGCTGCGGCGCCGTTCCCGGCTACAGTGCGGGGGCTTGTGTGCGGGAGCACGCACCGCTGTGGTGCACCAGGCCCCGCCCCTGCCTTGCACTTGATTGGGGAGAACACCGCCGATGAGTCTTGCTTTGGTGCAAAGCCGCGCGCTGCTGGGCCTGGCCGCGGCGCCCGTCACCGTGGAGGTGCACCTGGCCAACGGCCTGCCCAGCTTCACGCTGGTGGGCTTGGCCGAGGTCGAGGTGAAGGAGGCCCGCGAGCGCGTGCGCTCGGCGCTGATGAACGCGGGCCTGGAGTTCCCCAGCAACAAGCGCATCACCGTGAACCTGGCCCCTGCCGACCTGCCCAAGGACTCGGGCCGCTTCGACCTGCCCATTGCCCTGGGCATCCTGGCCGCCAGCGGCCAGATCGACGCGGCACGCCTGGCGGGTTGGGAGTTTGCGGGGGAGCTTTCGCTCTCGGGCGAACTGCGCCCGGTGCGCGGCGCCCTGGCCACCAGCCTGGCGCTGCACGGCATGCAGGCCGGCGTGCGCCTGGTGCTGCCTCCGGGCAGCGCCGAGGAGGCCGCACTGGTGCCCGGCACCCAGGTCTGGCGTGCGCGCCATCTGCTGGATGTGGTGCAGCCGTTCCTGCCCGACGGCGCTGCCGCCCTGCCCCTGGAAGACGCCGCCACCGATGGCGGCGGCTGGGCGCGCATGCAGCCCCAGCCAGCGCGAGCGGCCACCCCCTACCCTGACCTGGCAGACGTGAAGGGGCAGGCCGCCGCCAAGCGCGCGCTGGAGATTGCCGCCGCAGGCGGGCACAGCCTGCTGATGTCGGGGCCGCCGGGTTCGGGCAAGTCCATGCTGGCACAGCGCTTTGCCGGCCTGCTGCCCGACATGGCCGTGGACGAAGCGCTGGAGAGCGCCGCCGTGGCCAGTCTGGCGGGCAGCTTTGCGCTGGAGCACTGGGCCCGCAGACCCACACGCCAGCCACACCACACGGCCAGCGCCGTGGCGCTGGTGGGCGGGGGCTCGCCACCCAGGCCGGGGGAGATTTCACTGGCGCACCACGGGGTGCTGTTCCTGGACGAGCTGCCCGAGTTCCCGCGCGCCGCGCTCGAAGCGCTGCGCGAACCGCTGGAGACCGGACGCATCACCATTGCGCGCGCAGCGCAAAGCGCTGAGTTCCCGGCGCGTTTTCAGCTCGTTGCCGCCATGAACCCCTGCCCCTGCGGGCACCGGGGTGACACCCGGCGCGCCTGCCGCTGCACCCCCGACCAGGTGGCACGCTACCAGGCCAAGCTCAGCGGCCCGCTGCTGGACCGCATCGACCTGCACGTAGAAGTACCCGCCCTGGCACCACAGGAGCTGCTGCAGACCAGCCCAGGCGAGGCCAGCGCCGTGGTGCGCACGCGCGTGGCCCTGGCCCGGCAACGGGCCCTGCAGCGCCAGGGCGCGCCCAACCAGGCTTTGCACGGGCAGCAGATCGACACCCAGGCCCGGCTGGAGCCCGCAGCGGCGCAGTTCCTGCAGACCGCCGCGGCACGGCTGGGCTGGTCGGCCCGTGCCACGCACCGGGCGCTCAAGGTAGCCCGCACCATCGCCGATCTGGCGGGCGCCGAAAGCACGCAAGTGGCCCATGTGGCCGAGGCCATGCAGTACCGGCGCACGCTGCACGACTGAAGCCTGGCCAGGCGCAGGTGGTTTGACGGACAATATGCGGGTTTTCCCGCGCCATGGGGTGGTCGGATGTGTCGTTTGACTTATGCCCCAAAGCAATAACAAATCGAAGAAACTAGCGATATTGGCGCAATAAGACCTTCCGCCTCCTTTTCTCTTTCTATCCTGACTGACCACACCATGAGCGCATTTCACGAAGAACGCGTGCTGACCGTGCACCACTGGACGGATCGGCTTTTCAGCTTCACCACCACCCGGGACCCGGCGCTGCGGTTCTCGAACGGGCACTTCACCATGATCGGCCTGAAGGTGAACGACAAGCCGCTGCTGCGCGCGTACAGCATCGTGAGCGCCAACTACGAGGAGACCCTGGAGTTCCTCTCCATCAAGGTGCCCGACGGCCCGCTGACCTCGCGCCTGCAACACATCCAGGTGGGCGACACCATCATCGTGGGCAAAAAGCCCACGGGCACGCTGCTCATCGACTACCTGCTGCCGGGCAAGCGGCTGTACCTGCTGTCCACCGGCACGGGCCTGGCACCGTTCATGAGCGTGATCCGCGACCCCGAAACCTACGAGCGCTTCGAGCATGTGGTGCTGGTGCACGGCGTGCGCCAGGTCAATGAGCTGGCCTACCACGACTACATCACCCAGGAGTTGCCCCAGCACGAGTTCCTGGGCGAGCTGGTGAGCCAGCAGCTCAAGTACTACCCTACGGTCACGCGCGAGCCCTTCCGCAACCAGGGCCGCATCACCGATCTCATCAAGACCGGCAAGCTGTTCACCGACCTGGGCCTGCCCGCGCTGGATCCGATCAACGACCGCGTGATGCTGTGCGGCAGCCCCGAGATGCTGGCCGACCTGAAGCAGATGTTGGAACATGCCGACTTTGAAGAAGGCAACACCACGCGGCCGGGCGACTTCGTGATCGAGCGCGCCTTCGTCGAGAAATGAACGCCCACACGCCGCCGCAGCCACAGACGCCCGAGCGGGCGCTGCGCTGCGCGCTGGTGGGCATGCCGGGCGCAGGCAAGTCCACCGTGGGCCGGCAGCTGGCCCAGCGCATGGGGGTGCCCTTTGTCGATCTGGACCACCACCTGGAAAAACAGCTGGGCTGCAGCATCCGCCAGTTCTTTGAAGCCGAGGGCGAGGAGCGTTTCCGGACGCTGGAGTCCGAGGCGTTGGCCGACATCGCCCAGCGCCCCGGCGGCATGGTGCTGTCCACCGGCGGCGGCGCCGTGCTGCGCCCCGAGAACCGCGACTGCCTGCGCCGCTTTGGCGCGGTGATGTACCTGCGCGCATCGCCCGACGACATCTTCCGCCGCATCCGCCACGACAAGACGCGCCCGTTGCTGCAGGTGGCCCAGCCGCTGGAGCGCCTGCGCGAGCTGTACGCCCAGCGCGACCCGCTGTACCGGCAGACGGCGCATTACGTCATCGAAACCGGCCGCCCCTCGGTGGGTACCCTGGTGAACATGATCGTGATGCAGCTGGACCTCGCGGGCCTCACGCCGCAAGCCGCCCCCTGATCACAGCCGCTGGCGCCCCAGCCAGGCCTGCAGGTCTGGCAACGCCATGGGCCGCGCGTACAGGTAGCCCTGGGCCGCATCGCACCCCTCCTGCGCCAGAAAGTCCCACTGCGCGGGCTGCTCGACCCCTTCGGCCAGCGTGGACAGCCCCAGGCTGCGCCCCATGGCAATCACGGTGCGGCAAATGGCCGCATCGTTGGGGTCGCTCAGGATGTCGCGCACAAAGGACTTGTCGATCTTGATCTGGTCCAGCGGCAGGCGCTTGACATAGTTGAGCGAGGAGTAGCCCGTGCCAAAGTCGTCCAGCGAGAAGCGCACCCCGAGCGCCTTGAGCGCCTGCATGGTTTCTATGGTCTGCTCGATGTTCTCCAGCAGCATGCTTTCGGTGATTTCGAGTTTGAGCAGCGCAGGGGCGATGGCATGCAGGCGCAACTGCTCGCGCACCGCGTGCACAAAATCGGGCTGGTGGAACTGGCGCGCGCTCACATTCACGGCCATGCCCAGCCCGGCCAGGCGCGGGTCGGTCTGCCACGCAGCCATGGTGCGGCAAGCTTCGCTCAGCACCCACTGTCCGATGGGAAGGATCAGGCCCGTCGCCTCGGCCAGCGGGATGAAGTCCAGCGGCGGCACCTGCCCGCGCTGCGGGTGTTCCCAGCGCACCAGGGCCTCCACACCCAGACAGCGGCCCTGGGTGTCCACCTGGGGCTGGTAGTGCAACACCAGCTCGTTGCGTTGTACGGCCTGGCGCAGGTCCGCTTCCAATGCGGCGCGGGCATTGAGGCGCGCCTGGATCGCCGGATCGAAAAACCGCACCGTGTTGCGCCCGGCAACCTTGGCTTGGTACATGGCCAGGTCGGCGCGCTTGAGCAGTTCGTCGGTGCCCAGCGCATGGCCCAAAAACATGGACACCCCCACGCTGGCACTGCCCTGGTACTGCACCGCACCGATGGCGCAGGGCTGCGACAGCTGCGCCACCACCTTGTCGCCAATCCTGCCCGCCTGGGCCACGGCGGTTTCCAGGTCTTCATCGAGCTGCTGCACCAGCAGCACGAACTCGTCTCCACCCAGGCGCGCGACCGTGTCGCCCTCGCGCACACAGGTGCGCAGGCGCTGCGCCATCTCGACCAGCAGGCGGTCCCCCATCGCATGGCCGTGGGTGTCGTTGAGGTTCTTGAAATGGTCCAGGTCCAGGTACAGCAAGGCGCGGTACTTGCCGCTGCGCGCACTGGCGGCCATGCTCTGCTGCAGCCGGTCGTGCAGCAGGCGCCGGTTGGGCAGGCCCGTGAGCTGGTCGAAGAAAGCGAGCTGGTAGGCCTCTTCCTCGGCCTGCTTGCGGTCGGTGATGTCGCGCCAGACGCAGTACAGCACGGCATGGTCCTGCAGCTCCAGCCGCGCCAGCGTCACCTCGACCGGCAGGCTGCGGCCGTCGGCACGGTAATGCTCCCATTCAAAGCGCGCCAGGCCATCGCGCAGCGCGCGCTGCATCATCTCCTCGGCCTTGTCGAACGAGGCGCGCCCGTCGGGCTGGAACTCGGGCGAGAGCCGCGAGGGGTGCTGCAGGATGTCTTCGCGCCGTGCATAGCCCAGCGCCTGCACCGCCGCCAGGTTGCAGTCGGTGAACGCGCCGTTCTCAATGATCCAACACGGGTCGGGTGAGTTGTTGAACAGGTCGCGAAAGCGCTGCTCGCTGTGGCGCAGCTCCAGCGCGCGTTCATGCAGTTGCTGCGCCATCCGGGACAGGTGCCGCCCTTCCAGCAACTGGGCCAGCGCCGTGCAGAACGCCGGCAGCAGCGCTTCGCTGGCCGCAAACGCCCGGGCATCGGTCACATGCAACGACAGCACGCCGTGGCGGGAAGTGCCTGCGGCCAGGGGAAAGTTCCGGTGGGCGCCCCCCTGGGCCGGTGCATCGGCGGCCGCCAGCACCGCACCTGCCACGCCGGTGAACTGCACCAGTGCCTGCGCCAGGCGCGGCCCGATCGCGTCGTCAGGCCAGAACGCGGCAGCAGCCAGCAGGCCCAGAAGCCGCCCGGCCAGAGGCATCACGCCACCGTCATCGTTGTCCGTCATGCACACTCCCTGCGGTCACCCCGCGTCCAGCAAAGTCTGTCGCCCATATTGCGGGGCGTCAATCTGGCGCATACCCGGAGTCCGCACCCGCGGCGCGCAGGGCGGCCTATTCGATGCCGCGCAGGCTCGCGGCACCCTGGGCCGCAGGGGCGCAGCGAGCAGCGGAATGTCTCCTGCTCACGCTCGCGCAGCAGCAGCACGCTGGCCTGCGAGGGGCCGACGCGGGCGATCAGCTCCAGCACCGCCGGGAACGGCGGCGAGCGGTTCACATGCGGTGCACTTCGATGTGGAGGCCTTGGGGCGCAATGCCGCCCAAGTGAGCGAGAAGACGGTGTTCCTGGTGCCGCGCTGAGGGGGCAGGCGGTGCCTTTGCACATTTCGCGGATTGGCCGCAAATCAACCTCGGCCCACCTCGCCCGGCTGATGCAGGAAGAGCGCTTAGCCGAGCGCGAAGTCAGCGATCTGGCGTTCAGCGTCCTCGTTCACCGTCTGCACTTCCAACTTCAGCAAGTCGCTGCAGATTTCTTCAAACGCAGCGTTTCGCTTTGCGTCTCCCTGAGGAGGGGCCTTGACCGCAAACAGCACGGCCTCTGGCAGCAGATTACGGTTTCTAAGCCGCTCAATCTTCTTCAGCCAGGCATCGCCATGCTCATAAATGTCTACCGGTTCGTCTTGATTCAGACGGAAAGGCTTGATGATCTTGGTCAGCACCCCGCCCTGCTGTTGCACCAGCGGGAAGTTGGCATAAAAGGCGTCGTCGCCGACACGATGAGGCGCAAAAGGAGCGGCCAGCTGTAACCCGTCAAGCATATGCTTGATGCGCTTTTCCATCGCCTTTTCCACGTACTCCGGCGTTGCGAATGCACGCTCCACATAGTTTTCGAATTGCCGGGCCAGTTCCGCCGCGGGGTCGGCCGTCATCACCGCCCGTGGCATGCTGAACCTCACCAAAGCCTCACGCGGATGGATAAGGCTTTCAAACACTTGGCGCAAGTACTCTGCACGGCCAGTGCCTGGGGCATGGGCCACCACTCCCGCCACTCGCTGCAATTCATCTTCCATCGCCTTGACGGCACGCACGTAAAAGCTGCGCGGCAGTTCGTCAAAAAAATCAGTGATGCGTTTGGTGCGGCGGGTTTGCAGCTTAAAACCGAAGTACCCGGTTTCCGGACACATCAGCACCACCCCCGCGTTGGCGAACTCCCCCGTTTCGCGGTAGGGCGCGAACTGAACCACGGCGTATCGGCACGCGACGAGTTTCATACCGTCCTCCAGAAGTCAGGGGTTGCACATCGTTCCAGCACCTGCAAGGCCGCTGCGCGGTCAAAGCGCGCCGGAATGTCGAACTCGGAATTTTCCCACAGCCACTCCTCTGGCGCGCTCTCCAAGGCTTTGCGGGCAGCCGGAAGGGCGTGACTGAGTCGCTGAAGGTATTGGGCCTGCATCACAAGATCCTGGGCCAGTGCTGGCCATTGGTCGGAAAACACATGCTGAGCCAAGAAATCGGCAGCAATGAAGTCGTTATCCAGAGCCATGTTGTGGTCGATGACCACCAGACCCTCGTGCTCCGTGTCCCACAGCAAATTGGTGTTGCCGCGCAGACGGTCGGTGTTGCGCACCCACCAGTCAAAAACCAGCACATCGCGCTGCAACTCTGCCGGCACCCGTTGGCTGATGCCGAGTTCCAGCCAGGCAGCGTGGGGTTGCTCGCGGGAACCGAAGGCAGGCAGCGAACCGATCGCCTGCTGGTCTTTGGGCAGTTCCTTGACCAGTGCGGGGTCCAGCTGAACCAGAAAGAAGGGTGGCAGCGGCAGGCCCAATGCCTGTGCAAGATGACCACAGACCCATTCACGCCAAAGGCTGGCGCGGTTGGTCTGCTGGCCCTTCACGTAATAGCGATGCCCGTCAGACCCGCCGCACAGGAAAGGAATCGACTTGCCTTGTGCGGCGGGGCCGATGACTTCTACGATCGGGATGATCGGCGCGGGCTGGTTCATGTTCACCCTTTGATGGCGTTGCTGCGGACCTGGCGTTTGCGCTGGGGCTTACCGGCTGGCAGCAGGCTGGTGATGCGCTGGTACCGCTCAAACAAAAAGGCCACGCGCTCGGCGTCGTTCTTCCAAGACTTCTTGCCGCCACACAGGGCATAGGCGGCGTCCACGGCTGCGTCGAGCTTCTGGTGCGCCCTGAGCAGCGCGGGCGGCATGGTCAGCGGGTCGTACAGGTCGGCCAGCGACGCAGGGCGCTCACCTCGCTGGAGCTGCGCGCGCGCGTCGAGCACACCTTGCGCTGCGATTTCAATAGCTGCTTGGGCTTTTTTAATGGGCGCTAGAGGCGAATTTTGCTTGGAATCTTCTGGTAAATCGGGCCAGGGGAAGTTGTTGTAGACAATATCTTTGGAGTAGCGATATCGGCTCTCCAGCCTCCCGCACGTTGCGCGAATCCAAGCGTTGTGCATGGTACTCGTGAGGATGCCAAACTGATCAAGCGTTCCGCCAGACACCATGAACACCAAATCGCTGCAAAGAGTTGATGGCTGTTCAAAGCCGAAAGGGATGAACAAACGCCGTTCAGATGACACCTTTGGAAGCACCAAATACGGCGTAGTCGGCATGTTCTGCACATGGAAACGCGTCGGCATGTCGGCCAGTTTTTGGGTTGGGATGCTCTTGCTTGCCAGCCGGAACGCCTTGACCGCCTGCACCCTTTTCATCACCTCGGGCATGGCGCGCAGCTCTGCCGGCGGGCAGTCGCCCAGCCAGAGGCACCAGCGCTCGTAGCCGTTGAGGAATTCATCCGCGCCCAGCCAGCGCCGGAACCACCTGGCACTGCCCGGCTCCTTCGCTATGAAGGCATCGCGTTCTTCGGTGGTGAACAGGTAGTTGCCGTCGTCAATCGGCTTGTTACCAATGCCGATTTCAGGGACTGCACAAATCGGTTTGCTACGGCGTGGCAGCACCACGTCCGGCGCATCGACCAGATAGGGGTTGATGTTCTTCGCGGGCACGGCCAGCGGCTCGCCTTTGATGTCCTCGTATTCGTAGAGCGTCGTGTCGGGGCGTTCGTCCAAGCCGAAGCCGACGATCACGCAGTGCACTGCGGCTTTGCCTTTGGCCTCGTTGCTCCAGCTGAAGGTGCGGTGCGCAAAGTGGATGTGTACGCCCTGGGCCAGCAGCCAGCCCCAAAGTACGCCCACCTGCTCGCCCTGGGTGATGCTGTTGGTGGACACAAAGGCGCAGCGGGGCCGTGCCGGCTCGACCCCGGCTCGGGGCACCACCGGCTGCAGGTATTGCGTGGCTTTGACATACCAGGCCGCCACAAAATCCAGCAAGCCAGCGTTGTCGATGCCGTTGAAGGCCAGGCGCGCGTCTTCGCGCTGGGCGTCGCTCATAAACTTGGCGCCCACAAACGGCGGGTTGCCCAGCACATAGCTGCAGCGCTGCGCTGGCAGCACATCTTTCCAATCGAGCGTGAGCGCATTGCCGTGCACCACATGCGGCGTGCTTTTGAGCGGAATGCGTGCGAAGTACAGGCCAAACTCTTCGCTCACGCGCAGGTTCATCTGGTGGTCTGCCAGCCACAGCGCCACCTGCGCAATCTGGGCCGGAAATTCCTCGATCTCGATGCCGTAGAACTGGTCCACGTTCAGGCTGATGAGCTGGTTCACATCCAGCATCTGCTGGCCGTCGCGGTGGCTGGCGCGCAGCACTTCCAGTTCCAGCAAGCGCAGTTCGCGGTAGCTGATCACCAGAAAATTTCCACACCCGCAGGCCGGGTCCAAAAAAGTGAGGGAGCGCAGCTTGTGGTGGAACTCCGACAGCCGACTCTTGTTGCTTTTGACCTTGTGGAACTCGGCCCAGAGATCATCCAGAAACAGTGGCTTGATGAGCTTGAGGATGTTTTCTTCCGAGGTGTAGTGCGCGCCCAGGTTGCGGCGGGCCTTCTCGTCCATGATGCTCTGGAACAGGCTGCCAAAGATGGCCGGACTGATGGCCGACCAGTCCAGCGCGCAAGCGTCCAGAAACGCTTCGCGCATGGCACGGCTGAAGTCGGCCATGGGCAGCGGTTCCTCGAACAGCTTGCCGTTCACATAGGGGAATGCGGCCAGCTGCTCGTCCAGCGTGCGGCTGCGTTTGTCTTCGGGCGTATTGAGCACTTGAAAGAGCTGCGCCAGCCGAGGCCCAAGATCGGAACCGTCTTCGCTGGTGCGCTCTTCCACAAACTGCCGCATGGCCTGCGCAGGCTGGAAGATGCCCGTGTCGTCGGCGAACAGGCAGAACAGCAGGCGCACCAGCAGCACTTCCAGTGCGTGGCCTTCGTAGCCGCTGGCCTTGAGGGCGTCGTGCAGCTTGCCCATGCGCTCGGCCGCGCGGATGTTGACCGGGTCTTGCGCCTTGATTTCCTGCGTCTTGTAGCCAGCGATGAAGCCGAACTGGCGCACATGCTTGTGCAGGTCTTTCAGCCCAAATTCACGCGTCTCGCCGGAGGCAAGGTGGCGCACGCGGAAATGGCCGAAGTCACAAACCACGATGACCTGCGGCAAGTCGCGCTCGGCGATGCCAGGCAGGTAGGCCATGGCCTGGTCCAGTGCCTTGTCCAGATCCTTGCCGCGGGATTTGTGCTCCACCAGCAGCATTCCGGGCCAGAACAGGTCTACAAATCCATCGGTGCGGGCGGATGAGCCTGGCAGTTTTTTGACCGCGTGCTCAAAGCTGGCGACCCGCTTGTCGCTGATGCCGAAGATTTCGAAGAAGTCGATCCAGAACGGCTTGGCGTGCGAGTCTTCCCGGGTGGCATCTTCCCAGCGCTTGGAAAACGCCAGTGCCTTGTTTTTGATTTCGTTCCAAGAGAGCGGCATGCGTTGCTGAAGGTGAGGGGTCTATCGGCCCGACTGAAAAGCGGTGTACAAACAGTTCGGCAGCTGTTCAGGCAAGCCCCTGGGGGCATGCCGCTAACCAGCCTCATGCGCAAAGCCTACCAGCCTGCGCCCTCGAATGGATGCTCATCCTGCCCCCAACCGCTGCAAACCATGCCTGCACCACAACAAAAAGGCTCCATACGCGGAGCCTTTTAGCATCAAAATCGGCCCCCAGCGCTTATTTCACAAGCGCTACCAGCTCACTAATCGATAGCATCAAAGATTCGGCGCCAGCAGCCGCGCCAGCTCTGCCACGTCCAAGCCCCGGCGCTGCGCCATGTCCTCCACCTGGTCTTCGCCGATCTTTCCCACACTGAAATAGGTGCTGTGTGGGTGCCCCAGGTAAAAGCCGCTCACGCTGGCGGCAGGCGCCATGGCCAGGCCTTCGGTGAGCTGCATGCCGATCTCGCCGCATTGCAGGTGTGCAAACAGGGCGCGCTTGGCGCTGTGGTCCGGGCAAGCCGGGTAGCCGGGCGCGGGACGGATGCCCTGGTACTGCTCGGCGATCAGCGCCTCGTTGTCGAGCTGTTCGCCACGCGCATAGCCCCACAGATCGGTGCGCACGCGCTGGTGCAGATATTCGGCGAAGGCCTCGGCCAGGCGGTCGGCCAGGCTCTTGAACAGGATGGCCGAGTAGTCGTCGTGTTCCGCGAGGAACTCCTGCTCCTTCTTCTCCACGCCCAGGCCCGCCGTGACGGCGAACAGGCCAGCGTAGTCGGCGATGCCGCTGTCCTTGGGTGCCACGAAATCGGCCAGGCAGCGACTGGGGCGCATCTGGCCCTCGACGGCGTGCTTTTCGGTCTGCTGGCGCAGGCCGTACCAGGTCAGCGCGACCTGGCTGCGCGTCTCGTCGGTGTAGAACTCGATGTCGTCGCCCACGCTGTTGGCGGGCAGCAGCGCCAGCACACCGCTGGCCTGGAGCCAGCGGCCCTCGATGATCTTCTTGAGCATGGCCTGGCCGTCGGCGAACACCCGGCGCGCCTGCTCGCCCACCACCTCGTCCTGCAGGATGGCCGGGTAGGCGCCCGCCAGGTCCCAGGTCTGGAAGAACGGGCCCCAGTCGAGGTAGGGCACGAGTTCGGCCAGGTCGATGTTGCTGAGCACGCGGCGCCCGATCAGGCGCGGCACCGTGGGCTGGTAGGCAGCCCAGTCGATGGCGGTGCGGTTGGCGCGGGCCTTGTCCAGCGGCCACAGCGGCACCTGCTTCTTGTTGGCGTGCTGGCTGCGCACCTTGTCGTAGTCGGCCTGCACCTCCTGCACAAAGCTGGCGGCGTTGTCGCCCAGCAGGTTCTGCGCCACGCCCACACTGCGCGAGGCGTCGGGCACATAGACCACGGGGCCTTCGTAGTGCGGCGCGATCTTCACGGCGGTGTGCACGCGCGAGCAGGTGGCGCCTCCGATCAGCAGCGGTATCTTCTTGACGCGGAAGTAGTCGTCCTTGTGCATTTCGGCGGCGACGTACTGCATTTCTTCGAGGCTCGGCGTGATCAGCCCCGACAGGCCGATGATGTCGGCCCCTTCGGCCTTGGCGCGCGCCAGGATCTCGTGGCAGGGCACCATCACGCCCATGTTCACGACCTCGAAGTTGTTGCACTGCAGGACCACGGTGACGATGTTCTTGCCGATGTCGTGCACGTCGCCCTTGACGGTGGCAATCACGATCTTGCCCTTGGTGCGCACGTCGCGCCCGGCCGCCTCGTCCTGGCGCTTTTCCTCTTCGATGTAGGGGATGAGGTGCGCCACGGCGAGCTTCATCACGCGCGCGCTCTTGACCACCTGCGGCAGGAACATCTTGCCCTGGCCGAAGAGGTCGCCCACGATGTTCATGCCGTCCATCAGCGGGCCTTCGATCACGTGCAGCGGGCGGCCGCCGTCGGCCACGATGGCGCGGTAGGCTTCCTCGGTGTCCTCGGTGATGAACTCGGTGATGCCGTGCACCAGCGCGTGCGACAGGCGCTCGCGCACGGGGGCCTTGCGCCATTCGAGGCGCTTGCTCTCGTCCTTGGCCGCGCCCTTGGCGTTTTCGGCGATCTCGACCAGGCGCTCGCCGGCGTCGGGCCGGCGGTTGAGCACCACGTCTTCGACGCGCTCGCGCAGCACGGGTTCGAGGTCGTCGTACACGCCCACCATGCCGGCGTTGACGATGCCCATGTCCATGCCCGCCTGAATCGCGTGGTACAGGAACACGGTGTGGATGGCCTCGCGCACCGGGTCGTTGCCACGGAAGCTGAAAGAGACGTTGGACACGCCGCCCGACACCTTGGCGCCCGGCAGGTTCTGCTTGATCCAGCGCGTGGCGTTGATGAAGTCCACCGCGTAGTTGTTGTGTTCTTCGATGCCCGTGGCAATGGCGAAGATGTTGGGGTCGAAGATGATGTCTTCGGGCGGGAAGTCCACTTCATCCACGAGGATGCGGTAGGCGCGCTCGCAGATCTCGGTCTTGCGCGCGAAGGTGTCGGCCTGGCCCTTCTCGTCAAAGGCCATCACCACGGCCGCCGCGCCGTAGCGTTTGACCAGGCGCGCCTGGCGCTTGAATTCCTCCACCCCTTCTTTCATGGAGATGGAGTTGACGATGCCCTTGCCCTGCAGGCAACGCAATCCAGCCTCGATGACCTCCCACTTGGAGCTGTCCACCATGACGGGCAGGCGCGCGATGTCGGGCTCGGAGGCCATCAGGTTGAGGAAGCGCACCATGGCGGCCTTGCTGTCGAGCATGGCTTCGTCCATGTTGACGTCGATGATCTGCGCGCCGTTCTCCACCTGCTGGCGGGCCACGGCCAGGGCTTCCTCGAACTGGCCGCCCAGGATCATGCGCGCGAACGCCTTGGAGCCGGTGACGTTGGTACGCTCGCCCACGTTGACGAACAGCGAATCCGCGCCGATGGAGACGGGCTCCAGGCCCGACAGCTTCATGGGGGGAAGGGAAATTTCAGACATGCGGCCCACCTGTGCAATACAACCCGGAACAGGTGAGCGTCGTTGCGGGTGACTGGATTCCCCAAGCCTGACAGATCCGGCAGGGGATCTGCTGCAACGCTCCTTGGGGTCAGGGCGGGATTTTACCGGCTACTTTTCCACCGCGCCCAGCGCCGCAGACCCCAGGGCCGATGCGGGCAAGCCGAAAAGCTTGTCGAACACCCAACTGAACACAAAGGTGTAGCACAGGAAAAACACGATCAGGCCCAGGTCCATGAGCAGCGCCTCCCACAGGCTGATGTCGAACCACCAGGCAAACAGCGGCACCAGGGTGAACACCAGCCCGCCCTCGAACCCGATGGCGTGCGCCACCCGCCGGCGCAGGCTGCGGCCGCGCACAGCCTGGCGTGCTTCCCAGCGCTCGAACAAGGTGTTGAAGAGGATGTTCCAGGCCACGGCCACCGCCGAGGAGACCACGGCCATCACGCCAGAGTGGCCCATGTCCTGCCCGGTGTAGCGGGACAGGCCCACCGTGACCACCGCAATGGCAATGAGTTCGTAAATGGAGACATAGACCACACGGCGGCGCACGCCCTGCAGCCCGGCAATCAGGGCAGGAGAAGACATCAGGTGCGCATGGTACCGCGCCACGGCCCACCCACTGGGCCTATTCACCCCGCTCCGCAGTGCGGAAGACACGAATGAAACGGGGCTCCAGCGCAATAAAAACGTGCGCCAACAGCTATAAAAATAATAGCATTCACAAACCTGTCACACCCGGTTAAGCTGTGCGACAAACCTCAGAGCCCAGGCATAGGAGACATGCATGCAAGCCCCTTTTGAAAGCCGCAACAAAGACCTGGCCAAGCGCTGGGGCCGCTGGCAGCCCGATGTGGGCAGCTCTGCGCAGGACCAGCGCAATGACGGCCAGCCCGAGCGGCGCAAGACCGGCAAGCACCGGGGCGAGGTGTCGCTGCAGGACTTCGACCCGGCGGACAAGCCCTTTTCCACCGGCGAAAAGAACCAGGACAAGGCGTTGGTCGAATCGCTCGCGCTGGAACTGGACGAACTGCAGAACCTGTTCTACGCCGACAAGCGCTACAAGCTGCTGGTGATCCTGCAGGGCACCGACACCTCCGGCAAGGACGGCACCATCCGCGGCGTGTTCGGCCGCATGAGCGCGCTGGGCGTGCACACCATGGGCTGGAAGGCCCCCAACGAGGCCGAGCGCGCGCACGACTACCTCTGGCGCATCCACCAGCAGGTGCCGCAGGCGGGCGACATCACCATCTTCAATCGCAGCCACTACGAGGATGTACTGGTGCCCGTGGTCAACGGCTGGATCACGCCCGAGCAGCAGCGCCAGCGCTATGGCCATATCAATGACTTCGAGCGCATGCTGAGCCAGACCGGCACCATCGTGCTCAAGTTCATGCTGCACATCAGCCGCGACGAACAACGCCAGCGCCTGCAGGAGCGCCTGGACGACCCCACCAAGCACTGGAAGTTCGCGATGAGCGACATCGATGCACGCAAACAGTGGGCCCAGTACCAGCACGCCTACGAGCAGTTGCTGGCAGCCACCCACACGCCCTGGGCGCCCTGGACCATCGTGCCGGCCGACTCCAAGACGCACCGCAACCTGATGATCGCCACCGTGCTGCGCGAGGTGCTGCGCAACCTGGACCTGCGCTACCCGCCGGGCGACCCGGCGCTGGCCCACTTCAAGGTGGAATGAACGCCCACGCGGCGACCTACGCGTGGTTATGCATCAAATGCATAACCACCGAACACACTGGCCTTGGACAAGCCCCCACCCCCACCCCTAAGCTGCGTGCCTTGCCTATCTCCCACAAGGAAACACCGCATGCAGAACCTCTCCGGCTCCGTTCAGACGAACCATCCCCTGCCGTCGTACCTCGACGCCACCCACCTCGGCCCCTGGGGCAACTACCTCCAGCAGGTGGACCGGGTCACCCCCTACCTGGGCAGCCTGGCGCGCTGGGTGGAAACGCTCAAGCGCCCCAAGCGCATCCTGGTCGTGGATGTGCCGATCGAGATGGACAACGGTACCATCGCCCATTTCGAGGGCTACCGCGTGCAGCACAACCTGAGCCGCGGCCCCGGCAAGGGCGGCGTGCGCTTCCACCAGGACGTGACGCTGTCCGAAGTGATGGCCCTGTCAGCCTGGATGTCGATCAAGAACGCCGCCGTCAACGTGCCCTACGGCGGCGCCAAGGGCGGTATCCGCGTCGATCCCAAGAAGCTCTCGATGGGTGAACTGGAGCGCCTGACGCGCCGCTACACCAGCGAGATCGGCCTGCTCATCGGCCCGTCCAAGGACATTCCCGCGCCCGACGTGAACACCAACGGCCAGATCATGGCCTGGATGATGGACACCTACTCCATGAACGTGGGCGCCACCGCCACCGGCGTGGTCACCGGCAAGCCGGTGGATCTGGGTGGCTCGCTGGGCCGCGTCGAGGCCACCGGCCGCGGCGTGTTCACCGTGGGCGTGGAGGCGGCCAAGCTGACCGGCCTGCCGATCGAAGGTGCGCGCGTGGCCGTGCAAGGCTTCGGCAACGTGGGCGGCACCGCGGCCAAGCTGTTCGCTGACGCTGGCGCCAAGGTGGTGGCCGTGCAGGACCACACCGGCACCCTCTTCAATAGCAACGGCCTGGACGTGCCCGCCCTGCTGGCCCATGTGAAGGCAACCGGCGGCGTGGGCGGCTTCGCCGGCGCCGACACGATGGCCAACGAGGACTTCTGGGGCGTGGACTGCGAGATCCTGATTCCGGCTGCGCTGGAAGGCCAGATCACCAAGGACAACGCGGGCAAGATCAAGGCCAAGATGGTGATCGAGGGCGCCAACGGCCCGACGACCACCGAGGCCGATGACATCCTGCACGACAAGGGCGTGCTGGTGCTGCCCGACGTGATCGCCAACGCCGGCGGCGTGACGGTGAGCTACTTCGAATGGGTGCAGGACTTCTCCAGCTTCTTCTGGAGCGAGGACGAGATCAACGCCCGTCTGGTGCGCATCATGCAGGAGGCCTTTGCAGGCGTCTGGAAGGTCGCCCAGGAACACAAGGTGAGCCTGCGCACGGCCACCTTCATCGTGGCCTGCCAACGCATCCTGCACGCCCGCGAAATGCGCGGGCTGTATCCGTAACACCCGCCTGAGCGCCTTCGGGGCCGCTGGCCTGTGCTGCGCAGCGCAGAGCGCGGCCATCGTCACTCTGCGCCCCCTACCAAGGCACTGCCCTGTGGCCTGCGGGCCACAGGGCAGGCGGCGGCGCTGCCGCTTGTCTGCCGTGCGCTGCCACTGAACCAGCCGGACTACATCTGCTTACCGGCGTTCGCATTTGGTAGCTTTCTTGGCGGCATCCAACGGGAACACTTCCTCCATTCAAGAGGAGATTTCCCGTGGCAATTCCATCTTTGCGCAGCATGCTGGCCCGCTGGATGTTGCGTCGTCTGCGCACCGCGCGCGACGTGGCCCGCCTGGCCTACCGCCTGCATGGCCGCAAGACGGCCCTCATCGACCGCCGGGGGCGCTTTACCTACGCCTGCCTGCAGGACCGCGTGCTGCGCCTGCATGCCTGCATGCCTGGATGCAGGCGCAGGGCGTGCGCAAGGGCGACATCGTCTTCACCTGGCTGCCCGAAACCGGCGAACAGTACGAGACCCGGCTCGCGACCTATGAGAACGGCGCCATCTTTGCGAGCTTCCACAAGCACCTGCCCGCGCTGGCCGTGCTGGACATGCTCGAGCGCCTGCGCCCGGCGGTCTTCATCCACGACCCGCAACTGAGCCGCACCATCCTGCCCGTGGTGCGCGAGCGCTGGCCCGCCATGCGGGTGCTGGCGCTGGGCATGGCCTACGAAAGCGCCTTGGCGGCCCACATGCCGCAACGCGGGCGCGATCCCGTGCACGAGGACGACGTGTTGCCCTGCACATGACCTCGGGCACCACCGGCCTGCCCAAGAGCATTGGCTACACGCACCGCAAGTACCTCGACAGCGTTCGCCTGATCAGCCAGGCCATCGACTTCAGCCGCCCGAGTGGAACGCAGGATGTGAACATGCTGGGCATGCCACTGACCGGGCCGGGCTCGGGCCTGGTGCTGCCCACGCTGCTGTCGGGCAGTGCCCTGCTGATGCCCGAGAACTTCCATGCCAAAACCCTGGCGCGGCTGATCGCACGGCACCGCGTGACCCGCGCCTTTTTGTCGCCCTCGGCCATCATCGACCTGCTGGACGACCCCGATCTGGCGCGGCACGACCTGTCCTCGCTGCGCCACGTGCCCTACGGCTCGGAGATGATGCCCGCCGCCAAGGTGGCCGAAGCCGTGCGTCGCTTCGGCCCGATCTTCCAGCAGGGCTACGGCTGCCTGGAGGCCCTGCCCCCCCATCACCTGGCTGCTGCCGCACGAGCATGTGGACGCTGCGGGCGAACCGGTGGCGCTGGACATCCTGGCTTCGGCCGGGCGCGTGGTGGACGGCGTGGAGGTGGTCATCCGCGACGACGACTTCCAGCCCCTGCCTGCCGGGCAGACCGGCCTGATCACCGCCCGCACGCCCGTGGCCTTTGAGGGCTACTGGAAAGACCCCGAACGCACCGCAGAAACCCTGCGCGAAGGCTGGGTGGTGATGGGCGATGTGGGCTACTTCGACCGCCACGGCTACCTGCATGTGCTGGGCCGCACGGCCGACCGGGTGCAGCGCGCGGGCCAGTGGATCAACCCGCGCGAGGTGGAGGAAGTGGCCCACTGCCACCCCGCCGTCAAGGAAACCTGTCTGGTGCAGCATGGCTTCCAGGCGGTGCTGGTGTTCAGCCCACGCCATGGACAGCGCGACGCCCTGGCCAGCCCCGAAGCGCGCGCGGCGCTGGAGCGCGCGCTGCTCCAGCACATGGCCGCCGCACTGCCAAAGGCCCAGCAGCCCGACCGCGTGCACCTGGTGGCCGACATTCCGCGCAGCTTTCTGAACAAGATGCTGCGCCGCGAAGTGCGCGCACTGCTGGACCGCAACGCCGCCCCCACCTGGGCCACCGCGCCCGACAAGGTGGCCGCATGACGGCCACCCCACCCCGCCTGGGCACGGGCACCAAGCTGAGCTACGCCGTCGGCAACGTGGGCCTGCAGATGCTGGTGGCCGCCATGAGCTTTCTGCTCATGATCTTCTACACCGACGTGGCGCTGGTACCCCCGGCCATCGCGGGTGCCGCGCTGCTGGTGGGCAAGTTCTGGGACGCCGTGAACGACCCGCTGCTCGGCTGGATGAGCGACCGCACCCGCTCGCGCCATGGGCGGCATCGGGTGTACCTGCTGTACGGTGCACTGCCACTCGCGCTGGCGGCGGCTGCGGTCTGGATGGTGCCCCCTGGGCTCAGCCCGTTGGCGGCCTTTGTCTGGATCGCGCTGACCTACACGCTGTTCGACACGCTGATGACGCTGGTGCAGCTGCCCTACTCGGCCCTGGCCACCGAACTGACCCTGGACTACGACGAGCGCACCAGCCTGACCGCCTTTGCCTCCATGGGGGCGCTGCTGGGCTTTGTAGGCGGCAGCGTGCTCATGCCGCTGCTGGTGCGCGCCTCCCCCGACGCACGCACCGGCTACGCCCTGGCGGGGCTTTGCTTTGGCGTCTTTGCCGGGCTCTGCGTGGCCTGGGTGGCCTGGCGCGTGCGCGAACCGGCGCACTGCCTGCGCCCCCCGGCCACGCACCCGCCAATGTCCATGGCTGCGTCGGTACAGCGCACGCTGCAGGTCACACTGCACAACCGTCCCTTTGTCCTGCTGGTGGGCGCCGTGGGCCTGGTGCGCCTGGGCCTGACACTGGTGCAGGGCGCGTTGGCCTACTTTGTGGTGTACCGGCTGCAAGGCGACAAAAGCGATCTGCCGCGCTTCATGGGCATCTTGCTGCTGGTGGTGGGGGTGTCACTGTTCGGGTGGAAGCGCGTGGTCGATGGCTGGGAGAAAAGCCGTACCTACGTTCTGGGCATGGGGGCGCACTGGATCGTGCCGTTCTCCATGGTGCCCGACACCATAGACCACGGCCACATGCAGGCGGGTGAGCGCACCACGGGCATGTACCTGGGCTTTTACGGGCTGGTGGACAAGCTGGCGCGCACCCTGGCCACGGTGCTGATCGCGGGCATGCTGGACTGGACTGGCTACGCGCCCAACGTGCCCCAGGGCGATCAGGCGCTGCAGGGCATCGCCCTCATGACCGGGCCGCTGCACGCGCTGTGCCTGCTGCTGGCCATTCCGCTGCTGCTGGCCTACCCCATCACCCGTGCACAGCACGCCACCATCCGGCAGAGCGTGGACACAGGCATCGCACCGCCAGCGCTTCAGAGCGGCGGCATGGGCTCCACCGGGCCCGAGGGCTGCACCACCCGCAGCGCCACACAGAACGGTTGCGCGCAGGACGCGCGAGCGGCATAGGGGCAGCCCGGCGTCTGGCACAGGCCCGCTTCGCGCTCGCGCGCCGCATCCTCGTCCTTGGGCAACTGTCCGCTGGCCTGCAGCACGGCCATCTGGAGCCAAGGGTCCTGCCGGGCGTGCAGCAGCTCGCGGCCATAGACGGGCGGCTGCACCAGCGGCGCAAACTCCAGCGTCAGCAATGCGCTGGTGCGCACCGCCGCAGGCTCGGTGGATTGCAGCACCAGCGCCCAGGTGCCCGACTGCAAGGCCTGCGGCTTGCCCGCGAACAGCGCGGCCAAAGACGGCATGGCTGGCGTTGGCGCAGGGGCAATGGCGGTCTGTGCCTGAGCCTGCAACCAGGGCACGGGCACGCGCAGGGTGAGCGAGAAAGCGCGCTCGCCTTCCGGCGTCTGCACCACACCCTGGCGCACCAGCCAGTTTTGCAACGGCGGCAGGCCGGGCAGGCCATCCTCGCCCAGCGCAGCACCCTCTACCACCGGCACCAGCACGGCGGGCCAGGGCTGCACGGCAAGCACGCGCTGGGGCTGCTGCGCCGGTGTGGTGACCTGGCGCACCAGCTCGGCCAGCATGCTGCGCAGCGGTGCGCCCACGCCCGTGGCAGGCCAGGGCGGCAGCGGCGTGGCCCCCGCCGTTGCAGGGGTGGGCGGCAAACGCCCCGGCCCAGCGGCCAGCAGGGGCGCGCCGCGCATGGAGGAAGCAGTCGCCGGGACCGCAGCCCCCTGCCCCGGTGCGGAACCGCCCGATGGCGCCGCAGTTGCCTCGGCCAGACGGGCGCGGGCCTGCGGCGACAGTTGGACCTGGTCTGCCCCCACCGGCAAGGGCGGTACGGGTGCTACCGGCGCCTGGGGCGGAATGGGGGGCGCAGGTACACCGGGCGAGCGCGCCGAGGATGCGCTTTCGCGGTCTGTACCCAAGAGCGCGCTCTGGCGCTGCAGGGCGGCCTCGGCCAGCACCTGCGCGACGCCAGGGGGCGGCCCCCGAGGAGGATCGATGTTCACGGTCATACCGGCCTGCCATGGGTGGTGCGCAGGACATCCGCGCACCGCCTGTGCATTCTGCGGCGTTTCGCGCCCGGTGGCTATCGGGGCTTGGCTGCTATTATTTTGATAGCTGCTTGCGCTTATCCATTGGGCGCCAGAGCCCGATTTTGCCTGATCGGCGTCATACCTCAGATATGGCCATCAGCCTCTGCGCCAATAGCCGCGCTCGGGATTAGCTCCCTCTCCCCTTGCGGGAGAGGGAGTCTGAGATACGCCCCGAATCAGACAATTTCGCTCGCAAATCGAGGCACCTGGACGCTCTCAAGCCGCCTCGCGGTAGAACAAGGGGCGCGTCTTGACCGGCCCCACGGCCCGCGCAATGGCGCCGATGTGGTCGGGCGTGGTGCCGCAGCAGCCGCCGACGATGTTCACCAGCCCCTCGGCGGCGAACTCATGCACGAGGCGGCTGGTGACCTCGGGCGTCTCGTCGAAGCCGGTGTCGCTCATGGGGTTGGGCAGGCCGGCGTTGGGGTAGCAGCTGATGAAGGTGTCGGGCGCGGCCTTGGCCAGTTCCTGGATATAGGGGCGCATCAGCGCGGCGCCCAGCGCGCAGTTCAGGCCCACGGCCAGCGGGCGGGCGTGGCGCACGCTGTGCCAGAAGGCGGTGACGGTCTGGCCGCTGAGGATGCGGCCCGAGGCGTCGGTGACCGTGCCGCTGATGAGGATGGGCAGGCGCTCGCCCGTCTTGTCGAACACTTCCTCGATGGCGAACAGCGCGGCCTTGGCGTTGAGCGTGTCGAAGATGGTCTCGACCAACAGCACGTCCACACCGCCCTCGATCAGCGCCTCGGTCTGCTCGAAATAGGCCGCACGCAGTTGCTCGAAATCGACATTGCGCGCGCCGGGGTCGTTCACGTCGGGGCTGATGCTGGCCGTCTTGGGCGTGGGGCCGAGCGCGCCGGCCACATAGCGCGGCTTGTCCGGCGTGCTGTACTTGTCGCAGGCCGCGCGGGCGAGCTGCGCCGAGCGCAGGTTCATCTCACGCGCCAGATGGGCCATCTTGTAGTCCTCTTGCGCGATGGTGGTCGCGCCGAAGGTGTTGGTCTCGATCAGGTCGGCGCCCGCGGCCAGGTAGCGCTCGTGGATGTCGCGGATCACGTCGGGCCGGGTGAGCGAGAGCAGCTCGTTGTTGCCCTTCACATCGCGCGGAAAGTCCTTGAAGCGGTCGCCCGCGCCATCGGGCCCGGTGTAGCCCTCGCCCCGGTACTGCGCCTCGCCCAGCTTGAAGCGCTGGATCATGGTGCCCATGGCACCGTCGAGGATGGCGATGCGTTGGGCCAGGATGGCGGGGAGCTGCTGGGCGCGGGTGTAGTGGAGGGCTTGCATGGGGGACATTGTAGGAAACCGGCCCTGGCCCTGCCGCCAAGGCAGGCATGCCCCTTCTTGACACGGAACGTCTGCGCACGCACACTCACCTGACTAGTTTGACCAGTTCAAGGAGGTTTCTATGCGCACATGGCCATTGCAAGACGCCAAAAGCCGCTTCAGCGAACTGGTCGATCGCACGCTCAGCGAGGGCCCACAACTGGTCACACGGCGCGGGGCCGACGCCGTGGTGGTACTGGCGGCGCCCGACTACCGCCGCCTCGCAGGCCAGGATTCGCTGCTGTCCACCCTGCTGCACGCACCGCGCGGCGAACCGCTGGATGTGGAGCGCCCCACCGACCCCATCCGTCCCATCGAGCTGTGAAATACCTGCTCGACACCTGCCTGCTGTCGGAGCTGGTCAAGCCTGTACCCGCGCCTGCCGTACTGCGCTGGTTGCAGAACCGGGACGAAACACAGCTGTTCATGGCGGCCATCACGCTGGCCGAGCTGCAACGTGGGGTGGCCCGGCTCCCCATTTCCCGCCGCCGCACGGAACTCGAAGCATGGCTTGCAAGCGTACAGCGGCAGTTTGGCGACCGCGTGCTCGCCTTCACCGCACACACCGCCAGCTACTGGGCGCAAATGTGCGCGCAGGCCCAAGCCAAGGGCCAGACCATGGCCGCCTTCGACTCGCTCATCGCCGCCACGGCCGTGGAACACGGACTGGCCCTGGCCACGCGCAACGTGGCGGACTTCGGCGCGGCACCCGTGGTGCTGGTCAATCCGTGGGAATCCACTGCGGGCTGATGCCAGAAGCCCCCTCCAAAGCCCCCTGCACCCACCGCCCCTGCCGCACCACCGTGCACGCGGGCCGCTGGCCCAGCCAGTAGCTGAGTTCAGCCAGTTCGTCCACCGGCCAGAGCACGAAGTCCGCGCTGCGGCCTGCGGCCAGCAGGCCGTGCGTGTCTTGCAGGCCCAGGGCGCGGGCGGCGTGCTGGGTGATACCGGCCAGCGCCTCGGGCACCGTCAGGCGGAACAGGGTGCACGCCATGTTGGCCATGAGCAGCAGGCTCAGCGCAGGCGAGGTGCCGGGGTTGTGGTCGGTGGACACGGCCATGGGTACGCCCGCGGCGCGCAGTTGCTCGATGGGTGGCAGGTGGGTGTCGCGCAGGGTGTAGTAGGCGCCGGGCAGCAGCACGGCCACGGTGCCGGCCGCCTGCATGGCGGCAATGCCTGCCGGGGAGAGGTGTTCGATGTGGTCGCACGACAGCGCCTGGTAGCGCGCCGCGAGCTGCGCCCCGCCCATGTCGGAGAGCTGCCCGGCGTGCAGCTTGACGGGCAGGCCCAGCCGCTGGGCGGTGGCAAACACCTGCTCGGTTTCGGCGAGTGAGAAGGCGATGCGCTCGCAGAACACGTCCACCGCGTCCACCAGGCCTTCGTCGTGCAGCGCGGGCAGCATCTGCTGGCACAGGTGGTCGATGTAGTCCTGGCTGCGCCCGGTGTATTCCGGCGGCAGGGCGTGGGCGCCCAGAAAGGTGGTGCGCACCGTGATGCCCTGCTCGCGCCCCAGGCGGCGCGCCACGCGCAATTGTTTGCGCTCATGCTCCAGGGCCAGGCCGTAGCCGGACTTGATTTCGATGGCGCACACGCCCTCGGCCATCAGCGCTTGCAGGCGTGGCAGCGCGCTGGCGTAGAGCGCGTCTTCGCTGGCCGCACGCGTGGCGCGCACGCTGGAGACGATGCCGCCCCCGGCGCGGGCCACTTCCTCGTAGCTGGCGCCCGCCAGGCGCAGGGCAAATTCATGCGCGCGCTGGCCACCATAGACCAGGTGGGTGTGGCAATCAATCAGCCCCGGCGTGGCCCAGGCGCCGCACGCATCGTGCTGCGGCAGGTGCGCAAACGCTGCGGGCAGGGCCTGCTGCGGCCCCAGCCAGCGCAGCACGCCCTGCTGCACCACCATCGCAGCAGGTGCGCCGTCGGCCACGGGCTGCGTGGGTTGCGCCAGACCGGGGGCCAGGCGCAGGTTGCGCCACACACCGTCGGCCGACGCCGTGGGAGGGGGAGTCAGGGGCCGCATGTTTTGCTCCTATTTTTATAGCTTCAAGCGCTTCATGGATAAGCGCTAGAGCCCAATTTCATTCAAATTTTCTGCTTGCACGCCCACCCAGGCCAGGGCTGCACCGGTGTCGGGCACGGGGCACAGGGGCGCGGCATCGGTCGGGGCACTCCACCACAGGCCCTGGCCCGGTGCCAGGCGCTGCGCCCCGTGCTGCCACTTACCGGCCAGCACCATGCACAACCCCGCGCCGGTGCGGCCGGGCGCACAGGCGGTGCGCAGCACCTGCAGACTGCCGCGCCACTGGCCACGCCGCAGCATGAGGTTGAAGTCCTCGGCCGCCCCGGCGGTCAGGATGCAGTGCACCGGGACGTCGCCCGCAAAAGCCACCGGCTCCCAGGGCCGGTGCAGCGTGTGGTCCACGCGGCCATCGCTGCTGTGCAGGCGCACGCCCTGGCCTTGCAGCAGCAAGAGGTGCCGGTCCACCCCGGCAAAGACGGAAAACGCGCCCGAGGATGCCAGCGTGGCCACGCTCACGCGCCAACCAAAGTCGTCCAGCGCCGAGCCGGGCGGCCAGCGCACCAGCTCACGCGTGGCGCCACCGCCGTTCTTCCAGGGCGTGGCGGGTGTGGTGGCAAGGTCCAGGCGCTGCATGCCGTGCACGGATGAGGTTCAGGCACCACGCGCCAGGCGGGCGGCCAGGCGGGCCACCACCTTGGCGGTCAGGCCATCGCGGTCGAAGGCGGGATTGAATTCCGCCAGATCCGCCGCCACCAGCTTGCCGCTGGCGAGCACCGCATCGACCACGCGTTCCACACCCCACAGCGGCACGCCCAGCGGCGCGGGGGCCGATACGCCGGGAGCCACGGCGCCGGGCAGCACATCGATGTCCACGGTGAGGTAGACCGCGTCGCACTGCGCCAGATCGTGCGCGAGCACGGCCAGCGCCTCCTGCAGGCCACTTTCGGTTTGCAAGGCATCGTCGAGCCAGTAGCGCACGCCCAGCGCGTCGGCGCGCTCGAACAGGGCCTGGGTGTTGGCATAGCGGCTGATGCCCAGCACGCGGTAGCAGAACGCCCGTCCCTGGGCTGCGCACAGCTCCTGGATCTGGCGGAACGGTGTGCCCGAGTTGCCCGCATGCGCCATGCGCAGGTCGAAGTGGGCATCCAGGTTGAGGATGAGGATGCGCTGCGCGGCTGGCAGCGCCTGCGCGATGCCCTGGAAAGTGCCCCAGGCCACCTCGTGCCCACCGCCCAGCACCAGGGGCAGGCAGCCCTGCGCCCTGGCCTGCGCCACGCGCTGGCCCAGTGCCACCTGTGCCGCTTCCAGCGCGCCCTGCGGGCAGTCGATGTCGCCCATGTCCCACAGCGCGGGCTCGCCCAGCACGGGCAGGTTGGCCAGCGCCTTGCGCGCAACATCGGGGCCATGCGCAGCGCCCACGCGCCCGGCGTTGCGGCGCACGCCTTCGTCCACGGCAAATCCGATCAGGGCTACGCCGCCCTGGCTGGTGGCGGCAAAGGGCTGCACCCGTTGGTGCCAGCGCGGGCTGGGGCCGGTTTCCTCGGCATCGATGCGGCCTTGCCAGGCAAAGGGCGTGCTCATGGTGGACTCCTTCAGCGGACCATGGGCAGCTTGAGGCCTTGCTTCTTGGCCGTGGCGATGGCCAGCTCGTAGCCCGCGTCCGCATGGCGCATCACGCCCGAGCCGCAGTCGTTGACCAGCACGCGCGCCAGGCGCTCGGCCGCGGCGTCGGTGCCGTCGGCCACGATCACCATGCCCGAGTGCTGGCTGTAACCCATGCCCACGCCACCGCCGTGGTGCAGGCTCACCCAGGTGGCGCCGCCCGCGGTGTTGAGCAGGGCGTTGAGCAGCGGCCAGTCGGAGACGGCGTCGGTGCCGTCCTTCATGGCTTCGGTCTCGCGGTTGGGGCTGGCCACGCTGCCGGTGTCGAGGTGGTCGCGGCCGATGACGATGGGGGCCTTGAGTTCGCCGTTTTTCACCATCTCGTTGAAGGCCAGACCGGCGCGGTGGCGCTCGCCCAGGCCCAGCCAGCAGATGCGCGCGGGCAGGCCCTGGAAGGCGATACGTTCGCGCGCCATGTCCA
>Ga0208826_1000776_pt1 | contig 30835 bp, 40 predicted proteins | sample AD_UKC115_MetaG_FD_184451 | JGI IMG/M metagenome (GOLD analysis project Ga0208826, IMG submission 184451) | Active sludge microbial communities of municipal wastewater-treating anaerobic digesters from Hong Kong - AD_UKC115_MetaG (SPAdes)... | ecosystem: Engineered > Bioreactor > Anaerobic >...
CGCCGAGTGGTGCACACAGAAGCAGTCGATGGGCGCCGTACGCCGCTCCCACCGCTTCGTCGTGTGCCGCGGCAGCTGCCCGCTGATGTCGATGATCTGCTGCATCACTGCTTTTCCACCCATCGATACACCATCGTCTTGCAGCGCACCCCGTCGCGTCGACGCCCGTGCCGTTCACCTTGCTCTACGCGTCCATGCGCTAGGTACTCGGCCAGCATCAGCGACATTGTGTGCTGCGCCACACCGAACTGCGCTGCCAGCTCGCCGATCGTACGCCAGCCCTCGCTGGCCGGGCATTTGGGCTCGCCAGCGTACGAGTCTAGCTCGGCACGCAGCGCATCCAGACTCAACTCATCCCAACCCCTCACATCCGCCTCCGTACGCGCAAGTCACTCCGATGCGTGATCGCATGGATCTCAGCCAGTTGCCCATCGATAATCTCCGCCGCCACCACTCCACACCCGATCTCGGGTGTGCTCTGCATCACCTGCTGTGCGTATGGCGTCAGCCCGCAGTAGGCCGGGCAGATGGCCAGGTCCGTCGTGTATACCTGCGAACCAACAGCAATGCGCACCGTTTCACGCCAGAACTCGTGCGTGTGTGCCCTGATTACGAGCCTCGGTGGCACCCCGCCGCGCAACGCCTCGCGTTCCTGAAGGCTCTGTCCATAGCGGCGCAGTTCGTTGCCCGACAGCCACTCGCGTCGCCCTTTGCCCGGCCCATGGTGCGCCGCGTCAACCGTCATTCCATCAACATCAGCAAGCAGATGCGGCGTCACGCTCACGTCAGCCTGCATCAAGTGCTGGCGCAGCTCTCGTGCAGCCAGGATTGGCGCGCTCGCCTCGCCGAGCTCGTGACTGTCGGTCCCCGTCACCAGCGTCAAACTCTTGACATTCCCGAGCATCAGCCACGGGCTCAGATTGCTCGTAGCGATGATCACCTGGTCGGCCATGCGGCTTGACACAAGTCCCTGCGGATAGCGCAGCCCCCACGTCACGTCGCCTACGTGCACCACATCCACTCTGTCGCCGTCGGCTAGGCGCTCGACCGCCGCGATGTCGTCCTCATAGTTTTCCCACAACCACCGCTGCACCGCCGACAGCTGTACCTGATATGGCCTCAGCTCGCCGTCGAGCAGAAACGTCGCTGGATTCAGCAGGCTCAGCTTGTGCCCCCCGTGCGTATCGGCCAGGAACACCAGTACTCGCCGGGTCATTACGGCCTATCCTTCCCTGCCAATAGGCTCTTCAGCCGTTCAATCTCCCGCTCATATCCTCGCACCTGCGCTTGTAGAAGCGTGATCTGCGCCTGCAGCGACGTTTCCCGTTCGCGGCTTTTGGCTTCAAGTGTGCTGTACTGTGCCTGCAATGCCGCTAATTTCTCCCGTGTGGCCGCACGGTCTTCTTCCACTTGCTGTAGCCGCCCCTCAAGGCGCTCGCGCTGGCACCGCTCTTCATTGAGTTCAGACCGAAGCGCCGTAGTCAGATCTCTCCACCCGTCGTTGATTGTACGCGTGGCCGTGGCCTTGGCCCCACGGATCGCCCCGATCGCGCCCAGTGCCGCTACGATGACGCTGCCAATGATCGGCCCCCACGCGCTCATGTCCATCCGCATACCTCACAGCAAGTATCCCGTGATGACCACCCAGATATTCAGGTTGTCTCCGCTCGCCGCGCTTGTGTAGAAATAGATGTCTCCATTCGGATCACACGGTACAAACCCATGCGCACTCCTGAACTTGCCGTTCACCATCTGCACGAATACGCCATCCGCGCCGCCCCACGCACTGCCGCCGGGGATATGATCCGCATCTATGAAGAATCCCACCACGTGCTCATCGTTGTCCGCATCACTGGTCGTGACGTTGAATGAGATGAATACCCCGCGGATACCCGCCGGCAGCCCAAATGCTGCACTGAGGTCCACCACGCCATTGTTCGCGCCACTCTTGGTATCGCCATTCCAGTCTGTGCTCTTCCACGGCCCACCATCCACCACCGCCGAATGCGTGCCGGCCGTCGCTGCGTTGCTGATGATAACCGTGGTATCGCCGCTCAGCTGATTGACGCCACTCACCAGGTTGGCCAGCTCATCCTCATCAGTGGCCTGGCGATAATCGCTCGATGCCAGTTTCGGCTTGCACTCCAGGATGCCCAGATCAGTGACAGTATTCTCCACCTCGAGCACCCAGTAACTTGCGTCGATGCTTACCATTTCATAGCCGGTGATGAACGTGTGAAAGTCGATAGTTAGCTTCTGCCCAGGACGCACCATCTGGTTGACCTTCACCAGGTCCACATCCAGGCTTGTAATCACCCTGTCATGCGCTTTCAGCCAGGCCAGCGCCGTGTCATACAGCGCGTCACTCGCATTCGCGTCGGCGGTCACGTTCGCCGCCACACTGCCGATCCCGTTCCAGCGCATCGTCCGGTCACAGCGGTACTCGCCCAGCGCAGTCTCCTGCGCTGTAGAGATGATGCAGTTGTTTGCTTTATCCAGCGTATATCCAGACGGAGCTGTCCGCGTACAGTGCTCGAGCGTCGTCTCCGCCCCGTACGGGTACACCCGTGTCACCAACTCGTAACTGTCAATCTGGTATTTCAGGCTGCGGATGATCGCCACCGCGTCGTTATCCCACAGCCGCTCCGATCCCGTATCACGCACGGCTGTCACCGGCGCGGCTGTCTGATCATCGCCCAGCCATTGCACTGTGCGCCCCATGCCCACACGAAAGTGCTCACCGGTCTGCTCGGCAATGGCCCGTAGAGCCTCAAGCACGCTCTCGCCGTTCAGGAATCGCCCGTAGTAGGCGTGCTCCGCTTCCGTGTGGTAGTTCACGTCCAGCGACCACCCTGCCGCGACCACCGCCGGCAGCGCGAAAACATGCGCTAGCGGCGCTGGGTCGGCCAATTCCTCGATGACATTGATGTATCCCCAGCGTGGCGCATGCGTATTGTCCAGGCTCTCGTCCGGGCTCAGCTTCAGCCAGTAACCGTTCTGGCCCTCAATAGTCGATTTGGCCCAGTCGCCGTGCCGCTCAAACCGGATCACCCCATCCTGTGCCAGCGTCACCCCGGCAACCGACGTGCCATCGCTGATGATGTCTGTCTCCGCCCACGCGCTGCCATTCCAGTACCAGATCCTGAGCCCGGCCTTATCGGTGTTGTAGTAGGTATTGAACCCACACCGTATTCGGTTGAATGGCGCATCGTGGTCGCAAATCAGCAGCGAGTCATTTGACCCAAAGTGGTAGGTTCTGTATGTTGTGGTTTCGCCATCGGTCAGTTCTGTCGACCAATCCTCGTAGTTTGCGTTGTCTTCCAGTCGGTACACGTGGTCGCTGTGCCGCTCGTCTGTTGTATACAGTTCCAACATCCCTACGGGGATGTCCGCCAGCTCGCTCAGAAGATCATCGCCAGCTACTTTCAGCACCGGTGCCCCAGCGCCGATCTCTGCGCTCAGCCGCTCGATAACTCCGGCACCGATTTGCGTGTCTACCCCATCGAGCACACCATATCCATACGCCAGCCGCTTGTTCTGAACCAGGGCCGCGTTCGGGTCGTCCAACGGCATCTGGAACTCGAACGTCCCTGCGCCGTCCAGCAGCTCACGGCTGGTCCACTGCTGCGGCGTGGCGATCACCCCATAGAGCGTGCCAGCCTTACTGCGAATCTCTACGCGCGATAGCACAGGCATCAGTGCCACCTCGCTTCGTATTCCAGCCGCATCACACTGCCCGTGCCCCCGCCGGTGAATGTCACCACAATCGTGTTCGTCTCTCCGCTGCGCAGCTCGAACAGCCCGTCTACCCGGTGACCAGCCTGGCGCGTCAGGTTCGCCAGGTCCTCGGTGCCATTGTTTTTCACGCTATAGGCCCCACAGTCGATCACCAGCTCCTTGCCCGCCGCTATCGTAGCCCCATAGCTGATGTGGCAGATCTCGGTGGCCACGCCGCCTTCGCTCTCCTCCGGCGTCGTGTTGGTGATCGATACCGCCGTGATCGGCGCATCCCCCGCTGTAATCCGCAGCACCGGATCGGTGATCGGCGCGTTGCCTTCCGGTGCTACCGTCACTGTCACAGGTGAGTTCACCAATGGATAGATCCTCGCCACCTCTGCATCATCGAACAGCACCCGTCCGCCCGCGCCCAGATCAGCGGCAAACCCATAGAGCGTGACAGTAATACTGCTGCCGCTGGCCACCCCCTGCGTTACCAGCGTTTCCCACACCTTTTCTGCCGATACATGCTGCACGCTCGCACCGGTCAGCCCCGTCACCCCAAGGCCTTCGCCTCGGTGCCCAGCGCCAGCCAGATATTCTTTGTAGGCCCTCACGGACACCCGATACGTCGCGCCAGGCGTCACCGCAATCGTCTGGCTCACGGTGACTTGGGGTTCGCTATCGCTGATCCGCGAAAGATGCAGCACGCCATCTATCACTGTCGCAAACACTGCGCTGCTCGCCGTCCACCCGTCCAGCCCCGCGTCGAATGCCCCATTGTCTACATGGCTATGACCAGCGCTCCGCCATGACGTGTCCAACAGCGCAAATGTCAGCATCACCGCGATATACGTGTCTACCGGCGACGCATCCAACACACGGATCTCCTGCAGTCGCACATATCGCCACTGTACGCTGTTGTCGCCACTCCACTGGCGCAGCAGTGGGCGGCGCTTGCCGATGGCCGTCTGCCAGCTCTGAAATAGATCATCCAGCAGTGCTGCAGTGCTCGCTTGCAGCACCGCCGGCACCTGGATCGTCTGCCGTTCCAGCGGCGCCTGGCTCGCACCATAGGCGTCATACCACCCGCCGCCTGGCAGCTCCACAACGCCATCGCGAGTTGGTCCCAGGCTCATATCTTCCGTCTCACCGCCCGGCATCAATTCGGGCAGCGCCAGCGAGCCAAAATAGGTGTACCGGAAGCTCATCGCGCTCCCCTCTCTCGCAACACCTCGCGGAGGCTCCGCTTCACCTCGCCCACATCGCCACCCTGCACATTCACCGCGATGTCATACCGCTGTTGGTTGTATGTCTGGCTGCTCTGCCCGCGCCAGCCATCGCCACCCAGCGCAATCTCTGCGTACATCCCCTGCGACAACGCCATCTCAAACGCCGGCAATTGCTGCCTGGTCAGCGCTGCCATTGCGCTGTTGATCCCCCGTAGTCCTAGCTCAAACGGCGTCGGGCTCCCCGGCGTCAGCCAATCTGGAAGCGTGATACCCTTGATCTTGTCGGTAAACTGCTGGATTTTACCGGTCAGCTTCTGGAACAGGTCCGCGATTTTTCCCATCCGGTCGCCCAGCGGCTCAAAGAGATGGTCTTTGAGCCAACTCAGCTTGGGGCCCAGCTCCTCGCTGATGGCCGTCGCTATATCGCCCATCCAGCTCCACACCTTCTTCAGCGCCGGCACCACCACTTCGGTGATTAGCCCTGCCAGCGCCTGAAACGCGAGCTGTACAACAGCGTCGAGCAGCTCTCCCAGCGCCTGGAACAGCGGGAATACATTCTCACTCAGGAAGGCCCACACCGCCTGCAACGCCGGCAGCAATGTGTCGGTCCAGAACGTGCTCAACACCGCGATCGCCGCCGGAATGTTGACACTCATCCACTGACCAATACTCTGAAAGATCGGCTGCAGCGTATTCGTCCAGAACTCGGTCATCCATGTGCGGATGCCCCCCCAGTCCTCTGTCCACGCCATCGCTAACAGCGCCACTGCCGCCGCTATGCCGCTTATGATGAGCGTCACCGGGTTCAGTGCCGCCGAAATGCTGGCAATGCCCCCCACGATGCTGGCGATGCCCCCCACGATCGCCGCACCCGCCACCACCGCGGCGATGCCGAGGATCGCCGCCTTCAGCGCCTCGGCGTGCTCAGTGACGAACGGGATCACCTGTTCCTGGATGAACGTGCCTATCGTCTGCGTCAGGTTGACGAACCCATCGATCCACGGCTGCACCGCCTCGCGCCCGATGCCCAGCGCGTCGGTGATCATGTACAGCCCCGCCGACGCTCGCTCGCCGAACCCCTCCATGTCGCCGCTGAACAGCGCCCCAAACGCCCCGGCCAGCGTCTCCAGTCCGCTCACCACCGGCTCGATCGCAGGCGCAATTTTGGTGTCAAACAACACACCAAGCCGGTCAATGTATGGCATCACCTTGTCGAGCAGCATGCTTCCCAGGTCCATCAGTTTCAGGCCGATGGGCGTCAAAGCCACAATTGCCTTGTTCTTGACTAGCTTCCACTTCTCGGGCCAGTCGTCTGTAGCCTCCGCCGTGTCAAGGATCGCCCCTTTGCTGTTCGCCAGTGCCGCCTGCAGTTCGTCCAGGCTAAACCGCCCTTCCCGGATGGCTGCTACCATGTCAGGACCTGCGCGCGCACCAAATACTTCCATGCCTAGTGCTAGCGCATCACTAGCGCTGTCAGCCCCTTGAATGACTTTGATGGTGTCCAGCAGGCTCTCGCGCAGCGGCTTACCGTCCCGCGCGAATTTTCCCGCAGCGATGCGTAGGCTACCCAGTACTAATTCGGTGTTGACCCCCTCCTTCTCCCACTTCGATAGCATTGCCACCGAGTCCTCGATCGTGAACCCCATCAGTCGCATCGGCGACCCATACTGCACCATCTTGTTCATCAGACTATCAAGGCTCACGCCGCTGGCCTGCGTCGCCTTGAACAACATGTCCATGGTCGCCGAGGCTTGCTCATTGCCCACGCCCCAGTCGCCCAGCACCCGCGCGAATTGCCCTGCCGTGCTCGTCACGTCCGTGCCCAGCATGTCACTCATGCGAATGAGCTGCGCCGAGACCATCTGCAGCGGCTCACCGGTCAGCCCCAGCCGTCGGTTGAGCTCGGTGATAGCATCTGCCGCCGTAGCTGCGTCCGTCGGCACTGACGTGAACACACCCTGAAAAGCCGTCTTCAGCCCGTCCAGCGCAGCGCCTGTCTTGCCCGTGCCCTGCTCGATGATGTCATAGGCCGCGTCGACCTCGCCTCCAGCCTTCAGTGCTATGGTGCCTACGCCAGCGATAGCCGCTGCACCGGCAGCCACCCCGCCCGTCAGCACCTTTCCCAGCGTCTGTCCGATGCCCTTCGCCAGGCCGCCCAACCTCTTGTCCAGGCCGCCCTGCAGGCTCTTCAGGTCCTTATCCAGATCATCCAGGTTAGCCCTGATGGGCACCTGCGCAATGCCCAGCGTGGTCGCTTCTTCAGGCATCAGCCCCCCATCCGCTCGCGCAACGCCTCAAACTCGGCGCGCCGCGCCTGTTTCTCTGCCGCCGTGAGCGGCCGCCGCTCATCCACATCAAGCTTCGCCAACATTCCCTTCAGAGCCGGTAGCCGCTTGGCCCGCTCGAGCGCTGCTACGTGCCACGCAGTCCACAGCGCCATCCGCAGCTCATACTGCTGCATACGCTTCCGCTGCGCGATGAGCGCATCGAATCGCTGCAACGTCTCTCGCGGCGTTAGCTCCCAGAACTCCGCTGCTGTCAGCCCCTCTTCGAGCCACCTGGCCAGGAGTGCATCCCAGTCCCACAGCTGCCCGTCAGCCTCCTGGCCTACGCCGGGGGGTTGCTGTCATTCGCCCCCTCGGCCTCATAGTTGAGCACCGCGGCCACGCCTTCCACCACTAAGCGCGCCGCCGCCACGTAGCCAATCCGGTCCATCAGGTCGTAGGCGTCGCGCAGGCTATATACACGTGCGCCCGCACGCATCTCGCGTCGGGCATACTCCATGCCAACCTGAAGCAGCTGGGCCACCTGGCTCACCTCGATGCCGTGCTCGGCATCGCGCAGCACAGCCACCACGCTGCGCCCCATCGCCTTCTCGGCTTCGGCCAATCCCCGGTTCGTGTACAGCAGCGCCACACGCTCGTTGCCAACCTCAACCAGCACTTCACCCCGCGCGCCGGTGGCCATTAGCTGCCCACCTCGGTCCACTCGCCGTCAATCGTCAGCTCCACCGAGACAACCTCAACGTCCTGGTCGGGCGCGGCATCGCTCATGCTCGTCACCAGCGCATTGGCCTCTTCCACTGCCACACTATCATCGGACCGCCTGATCTTGATCAGCGTGCCGTTCCGCACCGCCGCCTTCAACGCCAGATACCCGGCGTCGCTCGACACATACAGGTGCTCCAGGCTAACCGTCGCCCCGTAGCGCCCGGCCAGAAACCGACCCGCGCGCGATGTCTTGGAGCTCGCGTCAATCGGCTCCGACGTCTCCTCAAAACTCACGTCTCTTTGGCTGCCTACGGCCGTGTATACTGGCGCCTGCTCGGTGCCAGTGTTGACCAACAGCAGCACATCAGACCCGTTCTGCGCCATCTTGCCCTCCTAGCTTTCCCTACCGTCGTCTTGGATCATCACGCCCCGCACCGTCACCACCCGCCCATATGCCCCCTCTGTGTCTGCCGACACTGGCCCGTGGCACACCACGTACACCACGCCATACCCACTCACCGCGAAAGGCTTCCGGTGAAACAGTGCCACCACCCGCTCAGCGATAGCCATCACCGTCTCTGCCGAGCCAGTCTTGCTGACATAGCAGCGCACATCCCGGCTAAACGCCCATCCCTGGCAATTCTTGGTGTCATACGGCACCATTGCCGGCCCGCTCGCTATGATGATGTATGGCAGCGTCATCCCACGCACCGGCACATCAGCACTCGAGATCGCCGGCACCCCTTCGAACGTGCTCAACAGCCCAGCCAGCGTCGCGTCACCGCTCATCACATCATGCATGGCCTCGCTCAGCGCATCCATGCTCTATTCCTTTCCTGCGATCATCCGTGTGAGCTTCCTGGCGTTGCCGAATACTGCCGGCCGCAGGAACGGCTGCGCCGCGCTATGCTCAGTGCCCATCTCCGCGAAATACGCCCAGAACACGTTCTCCTTCACGCCGATGCGGCCTTCAATGGTGTTGTTGTTAGCCTCCACCTCCACATCAATGGCTACGCCTTTTTTCGTCCGTCCGGTGAGCACCGGCGCGTTCTTGCGCGCCTCGTCTGCTGCCCAGGCACACGCCCGGTACAGGTTGTCAGCTACCCGCCCGGATATCTCTGCCAGAAACTCGCGCTGTCGCCACGAAGTGATATACTTCACACGCTCACCGTTGCCTGCCGAGCCACACAATCGACCTCCAGATGATGCCCCGCCAAACTCGGCTCACGTACACCCAACACCTCCACCGTCACGTCGCCACACGTCACCTGGTCGCCTCTGGCAATGTCCGTTGTCGCCGGCACATACAGCACATACGTCACCTGACGCTCGGTGTGCCCGGCCACCTCCACATCAGCGCTGCCCGTGGGGCGCAGCCGCCCCGCCGCCGTGCCGATCGTCACATACGTCTCGGTCCAGTTGCCGTGCCCATCGCTGGTCGGCGCCAACCGCCTGATAGTAAATGTGTTGTTCAGTAGCCCCGTGAAGTGCATCATGGATTCCGCCGATACCTCGCCAGTACCTCGCGTTCGCTCCGCAGTAGGATCGACGCCGCGCTGACCCCCAATACTCCCTCGCCACCACTGCCCTGCTCCGACCCAAATGTCACACTGTAATCACCCAGCTGCGTACTCACGATTCCTGGCACACCCGCGTTCATCGCCGCACGCAGCCCCGCCTGGTAGCGCCTGGCCGCCGCACGCGCACATACTCCCACCACGTCATCAGGCAGCGTCGTGTACCCGTGACTGTACGTCACCACGATGTTCTGCACGCCGCTCGCCCACACCGTTCCGATCCGGTACAGTACGCCGTATCGTCCTAGCCTGTAGTCATCATCGACTACCAGCGCCTTATCATTCTCCACCACCGACACCACCGACGTCACCGGTAGCTCTGGCAGCAGCATGTGCGTGCCACCATTCCCATCCAGAGTGATCACCTCGTCCGTCACTGGCGTCAGCATCTGATGGCAGTACCCCCGAATTGCCGCTGATGCCTCGGTGATCGCTGCCTGCGCCGCGCTCACCTGCGTCGCGGTGCTTATTGTCAACTGTAGCAGCTCCTCCAGATCGGTGATGGTGCACAGCAGCGTGGTCATGCCGATTCGCTCCCACTTTTGTTCAGCGACGGCGCACGCTTTTTGTTGCGCCCAGACGGCTGCCGCTTTTCCTCTGCCGGTTTCTCCGGCTCTGCTGGCAGATATCCTCGCTGTCGCGCTTGCGCTTCGGTGAGCAGCACGCTCACCCCCGGTCGCACCTGGTACCGGCTCAGCTGCTCGCTTCCCCTGACCACCGGCCACGTGGTCGGATCAATCACTACCATCATCGGCCCTCCCTTCTGCGTTCAGCCCGGTTCATCTGCATCAACCGATACTGCTCTCTCACCTGCTCGGCCTGCGATGCCCGCGCCCATACTGCGCGCCCCGGCCCAAGCGAAATCCTGACCAGCCGATCGCCAGGCACCTGTTCAGCATGCATTGCCATCACCGCCGGCATCCGGCCCGCCCACATTGCCGGCAATGTACACAGCCGCGGCTTTACCGCATGCACCGCCCGCAAAAACGCCAGCCGCCTGTCTCCCCCCTGAGCCATCTCTGTGCGCCAGGCATCCACCAGCGCCGCCCCAGCCTCGCCCCTGCGTACGAATACCAGCTCACTCGCGTATACCGGCACACGCAGATCACGCGTTACCCTCGCTGTCCGCGCGCGTTCCTCGGTGCTCCCCAGACTGTCAGCGAGCACTACATTCTGCCCATCCACCGTTACGGCAAGCGGCACCGCTACCTCCCACGAACCCAGCAGCCGCAACCCTGCTCCTAGCGTCGTCCACGGTACCGTAGCCCCTGGCTCTACCAGCAGCGTATGGTCATAGGCCAGCACCGGCTCGGCGCTCACCATCACTGCATATCCGTGGCGTCTCGCCTCTCGCTCGATCGTCGCATCGGACGCATGCAGCACCAGCCCCTCGCTCACGCCAGCCACTCTTCGCCCTCCTGCCTCACCACCCCTGCCATACCGATACCATCGGCATCGATAAGCTCCACGTCCAGCACACCGCCGCTTACCATGGCCAGCGCGCTCACCGCTTCATACACTGGCGGACAGATCGCCGGCGAATAGTCATGAAACAGCATTAGCCCGCCTGGGTTCAGGCTATTGAACCACGGCAAATCAGCGCAACAGGCACGGTGATCGCCATCAATGTAGATCAGATCCCACCGCTCATAGTTGTGCAGCCGGTAATAGTCCACCGACGCGCATACCTCCACGCGCGCCTGCGCACCCACACTGTTGAGCAGCCTCTGTGCCAGTGTCGCCTCAGTCGGATTGATGCTCAGCGTCACAATCTCTGCCGTCCGCTGCGCTTGTGCCATCATCCACGCCGATGTGCCCAGCCCTGCACCCACCTCCAGAATGCGCCGCGGCCGCCAGTCCAGCGTCAGCCCGTACAGTGCCACCATCTGCCACGGCAACATCTGCGCTCGCGCCTTTGACATCGCCGGCGCCAACGGGTACGCTGCGCGTAGCATCCGCTCGAGCACGGCGCTATCGTACCCGCACAGCTTCCAGATCTGTTTCACCTGCGCCCCCCGAACTTGCGCACCGCCGCCCAGGCCTCAGGCGCATCCAGTCGCCCACCAATGCGCCCTCCCCACCGTCGCGCCTGTCCGGGATAATGCAGAATGCCCGCCGCTTTCTGGTTGCTCTGGAATCGCGGGAAGGCATTCCATTCGTTGCCCAGCACCAACACCCTCAGCGGGTGCATATACAGAGCCCTAATCAGCGCCCCTTGGTCACGCTGCGCCCAGCGCTCCCATTCGCGCTGCCACGCGGAAAAAAACGCCTCCGTCTGCGCCCCTCGCCGAAACGCCCACACCCCACCGTTGAACTGCAGCACATCCCATGTACCCGTGACCGCCTCTGTCGCCACCGCTTCCGGCGACGCTACTTTCGTGCGCATGTTCGCCAGCAGTTCATTCGGCGATATGTCTTTACAGATCACCAGCTCCCAGCCGTCCTCCACCCACTGAAATAACTGATACACTGGCGCGATCACTTCTGTGTCCGCATCCAGGTAAAGCACCGCCTGCCACTCGGCCGGCGCCAGCTCGTACGCCCTCAGCTTAGCCCGCCGCCCACCGACGTCGCTGTCTGGCTGTGCGATGAACACATCCTCTGGCCCAATCGGCGTCGCAGCGCACAGGCAGATGGGCACATCCGGCATGTGCTTCTTCGCCGAAACCATCATCCGCCTCGCTGCTTCGCGCGCCTGCTCACCAAACGCCACGCAGTAGATGCCTCGGCTGCTGCCCGTGTCTCGCTCCATCGGTCTCTTCATCTGCAGTTCGGTGCTCGCCGCCATCTGCAAGTCCACGGCCGCGTCTATGCCTGCATCTAGCATCACCGATGACCCGTCTCCGTAGCCGTCGCCCCAAAACGCCTCATCGAACGCCCGCGCGTGGTCTTCTACCCAAGCCTCCACACTGTACCGCGCCGTTGCCTCGCGCAATGCCTCGCGGTCTACCAGCGATCGTGTCTCTATCGCCTCAGCAAAGACCCGCACCAGATCATCGGCGTTGCCCCGCTCGTAGCGATGGATCCCTGGTATGCCGGGCAACTCATCCAGTAGCCCTACATGCCACGGAACCACCACACTCACCCCGCACGCCAGCGCCTCTAGCGGCGGCATCGGGATACCCTCTACCCGGCTCGGCACTACCAGCACATCAAGCCCCTGGTAAAAGCTCGGCATCTCTGCCCAGCTATACCGCTTTGTCAGCACGGGCCATCCGCGGCCGCTCGCTCGCCAGATAACCTTCTGCCCCGCCGCGCAATTCACCACGCGCAACGCCAGATCTTCGCCCTTGCGGTGGTTGCTGTACGTGTACCCACTGAACCCCGCTACCAGTCGACCACTCTGCGCTGGCCCCAGCGTGAACCGCTCGCGCTCCAGGGGCGCCGACGCCTGCACCGTCGGCCCGTACGCTCGCACTGCCTCGCCATACATCCGGCATGTCACAACGCGCAGCTGCACGCGGCGCGCAACATCATCGAATAGCCTCGCCTTAGCGTTACCTGGCGGCTCTTCCTCGCGATGCGTGAAATACGCCGCTACCGGCTGCGTAGGCCAGGGGCCCAGCCGCGTCGCCTCGAAATAGCCCGTGAGATACACCACGTCTGCCGCTGGATCAACCGCCGCGCTCAACCCCCACCCCAGCCTCTCGGCCAGGGCACGCGCCATCCGTGGAATGATCCGATCTTCCTGCCAGTTCTGGCATACCTGATGTACTCTCACGGGCTATAGTCTCCTACTGGCCCCTCAACTTCAGCTGCCCGAGATCAGATCCACCTGCACGAATGCAGACGGCCGAATCACACCGAACGCAGCACGCATCTCGCACAGGATCGCAACCATGTTGCGGATGAAGAAATCCTCATGGCTGTCGCTAACACTGATCGTCGCGTTCTCGCGAGTCCACAACACAGCCTTCCGCCAGTCGCCCAGCAACCCGGTGCCTTCGGTCACCGCCTCGCTCTCCACCACCGGGATTCCCCACAGCGACCGCGTACCTTCGCGTAGCGGCCCGCCAAACTGGTAACGCCCCTCGAGATCCTTGAGCAGATCGATCGTCTCCCAGTCATTCGGGTTGAACACCCACGCGGTCGGCGAACTGCGCCCGATCGTCCGCAATGTGGTTAGCGCTTTGCGCGTGGTGACCAGAACGTCAGTATCCCAGGCCTGCGCCAGCACACCAGATGTGTACATCAGACCTGTCATATTCTCGCCCACGCCGTTGCCAGTGATGATCTGGTCCTCCAGCTCTTCGCGCACGTCCGCGCGCAGCTCCTGATCGATCAGGCTCCTGATCTGCGCCGCGTCCGACAGCGCGCGCTTGGTCGCCGGGATCCATACCGGTATCGTCTTCACTGCCGCCTGCACCCGCTCGAACCCGATGGTCGCCTCGGGCTTTTCGCCCGATACCTCGCCAGTCGCACCTGCGTAGGTAGTCACATTCGCCTCGGCTACCGGCGCCGCCTGCCTGGCCTGAACCGTCTGCCGCACAAAGTCCACCAGGTCGCTCGCGGTCGGACGCTGGCTCACGAGATCCAGCACCGTCAGCGGCCGGCGCCCCAACGGTTCATAGATGCCGGTATGGTCCGTCTCCACGAACACACCAGCACTCGTGTCGCTCGAGCCAGTCACCACTGCTTTGCGCCCGAGCACATCGAGTACATCACCCACATCAACCACAGGCGAATTGATGCCCTTTTTGGTCTCGGGAATCACCCCGCCAGGAAAGCCCTTCATCCACGCCTTGAAAGCCTCTGCCTCAACAAACCGCTCACCAAGCGTCTGCCACTTGCGCACCCCATGCGGGTCGGGCTGGCTGATACCCCCCTCTCCGCCTAGCTCGGCCACCGTCGCGCGCACCGCAGCATCGTCCTCGGCCTGCTTCAGCTGCACTTTCAGACTCTTGGCCTCTTCCATGTAGCCCGTCAACTTCTGCCGTTCCTCCGCGGTAAACTCGCGATCATCTTTCTCTGCCGCGTCACAGATGACCTTGGCCGCCTTGAGTGCGGCCTGATACTGCTCGTGAAGTTCCTTTAGCGTCATCGTCTTCTCTCCTGTGAGGCTTGCCGCCCCATGTTATTCATCTTCCAACAGCGCCAGCGCCACCCGCGCCTGCAACACGCCCATCGGGGCCCTTGCCTTGCCGTCCGCGGTCGTTCCGTCCTCGGCCTCAGCCTCTGCCCCACCCTCGTCCCCGCCAACGCATTTGGCGCCCAGCTCAACCAACAAATCATGCGCACTCTGGATCCGCGCAGAATCCTTCGCGCTATTCCTCCGACCTTCCTTCACCGTCAGCAGCTCCGTCTCAGGGTTCATCCCCACCAGGCACGGCCCTACTTCGAGCACGTCCAGCTCAATCAGGTCCTGGTAGTGATTCGGCTCTGCCTTCTCTTTCTCCGGCACCACCCTCGCATCGATGATGTCATACGCAAAGCTGAATTCGGCCAGCGTGCCGCGTCTCAGCCGCTTCCACACCCGTGTGGCAAACTCTTCTTCCATATACAGTCGCGCCTTGACATACAGCCCGCGATCACGCTCTTCCGCTTGGACCACCTCGCCAATATGCGCGTCCAGGTTGTCCCACTCGTGGCTGAAAATGACTGGTATCGGCCGGCCTTTCTGCGCCCACCGCTCCAGACTACCCTTGAATGCCCCTGGCAGAATCCGGTCGCCACCGCGGTCGACGTTGTTGAACACTGCCACGATCGCCTCAAATACACCATCGCCCTCTTCTGGCAGAGCCTTGAACCCCACGATCCCCGCGTTCTTGACCAGCATCATGCCCTCCCTCAGTCACGCCCCAAACACACAACTACACTGACAATTAGAGTTATTGTCGGCGCCGCCCGCCGGGTCACCCGGCCAGCGCATGCCATTACTGAATAGCTCACCCAGCCCCACCGTCTCCCCAGCCATCGCCGAGTGTTCGGGGCGCGGGTTACTACTATTGACCTGCCATGTCTTTGAGCGCAGGCCAGCCTGCCGGGCCCCCTCGCTCGCGCCGAACTGACTCGTGGTCGTCACCCGCGACGTGGCGATCTGCGCCGCCCGCGCCACCAACAACACATCAAACAGATGTTGCACCGCTACTCGCGGATCATCTTCAGCCAATGCCTGCCCTACCGCTTCTCGCGTGGTCGCGTTGATCTCTTCCGCCGAGATCCGGCTGTTTTCCTCCAGCCATGGCAGCATCCGCTCATCATCCAGATCCACGTCCAGCTCTTCGGTTACGTACCGCGCCCACTCGGTCGCTGTAGCTACCCCCAGCCGGAACATGTCCTGCTGCAGCTCGCGGTTCCAGCGGCCGCCATCCCACACCTCGCCGATCGTCACCGCCTGTTTCGTACCGTCGGCCCTTGCCGCCTTCTCTGGAATCCGTGCCAACACTGCATCGCGTTGCCGCGCGAACGTCCGTTCCATCATCCGCCGCCACGTCTTCTCATGCTGCGCGCGCGCACGTGGCCGCGTGGGATCGATCCGCTTCGGCTTGGCCGCCTTGGTTTGCGCTGCCTTATCATCTGTCGGCGTGAGCACTGCCGACGTGTTCGCCGTCGGTTCTTCATCAACCATGACATTGAGCGGCATCACCAGCTTGTCGGCATCCCCGTCCAGGTGCGGCAGATTCATCCGCGCCCGCGCTTCGTTGGCCGTCATCCACGGCCGCCCCGTCGCGCTCTGCAGCACCGCCGCCTGTTCCTCAAACGACCCCTGCAGTTTCTCCTGGATGTTGAACTCGACGTATACCTGTCCGCTTTTGTCCAGGTCAGGCAGCAACTGCAGCCCGATTTCCTCTTCGAGCATCGTCAGCCACGGACCCATACAGTCCTGGTAGAGTTGCTTGTGCTGGTCTCTGATATTGCTGAACGTCGCGTGGTCGAGAATACCCACCATCGGCAACGGAATGTGATACGCTCGCGCGCATTCCTCCCTGGTCAACTTCCGCGAACCCAGGTATTCACTTTCCTGCGCGTCGAATTGCTGCTGTTTCCAGGTCATCCCCTCTTCGAGAATCGCCGTCCGCCCGCTGTTGCGCTGCCCCGTATACAACTCCTCAAACTCGGTGCGGAACCGCTCCCTGGCCTCTGGCGACCAATCGCCCGCGTCTTTCGGACGCTCGATCACACCGTACATCCGCGCACCGTTCTGCCAGAACCCCTCGCGGAACTGCCCCATAGCATGCTCTTCCGCCAGCACACGCCTCAACGTCTCCAGAGGCGATAGCCCAGTCGTCGGACTCTCCGGGCTGTAACCGCGAAAATGAACGACCTGCTCTGGGCCAAAATCCTTGGCCCCCATTCCCAGATCGATCCGATACATCGTCGGCACCAGACCGCCCATTACCTGCACATACGTCGGCGGCACCCGCAACAGCGCCATGCCCCCTGGAAGCTGCAGCTTGAGCCAAAAGGCATTCCAGTAGATGCCCATGTCAGCGATCAACGACTCGATCAGCCGATACCGCGTCGTCCACGGGTTAGGCTTTTCGATCAGTCGCGCTAGCGGGTGCTCTCGCAGCCGCCTCCGGTCGTTCTCATTCACCCGCTCGAATACGTGCAGCCCAAGCTGTGCAATGTTTCGTGCCAGAAAATCAACGCACGTCCTCACGTTTGGCTGCGTGCGATACAGCGTCGCGTATGCATAGCTGTACTGGTCGTACATCTGCATCGAGCCATGGCTGGCACCCGCCCGCCACTGGTCGACCACATCGCGCAATCCGCCATAGCTCTGAATAACCGCCATCGTCAGCTCACTATCTGAATCCAGTCGACGTTGTCCTGTTCGATCAGAACATCGCCGTCCATACGCAGACTCTCATTGCCCGCACGCAACATCTCAACGTTCTTCAATAGCACATGCCGCCGGCTGCGCTCATACAGCACGCCCCTGAACGCATTCCGCGTCCGAGTATTGACGATCACCGTCCGCAGCTCGGGGTATCGCCGCAACCATCGCCAGCGTGCCACTACACCACCTCCAACCCGCGCGATTCGTACACGCTGTCTCGCGGCTCGCCATGCCGCATCGCTCGATCCAGCGCCATCACCAGCGCCACGATCCCGTCGATCTTCCCCTGCGACTCCGCCTTGTCTGGCTTCAGGTTACCTGCCGGGTCCTGTCGCACTGCCACATTGTTGGCCATCCACCGCATAATCGGGTTCCCGCCATGGTTGATCTTTTTTGCCAGTAGTCGCCTCTCGAGCTCACGCATGGGCGTGGCCATGCCATAGAACCCCTGCCCCATGCCAAATACCTGTAGTCCCTCGTCAGCCAGCTCCTGCGTGAGCTGATATCCCTGGAATAGTCGGTCTACATTCAGGTCCACCACACGAAAGCGCCTCGCGTCAGCAAGAATCGCCTTCTTGATTTGACCATAGTCCACAGCGTCACCCGGCGTGGTCTGCAACAGCCCCGCGCGCGCCCACGCCTGGTATTGCTCCCGGTACCGATTGTCATCCGCCGTCAACCGCGCCTCTGGGCACCAGAACCGCGCCACCACATACACCGCCTCAGCGTCGCCATCGCTCGGGAACACCATCACCCACGCCGTCAGATCACTCACGCTCGACAGGTCCAGCCCACCGTAGCACTCGCACCCCTCCAGGATCGCTTCGTCGAAGGCACCGAGGTTGTTTTCATCCCACAGCTCCGGCGGAATCCATCGGCTGCTCTGCTGCGTCCACATATTCAGGTGCAGCCGCAAGAACGCATTTAGTGCACTTGGCAGGTGCCTGGCCTTCTCCGCTTTTCGCTCCAGGTCGTCTATTTTGACGCTTACGCCCAGATTGGGGTTAGCCTTGGCCCATACCACCGGGTCATCCCAACGCTCAGAGTCCTGTTCATCCGCCGCCGCAATAAACGCGAACCAGCTATCGTCCGCGATCCCGCCCTCTAGCACTTGGCGCGAATACTCGTGGTGCTCCCAGCAGATCGTCGTGCGGTCATACCCGGCCGTGGTGATCTCCGTAATTAGCGGCTGCCGCCTGGCGCCTGTAGCTGTCTCCAATACGTCCACCACGGCGCTCGTCCGGTGGGCGTGCAGCTCGTCCACCAAGGCCCCATGCACGTTGAGCCCGTCTAGCGTGTCGGCGTCGGCCCCCAATGGCTTGAATCGACTCGCTGTAGCTTCGATGCTCAGCACGCTCGACGCCCGCCACTCGCGAATCATCCGGCTCAGCGCCGGACTGGCTTTCACCATCCGCGCCGCCTCGCTCCACGACAGTTTCGCCTGGTCGAGTTTTGTCGCCGCGCTGTACACCTCTGCACCCGGCTCGCCATCTGCCGCCAGCAAGTACAGCCCGATGCCGCTGACCAACTGCGTTTTCCCGTTCTTGCGTGGCACCTCAACATACGCCGTGCGAAAGCGCCGTAACCCGTCGGCTCGCTTCCACCCAAACAGCGTCCACAGTAGAAACTGCTGCCATGGCTCCAGCACGAACGGCTGCCCCGCCCACTCGCCCTTCGAGTGCTTCAGGAATCCAAAAAACTGAATCACATGCTCGGCTGCCGCGCGATCAAAATGCAACCCGCGCTCAGCGCCGTGCTCCAGGTCGTCGATCTGCCGCTGCACTGCTCGCCGGATCAGTGCCCCAGCAGGCACCGTACCCTCCAGCACACCGTGCATATATGCCGCAACCGGGTGCCGCTCAGGCATCCGTGCCCTCGCTCTCCCGCATACGCGCTATCTCCCCAGACCGCAGGAACTCTGCAAACGGATCAGGCGCCTCCGGCTCTGGCATAGAGATGCGCGTGCGGCTCGCCGGTGTCATGCCAAACTCCTGTGCGAACGCTTTCATCTCCGCCAGCGACTTGTTAGCAATGGCCACCTCCGGCCGCTGCTGGACGTATCCGCTCGGCGTGACGAACGTCAGCCCTTCGTCGGTCAGCACGTCGTTCGCTTGTCGCCACCGTGCATACGCCATGCAGTAGCCCGCCAAGGCTAGCCTATCGACGCAGGTCAGCAATCCCAACCGCCGTAGCTCTGGCGCCACCCGCCGCCACTCACGCTTTGCTTCTAGGGGCAGCCACCGTGGGCACGTCACACGGCCTGCCTGCGGCTGCGGCTCACGCTCATTCAGCCGTCGCTTGCCGGGATTCCCCGCAAGGCGCTTTAGTTGTGTCGGCTTCGGTGCTGGCCCGGGCACTCCTAATCCACCCCCTATGCCCAACCTGCGGCTGCATGGCCATGACTGCTGCCGCGGTCTACATGATCGTTCGCGCTAGCGATTTGAACCGCCCCTTCCCCATGGGCTGTCGTATCGAGCGGTTTTCCTGCTGTGACACACATGACATAGTGCCTGCAGGTTGCCCTCGTCGTTTGTGCCGCCCTGTGAAAGCGGTCTGATGTGGTCCACTTCTGTGGCGAGCGCACCACAACGGACACATATGGGGTGCTCACCTAGGTAGGCTCTCCTGAGCTGTCGCCACTGATAGTCATATCCTCGTGCAATGGCTCTTGGTCGTCTTGCATCGGCCTGTTGTCTGTACTCACGCGCATGCATTGCGCAACGCCCATACGCTACTGCCACGTTTGGACACCCGACCACAGCACACGGTGACATAGGCCTACTAGGCATGACTCTGTTTGTACACCCCTACCCCATGGGCATCCTGGCTCGATAGCACTGCAGTAGCCGCAATTTCAAATAGACTCGTCACCCACACCTGCGGTGTTGCTGGCTGCGCCATCAGCCCGAGCCACACAGAGAGCCAGATCACACCCCAACCAAGCAACACCGCTGATGCGGCGACAATGCCGAACGACAGCCTGCGCTTCCAGTCATAGCGCAGTCCCGCAAACCACGGCCAATCAGCATCAAGCGCAGCTACCAACCGATAGCCGAGTACGCCAATGCCGCCGCCTGTGAGCAACCACGCGATAAATGCCCCGAGCGTCATGCCCACCTCCAGAAACGCGAATAGGCCATACGGCAAAGCGCCGCTGGCCAGAGTTCTGCTTTCGCACCTGGAGCCATCGCCATACAGCAAAGCTCCTGTTGACCATCGTCAACAGGAGCATACAGAATGGGTGTGTCAGGTTCCGTCACTGTAGTGACAGATTCCATCAATTGTCATAGGAGTTGTCGATCATCACCCTATCACACACAATGGGAGCATACTGCGGCTCGCCAGAGAGATCGGCCAGGTCACGATAGATGGTACGTTCGGTGACCGCAAAGTGGTCGGCGAGCTCGCCCACGGTGCGCGGCCGCTCATGCAGCAGGCTGATGATCTGGATTAGTCGCAATGCTCGCTTCATGTTTCCTCTCTGCCCCTGCCCGGTGGGCACCTCTACTCAGTCTCCCCACAGCTCTTGAAAGTCCACCAGCCGTACGACCACAAGATCGTCGTCATGCCTGGCCCCGAGCTGGTGTAGTACGACGATCGGCGTTCGCCCGCCCCGCGCATTGCGCCGCGCCTGCGTGACAGCAGACAGCAGCCAACCAGGGAGTTGCTGGCGCTCTTTAACCTCAACAGCATAGGTCGGCGTCTCCACATCAGGCACGGCTGAGCCGAGCCCCTGGTTCGATGTGCGCTTTCCATTCATGCGCGCCGCGATCGCCCGCTCGACGGCTTTCCAGGTTTCACTCATGGATTCCACCCTGCTGGCATCAACGTAAGGCGATCAGCATAGAATCCCCAGTGTCCACCGAGCGCGATGAGACTGTGCGCGCCATAGGCCACAATGGTGCCCTCATGACAAAGCCACTCACCATCGTAGAACGACGCCTCGTAGGCAAACACCCACAGATGCTTGTAGGCCAAGTGCCGCCCTAGCAGCGCCTGGTCGACATAGCGCAATGGCAGTGTGCTGGCCTTACGCTTCGGCATGTTTCACTATCACCGGCCGGCCCACGATGCTGATATAGTCGGCCTCAGCCGCAAGATACTCTGATTCGAGCCGGTTCCAGAGTGCCCAGCGCGTTGCCTCATGCGGATCGGCCTCAGTTTTGGCCAGCGCTGCGCGCAGGCGCTCAAGGCCGCGCTGTGCGGCACCATACTGCGGATCGTCCGCCGTGTGCTCGGCTAGCCACGCCTCGCCGCCCTTCACGCGCTCGCGCAACCGCCAGATCACAGGCGGCTCACCAAACGCTTCCCAGAGATACCATGCATCATCCAGGCGCTTGCGCGCATAACTGGCCACTGGGGGATCTCCGGTCACATAGTCGGAAGTTTCGTTCATGGGCATCACTCCACTACGGTTTCTACGGTTTCTACGGTTTGTACGGTTTTTCCAACTGTATCCCGTACAACACATGGTGGTGATCCGTCACAACATGTGTATACCGAAGCGCGTATACAGAAACCGTACAAACCGTACATACCGTACATTTCGTACTGATCTCATCAGCCAAAGAGACCATTGGTTTCCTCCAGCAATCGGTTGAGTTCCTCATCTGGCACGATGGTTTGCGCTGACATGGCAGGATCCAGAGACAGAGTGAATGAGGTGCGCTGAGTCTTGGCCCATTTGGCTTCCTCGAGACGAATGCCCATGAGGGCGAGCGTAGCCTTGGCTTCGCGCAGTGTAGTAGCAATGCGCCGACCACCGCCCAGATATGGAAGATCAGCGCCGGCGTCAGAGAGTGCTTTGGTGAGCTGACTGGCAGAACCCTGCCAGAACCGGCCGCCATTGAGCAGCTCGGGCAGAAAGCCGATGATTGCTTCTGTGAGCGGATCGGCTTGGCCAACGGTGAGCGCCTGGGCCTGCCGTAGGGCCAGCAACAGGTGCGCACCTCGTGGGCGATCCCCATGAGAGGCGACATAGGCCCAGACGAGCTGCGCAAAGTCGACGAACCGCAGAGGCAAGCCGGGCGGCGCTTCGCCGCGCAGGCGCAGCAGCTCAGCGGCGGTCAGGGTTGCCCAGGAAAGCAGGCCATCGCGTGCGGCATCTACAGCATCCATCAATGCCGAATCAGCGAGTCGGGCGCTGTCCTCAAATTGCTCAGTCAGGATTGGCAGGGTACGCTCGGCGATATCTGGCCGGCAGAACGCTGCTGTGCGCGTGGTGACAGCGATCGCCGCGGTGGCTGGCCGTGAGATACGGTTGAGCGTGGTGAATAGCTCGCGCATCTCGACGTTCTTGCCTGTGATAGAGTTGGCAATCTCATCCGCGAACCAGGTTTCGGTGTCGACGTCCACGTTGTCATAGCCCACGATAGGCAGTGAGGTTACCTGCGACCAGTAGTCGCGGATGTCCTGTGGTGCCGAGACGACGTTGCCAGCAGGACCCATCAGCATTCGCAGGATGGCCCTGACCATCAGTGTTTTTCCACCGCCTTTGTTGCCGACGGCTACTAGGGCCGGTAGAGGACGCAGACCAGAGACCAACGCCGCGATCCAGGCACACAGCAGGTCATGCTGAGCGTCGGCGTTATAGGCCGTGATCTCGTCTGGCGTGCGGATGCGTGGGTTGAATGCCGGCACGGTGAGCGGATATACCGGCGCGGCAGGTGACCACTCTGGGTAACAGGCGTCGCTGGCAAACCAGATATCGTCGGTGCCATTGCTCAGCTTGCACAGGGTGCCATCGCGGATAGCGACATAGTGCGTTGGTCCAGCAGAGACAGCCAGGCATGAGCCGCTGGAGTACTGCCAGCGAGCCAGTTTGATGCGTCGTCCAGAGCCGATAGCTGACATAGACAGGTGTTCAACCACGAAACGATACGAAGCCTCAGTGCCGTTCAGGCCCGCGCGAAAGAGCGCTAGCCGCGTAGTGACGGCGTCGCCAGCCAGTGGCCAGACCGCACCATCGTCTGCAACGAGATACGGGCGCCCCCCCTGTGCAGGGTCCTGGGTTACATCCAAGAGCAGCCGATCGTGTTTGAGTAGCCAGGAAGCCACCGCGCGGGCCACGTCGAGTTTGACCTCGCGAGTCACGCGCTGGCCCAGCTGCTCAGTGATCCACGGAGCCAGGTCAGCAAGCGCTGCACACTGATCGATCCATGTCTGTGTCTCGCCTATAGGCCTGGCCGAGGCTTTTAGTTCTGCTACCAGCGCCGGAATGTCTCTGCCGGCGCAGTGTGCCTCCGAGATATCTTTGACGCCTTCTGGTGGCATGATCACATGGGCCGTAGGCAGCAAGGGCCTCAGTTTCTCCACCATTTTGTCGCCGCCCTCATCCGGCTCGCGCCAGACATAGAGGTCGAGCCCAGACAGGGCAGCTGTCCATTCGGCCCTGTAGTTCTGCGCGCCAGGAATGCCGAGCGCAGGCACGCCATAGAACCACAGCGTGTGACAGTCCGACTCTCCTTCGACCAGGACCACCCAGCCTTCCCTGCGTATCTCGGCCAGTCGCCAGAGGCCATAGAGTGCCATGGCATTGCCCTTGGCCCAGCGGAAACGGTTGTCAGGGCCTGACAACGTTTTGCGCAGAGCGAGACGTCGGCGAACGCGAATCGTCTTTCCGTGTTCGTCGCGGTAGGGCATGTGTATTTCGGGTTGGTCGCCATTACGGCTATGCCACATGACGGTGGAAAGCCCGAGTTGTCTCAGAAAGGCCACAGGCAATTGCTTGTATGCGGCATAGTCTTCTAGCGTCAGCCCCGGCAGATCGGGTGCGCCCACGCCAAGTTTGGCAGCGAGGCTTTTCAGGCCGCCCTTGGCGCCACAGGCCAGGCAGTTGTAGCCACGTTCCGAGACAGAGAAATTGGTAGGGTGCGAGTCGGCGTGATAGGGGCATAGCGCCCAGTATTCGCCGCGCCCGTCAGGGAACTGTGTGTCTGGGGAGCCGCCTCGATTGAGCGCAGGAAGGATAGCGGCCAGGAGCGTGTCAGCAGACATCGATTAGCCTCGTTTCGCGTCAGTCATGCCCCGCAGCCTCGTACCAGTCGACCTCCACCGGCGTACCCGCCATCCAGCCGAGGCTGAACAGCGACGGCTTCCACTGCGGCGGCGTCCAGCCTACAGGCACCGGCTCGCCTGTGGGCCGCATTTCGGCGCCGAACAATGCATCGATGGCCCCTGCAGGCATCGCCCTCGCCAATCGCAGACCGTCGTCCAGCAGCGTGAACGCGTGCCCGAGCGGCTCGATTAGCCAGTGATCGATCTCGCCGAAGCCGATCGCGCGGCGTTTGCCGGCGTGCGTCAGCGGGTCGAGCAGCCGCCCGATCAGCCGCGCGTTGCCTATGCACGTCGCCTCGAACCGCTCGGCCATGACCATGGGCAACGGCGTCCGACGCTCCATCCATCGGCCCGATACCACCTGCACGCCATAGCCGCGCCCTCCACGGGCCGCGGTGAACCCGCCCGTCTGAGCGCGCTTGTGCTGGTAGAACACGTCGCGCTCTACCTGCCCTGCCGGCATGAATGGCGTCGCTGCCCATAGAGGTAGCCCGCGCTCGTTGCGCCACAGGCACTGCAGCGGCGTCGGCAGGTCGTACGGCTCGTTCGTGTCAGTCAGCCGCGCGCCGTCTGTAGCCACGTCCAGAGCGCACCGCGCCAGTAGGTTGTCCAGACACAGCTGGTCATAGCTCAAGAGCAGCGCGCCCCACCGCAGGAACAGCGTGATGCGTAGCGGTTCTTTCGGCGCGCAGTCGAACTCTGACGCATAGCTCACCAGCTCAGGAATTGTGATCATCGTTGTTTGATCTCCGCATACTCGGCCAGCTCTGGGAACCTGGCTAGTAGAGTGTTGTATGCGCCGGGGTCCCGCTGGCGTAGCTCAGACAGCTGCCCGCACTGAAGAGAATGCCGTCCTAGTCGTGTATGCGTACGCGTCTCCATACCTCCGGCGACATAGGCGCCCAGCAGAGGCATCTCCTCTGACATAATCAGCGCGGCGACATCCTCTGTTGTCCAGCGGTCTAGCGGGCAGACGCGATATACACCACGCATCGGGCCGGTCGTATAGCGATAAATGGCCATCGTTTCGCCCTCGGCGCGCAGCGCGACCGCCCTGCGCCGTGTGGGGCTCTCATCAGCGCGCAGCCCGAGAATGACGCCATCGGCATCTTCGGGTTTCAGATAGCGCGACCACTCGCCCTTGAAGGTGCTGTACTGCTCCCAGAACCCCACCGTCTCCCAGCCATCGGCGAATACGTGATCGACATGCACCTCGACGATGGTCATCTCTGGGAAGCGCTCGCGCCACCAGGCGAGTACGGCGTCTAGCTCGGGGTGCAGAATGCGTGTCTCGCCGCCTGTTAGGATGCGTACATGCGCCTGCGGCCACACCTGCCCCACTACCCATAGCAGCGCCTCGCTATCCTTCCCGCCTGAGAACCCTACATATGGGCGCTGGCATAGCTCCAGCGCCCGCTCTACCGTCTGGATGGCTCGCTGATAGCGGGCCTGGTAAGCGCGCCCTCGTAGGTGCGCCAGATACCCCGCTCGCTCCAGCGCGCTGCTCATGACAGCACCTGTGCGCCCGTGCCCAGCGTACCGTCGATCAGCCCCTGACGTAGCTCATCATGGTGCTCGGCCAGATACGCCTCGTATGCCTCTGCACAACTGCGATCGCTGTCGCTGAGCTCCTCGAGCCACTCGCCGGTCACGTTGCCATAGCCGCGTGCAGCCTGCCCGCCGATCGTGCCGTGATCCATCAGGAAACGTTCCGCCGCTCCGAGCAGGGCCCCGCGCGTCGTAACCGCCGTCCACGGGTCGAGCACCAGACGGCACAGAACCTGCACACCTGCAGCCAGTGTCTCGAACGACGCGATCATCTGCCCCAGACCCTGCGGCGACGCCTGCCTCGTCATCGTCACGTCGTCCATCATGTCAAAGGCCGAGACGGTCGCCATCGGCAGGTCTGCGGCCCGACTGTTTCTCAGCGCCGCCGCATTCTCACGGCAGACCAACCAGCCAGATACGCGCAGCCGGCTCTCGCCGATGTCGAACGAGTCGGTGACACCGCCGAGCAGGTCGAGCACCGGATACATCGCCCGCGCGCGATTGGCCAGCGCGTTGGCATTGCCGGGCTGTTTCGCGCCCGCCGAGATGTTCCCGCCGTTGACGAACAGCGCCTCGACGCTCGCCGGTAGCGGCCCCTCGCCCGGAATCGCCTCGGCCAGCTGCAGCGCTGTGAACAGCTGGCGCATCGCCGGCTCGCGCACCACCTGATGCCTCAGGCTGTTGGCCGACACGGCAGGCATCTCGACCGCCGTATAGCGCGCTGTACTCTGCTCGACCGCGGTGAACTCCATCACCTGTTTCGGCTGCACCATCGCCATAACACCGGCGCGCTCGGCATACTCCGGCCACTCTAACTTCGCCGTGCTGTGCCATAGCCGCGCAATGCTCACGATGCTGCGATACTGCTGCGTCAGCGCTCTCAGTGTCGCCTGCTGCACGCTCTGCGGCGTCGTCAGCAGCGATAACAGCCGCATGTCCTGCTTGTCCCCATGGATGGGCACGTGCATCGTGTCACAGAGCCTGTCCCATAGCGCGCGCAGTGATGGCGCTACGATGGCCGCCAGCCGCAGCCGGCTCTCCAGCCGACCATAGCGCTCCATACCGCTGAACAGCCCCGAGCCCTCCAGACTGTTGTAACGATCGATGAACTCGCGCACGAGCACGACGCCGACAAACTCGGCGAACGTCAGGTCGCTCACGATGGCCGCTATGTCGACCGGCACAGGATGGTCTGCAGCGATCAGACGCATCGCCTCCGCCGAGATCGGCTCGCTGAGCTGTACCGGCAGCAACTGCTTCTGCCTGTTGAATAGCTGCCTGTTGCTGTCGTCCTGCACAGCAGGATCATGGTGGCTCACCGCCGTCGTCGTGGTGAGCAACAGGTCGTAGGTCAGTGCATGCGGAACTACCTCGATGGTCATTCCTCCTCCTTCTGAGCGATCAATACCGCCATGGTGAACTCTACCTGCCCGCGCATCGGCGCGAGCGTCGTCTCGAACTCCCTCACCCGCCGATAGCCTAGCTCCTGAATGCGCCTGAAGTCGTCGTAGAGCCCGTCGCGAATGCTGCGCTTGCTGAAACCCGCGGTATAGACCGCCTCGATGACGCCCAGCATGTCCAGCATCACCGGCCAGTCGACCTGTACTGTCGCGCGGATGTTCTGCTCGGGGTCATAGATCGTCACGGGCGTGCATGTATCGAGCTGACCGAGCCGCGCCATGGGCCACAGACGTTTCTTCACGTCGGTAGTCAGGATGGCGACACAGCGCTGCCCTCGTCTGGCCGGCCATATCTCGCGCGCGAGTGCCGACCAGCAGGGCCGCTCGCCGCTCTTGGGCCGAGCGATCAGCGGCCAATACATCGTGCCATCCTCGAACACCAGCCGGCTGCCCAAATTCCATGTGGCCGTGCCATGAAACAGGCGCGCGGCGCTCTCGCTCAGCCAGCCGTCGGTCTGCCCGTGCAGCATGTCGAGGAACTCCCCTGCCGCTGCCGGCACCGCGTCTGCGACGCGATAGCCCGCGTCAAGCGCAACACCTGTCACCGCACAGCACGCACCCGAGGGCGGCTGCCGCAGCGGAATGCCCAGCTCTGGCGCGCGCAGAGCGAGTGCCAGTACGTCAGTTGCGGTGAGCACGTCTGTAGCCCTCCATCACGCCATATCGCCCGTACTCGTCGACTATCAGAGGCAGATAGATCGGCTCGGTCTGCAGTAGCACGAGGTCGCGCTGTACCGTGCGCACATGCACGTTGAACTGCTGCGCCAGCTGCGCGCTCGTATAGCGCCCACTGGCCAGCAGGTCGACCATGGCCACCAGCCGTGCCGCTCGCCTCACAACGGCGTTGGCTCCTACGGCATCAGTCATGCCAGACCTCCTCTACGCTGTACCAGCTGGTGCGCTACGCTGGTGTAGCGCACCAGTGCCGATAGGACGAGCAAGTAGATAGCGTTAGTCACCGAGCCTCACCTTTGCAGCGCGCAGCGCGTCCTCTGGGGTATCGTAGCCTGGCCCCAGATCATCTTCGGTGCTACAGAACCAGTTACCGTCCATCACTGCCAAAGTTGCGATCTTGCCGGAATTGATCCACAGGCCATAGAGTTCGCCTCTCACCAGCCGCCCTAACTCGGCGTCGGCTCGCAGCCGCGAGATCTCGGCCAGCAGGCACATCACATTATCGGCCAGTGCGAAGCCGTATACTTCGGCCCACTTAGCACGCTGGTGGTCTATCTCATGCGGCAGATAGATGGCGTCAAACCGTGGCATGGTCACGTCGCGCTGAATGATCGCCGCCTCGCACCGCTCCCGAATCGTTCGCAACTCATCGTCAGTCATGACAAACCTCCTCCACCCTGTACCCGTGGTATCCCCCGCTGGCATCGCGCACCAGCGCGTACTCGACGCCAGCGAACACCCATATCGAGACGAGGACGCCGGTTACTGGCCCCTGAGCGCCGGTGAACGAAACGCGTGTGCCGATCATGCCCCTTCCCCCTCCCCCTCTCGGCACGGGTCCCTAGCGCCTGCGCCTGGATCATCTGGTTCTCAGAACGGGAGTGGCTCGTCTTCCAGCGGACTATCATCAGCGACCGCGGTCGCTGGCGCAGTCGTGACTTCTGCCTGCCCAAACCGGTCCCAGGCTCGGGCCCAGTCGGCGGTCTCATCAAATGCGCCATCGCGGTTCCACTGGCCTGTCACCGGGTCGCGCGAGCCCTCAATAGTAGTGATCAGTTCCTGGCCCACGTACAGTTGACCGAGCTCCTGGGCGGTCATGCCCTTAGTCACGCCCACAAGCACCGGGCGCGTCACAAGCCGACTCAGCTCGCCAGAGCCCGCCTTGGTGAACACCGGCTGACCCTTGGCGTCTGCCTCGCTGGCCACCGGCATCCAAAAGTAGAAGCGTGGATAGGCGGTGATACGTCGCTTGTTGTTCTTGCTCGATAGCGCTGCGGCGGCCTTGAGCACCCAGAGTCTGTGCTGCGCCAGGATGCCTTCGTTCGCAGTGAATGCCATGCCCGTAGTACCCTTCATGGTCAGCACCATGGGCCCAACGGCCTCGAGGCCACGGATGAACCCGAGTAGCTGCAGACGTGCGCGCGGGGACGATGTTGGCACGGCAGCGGCACCTGCGGCCTCAGCCTGGTCGTATTGTTTCCACGGGTAGTTCACTGTTTGTCCGCCGATAGCTACCTGCCAGCAGCGGCGGTAGTGCATCATGGCGAAGCAGAGCGACTTGGCGAACCAGCCTTCGGTCTCGCTGCCGTCGCGGTGGGCCAAAACACCGTGCGTCCACCCGGGTAAGGTGTCCAGGGGCAGCCTATCGGCGGGGATGAACCACCCACCGGTGTAGGTCACATCCTCGATACCCAGCCTGCGCAGCGCCTGGTCACCGTTCACCCACTGCGCATAGGGGAACGATAGCCCTTCCTGGTCGATGGTATCTTCACGGACCTCCGAGGTGCCGAGTTGATCGAGCCACTTGTTTTCGTCAGACATCGGTGCTCTCCTCTCTAGCGATACAGAATCTGCTGATGGACCGGGGCTAACTCGCTCTTGCCTGCGGGGGCAGCGAGCATCCGATAGTAGGCGGCCAGCAGCTCGGCTCGCTGCTGAGCCATAGCGGCTGCCATGAGAGTGGCGCGGGCATTGGCCTCAGCTAGTTCCACCTGCGCGTCGGCCTGTTCCAGCTCTGACTCTGCGCGCTCGACCTCGCGCCGGGCCATACTCGCGGGGCTGAACTGGATCAGGAACAGGTCGAGCTGCGCTTTGCGCGCTTCTGCGTTTTTGCCGTCCACTACCGCGCCATCGCCAAACATCGCCTGCGCGGTGCCGCGCACCAGGGCCTCGTCCAGAGCGCGCTTGGCGGCATCCAGCTGCAGCCTTGCTGTTCGTGCCGCATTGCGCGCGTCAGCCTGTGCGATCAGGCACTCTGGCAGTGCATGCTCGGCGGCGTTCAAATCATCGAGCGCAGTCAGGGTCAACCCATCCATCGTCGTACTCCTTTCTCCCATCCACGGGTTCGTACTCCGCGGGCTGGGGTCCCCATATCGGATCTACATACGCGGCGCTCGCCTGGCGCCAATGGTACGATGCCGTGTTCTTCCACGGGCCAGCCGTGCCGTCGCGGAACAACCAGCCATGCCCACGGCACAGCGAGCACGTGCTAGTCACGTCATAGAGCAGACCATCACGCTCGAGGATCGTGTGGACACGATAGCCGCGCCCGTCGCACTCGGGGCAGCGATGACGTTCTGGCTCTACAGGCGGCAGCGCACGGCCACAGAAGGTAATACTGCCGATTGTCATGCGTCCTCCTCGCGTGCATATGGGTATTCGAGCATGCGTGCAGCCATTGTCTGCCACTTGACCGCGTGGGCCATTGCCGAGGCCATCCGCTCACGCATGCGGTCCAGATACGGGTCTGTGCCATAGCGCATCTGACGTGCGTCAAGCAGTTTCAACGCCGTCATCA
>Ga0208826_1000777_pt1 | contig 30796 bp, 17 predicted proteins | sample AD_UKC115_MetaG_FD_184451 | JGI IMG/M metagenome (GOLD analysis project Ga0208826, IMG submission 184451) | Active sludge microbial communities of municipal wastewater-treating anaerobic digesters from Hong Kong - AD_UKC115_MetaG (SPAdes)... | ecosystem: Engineered > Bioreactor > Anaerobic >...
TCTAGAATTAGTGCTAAATATGCTTGCAGAGGCAACAACCACTGAAATTTCCAAGGAAAAGAAGCCAAAAACATTAAGGGAAAACCAGAAAATAGCTAAGCAAGGTGGAACTATCGCTGGAAATACTCGAAAAGAAATTGAGGCGAAAACAGGAAAGAAAATAGTTGCAAGAGAAAATGCAAAACAAATTAGAGCGAAAAAGAATGATGAATTGGACAAATAAACCCAGACGCGTGCAGTGAAGACATAAAGCACGCGACAATAAGTTGCGCGCAAACATAGATATAGCGTTTTTAGCAAAATATTCGTTAAACAGTAAAATATGTATAAAAAGTTTCTTATAATTTCTTTAGTGTACATGCTTTTTGCCAGCGGTGCGGTTTACTCGCAGAAAAATGGGGTGGTGCTGCTTTGTAGCCCACGTAAGGATTCGGTGCTGCTGCGCTGGGCACCTACAAACCAAAAGGTTTGGAAGGTTGGCAACCAGTATGGCTACACGGTGCTGCGCTACACTATTCTGCGCGATGAAGAAATTCCCAAGAAAGTTGAGGTGGTTCAGCTTAACGGCGAACCATTAGGACCACGCCCGCTAACCTAATGGGAACCCCTTGCCGACGATAAATATGTGGGTATTGCTGGCGAGTGCATCTCTAACGACGAGTATAAAGGTGTAAGCCCCGCTGGGCTGAGGTTGTAAAGAGATATAGACGAATGGGGTTTGGCGGCGGTTTCACCACCGTTGGACTATCAAATGCAGGCTCAGCCTGCAAGGATATATTGGACTTAGGCTTTAGCCTAAGCCGAACAGGAGGTATGCTTTATGAATTTAAGGATGGGAGTGCCAGGTGCTCTGGTTGAGAGGCAGAACGGGAAAAGGTTAACCCCCGCTCGGCGAAGTTTAGCAAAGCGTAACTTCGTCGTATTTAAGTAGCGGTTTGCCTTCGGCGAACTCGACAAAAAACGGCTCGGTTCCCGACCGCGTAACATTTAACTTTTCTCCGCCAAGAGTTACACAAGCTCCGTCAGAGTTTGACGGGCCCTGAATTCCTTTAATATTTAACCATTTTCATGGTACAGCTATATTAACCATCCTTTAGTTAGCCCTTATATATAGAAAAAATATCTATAATGTAAGTTAATACTATGAGAAAAATACTAAATTTGAATAAAATGTATAATTTACAACTAAAACTTGTTGTGGCTATTGATATATCCGGTAATTTTGAACCAAAATAGGATAATCATCATGAGCGAGATTAGCTTGAAGGTTAAGGAACTTTCCGAGAAATACCGCGACTATACGGCTAGTAACTTGTCGCGTTTGGTCAGGATAAAATCCCTAAGCACCCAGGAGCACGATGTTCAGCTGGAGCTAAAGAGACAAATGGAGGAAGCCGGCTTCGATGAGGTAAGGATTGATGGGTTAGGGAATGTAGTTGGCCGAATAGGCAACGGTAGTAGGATATTGGCAATAGATGGCCACATGGATACCGTTGACATTGGTTACCGCAACAACTGGGACTTCGACCCGTTAGGAGGTGAAATTAGCGATGGATTCGTGCACGGAAGGGGCTCTGTTGACCAGAAAGGTGGTCCAGCCTCATTCGTAACTTCAGGACGAATACTGAAAGAACTGGGCTTCGACCGCGATCTCACCATTTACTTCGTCGGCAGCGTAATGGAGGAGGATTGCGACGGGCTATGCTGGAAGTACATCATCGAGGAGGATGGTATTAAACCCGATTTTGTAATCAGCACCGAACCAACTAACCTAAATATCTACAGAGGGCATAGGGGAAGAATGGAGATGCACGTCCAATTTTACGGGGTGTCAGCCCATGGCTCGGCTCCTGAGCGTGGCAAAAATGCCATCTACATGGCCTCAAGGGCTGCTCTGGAGATTGAGAAGCTCAACGAACACCTGAAGGTTGACGAATTTTTGGGCAAGGGAAGCGTTACAATTTCTGAAATCGTATCGGGGAGTCCGTCGCTTTGTGCGGTAGCCGATTATGCCCGAATTCATCTCGACCGCAGGCTGACCTGGGGTGAAACCATGGAAACGGCTGTTGGCGAGGTGGAGGAGATTGTTAAAAACATGAATGCCAAGGTTGAGGTGCTGAACTACTCCGAGAAGGCCTACACCGGCCTGGAGTACGGCATGGTTAAATACTACCCAACTTGGAAAATGCCTGAAGATCATTTAATTGTGCAAACCGGGGTTAAAGCATTCAGCCAGCTTTATGGCAAAAACCCAAAGGTTGACAAGTGGACATTTTCAACCAACGGTATTATGACCTGTGGCGTTTACGGAATTCCAACCATAGGATTTGGCCCGGGTAACGAGGTGCTGGCTCATGCTCCAAACGAAAAGGTGCCTGTTAACGATTTGGTGGTTGCCTCAGCATTTTACGCCCTATTTGCCTACACCATCTAGCTGGTTGAAATTTTTAGGTTTACTTTCTCTTTACCATTTTAGGGCAGTGATGCTGCTGTTATTTTTGTTTAGAGGAATTTTAATGGAAGCTGCCTATAGCTATTGCTAATCGAGTTAAAAAGTTGTCTGTTTATTTAAACAATTTATGTTGATGGATAGAGTTGAAATCATCGAAAGGTTAAAAACCAACCTGCATGGCAGGGATTTCCTCCTAACGTGGGAGAAAAGTGAAGACGAGTTAAGGATGATACTTGGGGTAGCCGATATCCTTAAGGAGATGAGAAACCGTAATATATCTACAAGGGTATTCGACTCGGGCCTGGCAATTTCCAATTTTAGGGACAAGTCAACCCGTACCCGATTTTCTTTTGCATCGGCCTCCAACATGCTGGGGCTGGCTGTTCAGGATCTTGACGAGGAGAAATCGCAGATTTCGCATGGGGAAACCGTTCGTGAAACTGCCAACATGATTTCGTTTCTATCCGATTTTATAGGCATTCGCGACGATATGTACCTTGGCGAAGGTAACAAGTACATGCGGCAGGTTGGCACAGCACTCGACGATGGGTTTGCCAACGGCGTGCTACCGGTGAGGCCGGGTATTGTCAACCTGCAATGCGATATGGACCACCCAACCCAGGTTATGGCCGATTTGCTTCACCTTACCCATGAATTCGGCTCCCTGGAAGCCTTGAGGGGTAAAAAGCTGGTGATGAGTTGGGCTTACTCCCCTAGCTACGGAAAACCTCTATCGGTCCCCCAGGGGGTTATTGCCCTTATGACCCGTTTCGGCTTGAATGTGGAGCTCGCATACCCGGAAGGTTACGACTTAATACCCGAGATTGTTGATGTAGCTAGGAATAATGCTGCCAAAAGCGGCGGATCGTTTACCATTAAACATTCCATGGCCGAAGCCATGCGCGGCGCTGATATAGTTTATCCAAAAAGCTGGGCTCCATTTCACATCATGGAGCAGCGAACCCAATTGCTAAAAAGTGGCGATAAGAAGTTACTGAACGAGCTGGAGCAAACCTGCCTGGCTAACAATGCCCGGCATAAGGACTGGGAGTATAACGAGGAGATGCGTAGGTTGACCAGTAAGTCCGACGCCCTTTACCTCCACTGCCTGCCCGCCGACATTTCCGGTGAATCGTGTGCACAAGGTGAGGTAAGTGCTGAAACTTTTGAGCGCTACCGCATAAAGACCTACCTTGAGGCGGGATATAAGCCCTACATAATTGCAGCCATGATGCTTGCTAACCGCTTTGAGGATACAGCAGGATTAATGAAAAAATTACTAGACCGAAAGCAGGAACGGGTTACCAGTGTTTTAAAGCTGTAAGAAGGTAGTTGGAGCTTTGCGCCAGGGTAAGAACAATTCTAGCCGGGTTGGGCAAACCATAATTTTTTCTGCCCATATAGCTTACTAAGGAAATAGCGAAAAAACCTGCCGGAACCATCTATGTGGGGGGCAGGTTTTTTCGCTTTTAGGAAAATCAACCAAAAGGGTTGACTTTTATTTCAGCAATTCATCTGTTTTTTAATTTAGCTAAAATTTCTAGCTGGTAGCACCTTCTTCACTTATAAAATTTAATAGCTAAAGCACAAAGTGTTTTCTCTATTCCGGAGTTACAGATCATTTAACCTCATCGGGGTGCAATGTTCTCTCAAATTCAGCTTTTGCCCTAACCGGACAGTCGGGTGCCTTACACTCAATTGCAGGTTCCTGGTGCTGCTTGTTGCTGGCAGGTTCCCATCCCATGGTGATGTATAGGGTAAAGAAACCGACAATATAGGCCAGGGTAACGTGCCAGCCTTTTCGTAACCATAGCGTTACATTTTTAGCCTCCTGGAACTTATTGGTTATAGCCACGCCAGCCGACGAACCAAACCAAATCATAGAACCTCCAAAGCCCACGGCGTAGGCCAGCATACCCCAATCGTAATGCCCCTGGTCAAGGCAGAGCTTTGTTAGCGGGATGTTGTCAAAAACAGCCGAAACAAACCCCAGAATAAATGCGGTCATCCATGAAGCATCGGGAAGGGTCTCAACCGGCATGAACGAGGCAGAGGTTACCAGGCACAAAAGAAAAATGGTTCCCTTAATGGATACTCCAACCTCGTGCCAGGGAATTTTGGTAAAAATTGCCCCAATAAGAATGGCAATCCACACCCCAAGGGCAGGCATATCGTAGTATATGTTCGATAGAATTGCACCGGCAAGAATAAGCACCACTATTCCCAGGCGAACCCAGTCAATCTTTACATCAGTCTTTGCATCCTTAACAATTTGCTGATGGTGGTCCTGCTGGTGTGCAGCAAACCATGCCAGAATTATAAGGGCAACCCCGGCAGCTACGTAGGCATGCAGAACATTAAATGCTGAAACCCCGTCAATCCACATCATGGTGGTGGTGGTGTCGCCAACCACGCTACCTGCACCTCCTGCATTTGAAGCAGCAACAATTGCCGCTATATAGCCAACATGTACTTTATTCTTGAAAACTACCAGGGCAATTGTGCCACCAATCATTGCAGCGGCAATGTTATCGAGGAATGACGAGAGGATGAATATAAAAACTAGCAGTACAAACGGACCCTTCCAACCATCTGGAAGAAACCTGGGTAGTATATCCGGGACGCCCGATTCCTCAAAAATTTTTGCCAGTATGGCAAATCCCAGCAACAATCCCAGCAGGTTAACCAGAATACCCCATTCCCCCTGACGCAGGTCCTTGTGCAATATCTGGTCAACCATCGGATTTTCTCCGAAAAAGTGCTCGGCAAAAGGATACCCGGAAATAAATAGCAGCTTGTAGAGCACAATTGCCGTTAATCCGCATATTGCCACCCAAAAGGTTTGTTTATGAAAAAGGGCAACTCCTATAAGGGTTAGGCCAAACAGTATAAATTCAACCCGGATTCCACCAATAGAAGGTGCCTCACTTCCTCCCTCGGAGGCGAAAACAAAAACAGGCAAAAACAGCAGCATGAGCAGAAATGCCAACGGTTTACCGTTCTTTATGCTCAAGACATTCTTTAGTAACATCTTGAAATTCATAAGTTTAGTTTAAAGTTAATTTTAGGTTAGGAATGCGTCAAATTTAACAAATCAATGAAAATAATCTAGCTTTTGCGGTTGGTAATAGATAATTTTAGCAAATGTTGTTTTTTTAAGGCATTTTAGAGGTCAAAATACATGGGAATATCTAAAGTATAATATGGTCTTCACACAAGCAAAATCAGCTGGGAAAATATATCTCCACCTTCGGCGTAGAGGTGGTTGAAATGGAAAAAAAATAATGTATTCTCCTTAGTGTATTACCCGGTAGCCCAAAATACAATTTTTTATACTTATTTATATCCGGGTGTTTCTCGGTTAAATTTTTTTTTTTGAGGTGCTATGAAAAATAAAGTGCGGCTCGGTAGAGGGCAAAACCTTTATCCTTAATACCATAATTATTGGAAATAAACCTATAAATTTTGCCGTTGATTCTTTCCGCTTTAGCGTTAGTTTGCCCGCATATAAAGTAGTTTATGACCTCATCTTCATGCTTTCTGATCATCTTCAGGGTGGACCTAAGCTCATCCGGCTCGCTCCCTACCACCTTACCATACCACTGGTGGAGGTCAGCGGTAATAGAGGGTCTATCCTTTCTGGAGATGTTCTCTACCGCATACCACTGCCTAAATTCCTGGGCCAGGTCGTAGGCCGCCTTAAGCTGGGGATGGCTGCAAAATACGGTATTCATCAGTTCTCTGCCGGCATTGCTCCACTTATGGGCGGGCTGGGTAAGGCGGTAACCGGTTTGCCCGAGCAGGTCCAGCTGAAACAGTATCTCCTTATCCTGCGGAGTTTTTACCTTGCCTGTAGCTACTCACCCCCTCTCGTCATTGCGAGCGTAGCGAAGCAATCTCACCATGCAGCGTCATTGCGAGCGTAGCGAAGCAATCTCACCATGCAGCCACTTCTTCATATAAATCTTTCCATTCCGGATTAAAGGCATTTATAATACCCATTTTCTTTTTTCTTGAACCTCCTTTAACCTGTTTTTCCCTGCTTATTGCCTCTTCTATGCGGTGAAATCCTTCATAATAAACTAATTTCGTTAATTCATATTTTGCAGTAAATGAGCCGGGATGAATTTTATTTTTATGTTCATAAACCCTTTTTTTTAAATCGGAAGTTACTCCTGTATAAAGAGTAGTGTGGTTTTTATTTGTCATGATATGTATGGCTCATCCTCGTTTCATTGACTATTTTCTTGAGATTGCTTCGGGCGTTCCTCCCTCGCAATGACGGGGTGAGTAGTTACCCTTGCCTCTGGTTAGCCCGGATGACAGCTCTTTTTTTATTCTTCACCTCACATCCAGCACCGCATCATACACATACTGCATGACATGAAACTTATTAATGGCTACCCTGGCCAGGGGAAGCTGTTCTGAACAGGCCAGCAAGTAGCCAGCGGCCATATCGCAGCTGATGCTCTTGACCCGTTGTAGATCAGCGCCGAATAGGGAGATCACCGCGCCAACCTCCGCGCTTGGACGTTGTTTCCGTTTCTGTCCCATGGGCGTTTTTTACTTGTCCTTTACCAAGGGTAGCTGTTATTCTTTAGCACCTCAAAAAAAGATTTAACCAAAAATGTGAGTATAATTGTCGGGTTCAGGATTTGCAGGATGATAGGTTTAATAGGATTCCAAAGAGTTTGGATGAGTTGACATGCAGGATAGTTGCCCTAGGCGCCTTGTTAGGAGCAGAAGGTAACACGATTGACTGTGTCGGAACCGTAGATAACCCCGACATTCAGCTCGGGAACGGCAATGAACAAGGTGGTGGGCTTTAGCCCTGAATATGCGCCAGGATAGTGTTTCCCGGTATGGGTATCACCAGGGATTGACTTTTACAGTGTTGTTAAACCCCGCTACTTCTGGCATAGGTTAAGAGTCGAATACGTTGGCTAGTAGGCATAGTTATTGGGTATGTGGTACTGGGGTCCGGTTTCCGGTATCTTGTACACGTCAACATCTACCCCGGGTCCTACCACAGTTCCTGGTCCACAGCCGGCATCATCAGTAATTGCTGTAACATTATAGTGGTAAACCTTTGGTAGTGCGGGATCTGACCAGGTTGGAAGCTGATCGGGTGTGGTGAAGTTGTAGGTATAAGGACCTGATCCTGAAAGTTCTCCGACATCAACGGTTATATCCAGCCAGCTTCCGCCATGGTTATCCGCAACGGAAAACGTAAATGGAGGCACACCGGTTAGGGTGATTTCTATTTCTACCGGTTCACCCTCGCACATTTGGGATGGGCTAATCAGGCCTGTAACTTCGGCTTGTGGGGTTTCCGCGTAGTCAACGAATGGGCTCCCGTTCATCCATTCATAACATGAGCTGTTAAGGTCGTTAAAAGCACGTACGGTATAGGTTCCCGACTGGTCAACTCCTGTAAAAGTTAACGCTGAACCGGTTCCTGCCAGCTCAGTACCAAAGTAAACTGCATCCCTGTAGAGCTGGTAGGTGAATCCGACATCCGAACCGTTAAGCTCAATGGTTGTGGTGGTTGGTCCGCAAATGTTACCTCCGCTGGTTACAATGTATTGGGTTGGGTTGACATATACATTTACGGTTGGATTAGGACCGTATATATAGCCTAATACCGAATCCTTATCGCGTACGGTGTCTATGGCGTAGGTGTAGGAACCGGTTATCATGCCCGTAATGTTTATGGTGTGAGGGGATGAAAGGATACTATCTACATGATAGCTTGTGGTACCATCATTATAGTCAATGAACCATGGTGAGTTACCGGTAAGCGCGATGACTAGCTGGTAGGTACTCCCCTCGCATAGTTCCGCATCGGAGGATGTTATCTGGGCTGTAGGAACAACAACCGATTCAATGGCGCCCAGGGTAAAGAACTGCTCTGCGCCATTGAAAGTAAAGCTTGCTGTGGTTGATATGGTTCCGCTACTAGCGTTTCCGGTTATGGTGGCGCCTGTACCGGCAATTTCCCATTTTGTTCCATTCCAGTAAACAATGCGTAGGTTGTTAATATCCGATATTCCTGAAGCTATGTCGGATGTTCCATCCAGGGTAAGCTTTATTCTAGAGGAAACGCCATTGGGCCCTGAGATTCTCCAGTACTCGCTTTGGCTAACCGACTGCAGGGGCGAGACTAGGCTATCGTGCCGCATTGGCGGTATATGGGCTGAGGGGCTGCTATTGAAGTACTCACCTATCCAGAAACCAACAGTTAATGGTAGGTCTAAGGGGTAGATGAATTTTTTTATGCCGTTCTTGCCGACAGGTAAAAATTGTTTGGGCGAACTCGAATTCAGGTTTATGGAAACCGACCCCTCAAATAGTCCATTACTATAGGCGTAGAACCCGTCTCCATCCGATTTAGCTACCATAAATGGCTTACCGGCAGGGTTCTGGATATGACCGTTATTCATATACAGGTAATTTCTAATGCCCGACGAATCATTGAAGGAAATGTTTCCGGTATTGTCAAAGTGGAGGGTATTGAATTGGTTATTGCTGTTAAAAACTCCGATAAATGCCTGGTCGGTAGTCCCATTAACTTTGAAGGTTTGGTTGGTGTAGCTGGTGAGGAATGAGGTGGAGTCGTCTCTGGTAAAGTTGCCTTCAAGGTTCACCCAAGTTCTGTTGCCCATATCCCATGTGGCCGAATCGAGTAAATAGGTATTCCCTTTAATAGTGGTGTAGCGGTAATCCGAAGGAACCCCTGGCTGTTTAAGGGTAGCACTGCTGTCAATCCTCAAGTCGCCGCAAATGGTGATATCGTAGTTGGGGAATGTTTTTGTTCCGGTACCCGTAATTGTAATATTGTAGTAGCTGGTAATGGAGCTGGGAAGCCCATAAGTGCCTCCTGCCCATTCCATTGTTCCCCCTGTACCGCAGGCAAAAAAAGTATCGTAGCTGCCGGACGGAAGCGAGCTGATCTCCGTGGAGAGCGTTCCAGTACCCGATACGTAACCCAAAATGTGGTTTTTTGTTGAGTCTAGCTCCAGCCGGCCATTGATGGTTGTCCGGTATGCCCTGCGGTAGTTACTCGACACGGACACAGTATGCGAGGTGCGGATATGGACCCTTTGACCAACCGGCCCGCCAACCGGAACTAACCCGCCATCCTCCCGCTCCCATGTGCTGGAGTTTGTCCACTCGCCGTTTTGCTTTGAATAGTAGAGGGGAACCTCGTTGGGAATATGCGATTCGATGCCGGCAGTGTACTCACCCGTTATAAGGTTAACGCCATCGGTTATAAATGCTATAAAATCGTCGTTTTCATACACCACCTCAATTGGCGGAACCTCGCTTTCCTGAAACTTTGCCCAGAAGTTATCGTAGAGTTTTGCCCCGATGTATGCGCTTTCATCGCCCACCACGTCACCATTAATGTAGTGCATACGCATCACCGAGGTGAAGTTGCTCAGCCCGCTGCTGTTCATTATCCAGTAGTACTGGAGTACATCCGTTTGGGTTTCGTCAAAAGTGATATGCTTCTTGTTAACCGGGAAAAGGTTAACGGTGCCCTGGGTAGCATTTGAAGCCACGTGGAGCTCAACAGGGGTGTATTTTTTATCGGTTCCGTTGTCAACACCAATTGGAAAAGTAAAGCTAAACGTATAAGCTGGATCATCTGGGTCGTAGGGGTCTGAGGGAACCGCAGAGGGAACTGTTGGAAAGGCCTTTTCAATACCCTGTATGTAGTCGCCGCCTCCCACGGCAATCATTTTGGTACTATCAAACCCCGATCCCTCAACAGCTGCGTTGAGTCCTAATGTCAACTTGTTACTCTGTAGCTGAAGGATGCCGCTAGTCATGGCCAGGTTGTTCTCCATAGCTATGCTGTTCTCGAGTTGAACGCCGTTGGGGTTGTCCACCTCAATGCGACCGAACTCTCCATTGCCATATATCCTTTGTAGTGAGGTACCGTTAAATACTATTCCGCCCGTTACGGGATTTGAGCTGACGTGCGAGGAGTTGTTGGTAACGTTGCCCTTTACCACAATCCTGTTGGCCCCATCAACCAGTTGGCCTGAAATTATGTGCAGGTTGGCATCAACCTCCAGTTCCGATAAAGGCTGCAGGCTAACCGATGTCTCGGGTTCAACAATTAGATTTCTAGCCCTAACGTTGCCGGTGATCTGCTGGTTGGCTGAGGATGGAGGGGAGCTGCTTCCGGCCATGAACAGCGTATCAACATTCAAATTTGCCATTCCGTTGTTAACGATATGCCTTTTGGAGGTTAGGTTGAACGATCCGGCTCCATCAAAGGTGCAGTTCGAACCGATGGTAAGGTCGCCCTTAAGGGTTAACGAGCGATCCTTTAGTCGGAGTGTTGGTGAGTTGACGCCGGCAATTGTCAGGTTGCCCAGCTCCATCGTTGACTTTAAGGTCAGCACGCTTGAGGCTGGCGTGTCGTCGCTACCCACCTGAAGGGTGGTATTTCCAATCGATGCCACCGTGGGTTCGAGCAGAATGGTGGCCTCAGTGGCGCTGGTCTGAGGGCGAGCTACGGTAAGAGTCCCCCCGGTGTGAATGAATCGGCTACCCGTATTTAAAACCTCAAAGGTTCCCCGGTTTGCCACAGGAGCCGCATTTTTGCCAACAACCACCGTACCGCCCGTTTGCGTGTACCTCAGTATGCCTGATGGATTGGTGGTTCCCCTTCTGATCTGGGAGCCCACCGTAAGGGTTCCACCGATAACCTCAAGTGTGGCATTGCCCGATGCCGAGTACTCAATGTAGTTGTTAACCCCTGCACCACCATCCATGTTAATGGTTCCACCGGTTTCAACCCGGAGCAGCCCGTCGAGGAGAATGCCGTTATCATTTCCGCTAACATTTACCTTACCATTTTTCACAACCAGCCCCGAGGTGGAGGGAATGTAGAAATCGCCTCCACCTGTGGAAAGGTTGATATTTATACCTGCGTTATTCAAATATAGGGTTCCATTTTGCAGCTGAAGGGCCTTATCCGTGGTAGCTCCACTGGTAGGGCCGGTGAGGGAGAATGGCCAGCTGAATGAAAACGACTGAGCCTGGCTTGTCCCCTTATTCATGGTCACTCTCGACAGGGTAAGACTTGCCGTTCCTGCACCGGTTAGCGAGTTGGTGCCGTTGCCGGTTAGCTCCAGTGTTACATTCGTATTTGCAGGGTTACCATCTCCCAGGTTAACAGAGCAACCTGTTTCCATAGTCATGTTGCCATGCAGCTTCAGAAGGTGTGTTCTGCCAATGCCGGCTGGGGCATTAATACGAAGCTGGGCGTTGTTGTAAAGGTTGATGTTGGTTTCGGCCGTTACGGTTTGGTTGGCGCTTGCATTACCTGCAAAATCAAAGTAACCCGTGCCATAAGAATGTCCAATATTTAACCTTCTTTTGAAGGTTGCCCCCGCACTTGAGCCAGTATTCATTCGTAGGGTATGCCCGTAGGTCACGATTACCATACCGTTAAAGGTAACAAGAGTATCGGGTAGGATGAATGTTCTGTTGGCTGGCGGGTCAAACCAAACCTGGGGGTACTCCGTTGCCGAAGAGGAAAGGGTTACTTCAGATGATGCTCCTTCTTTGGTGTATATTACAAGAGCATTTGGGTACCGGTTAAAATCGCCAAAGTCTCCCGAGGGGAATTCTCCGGCGTACCCATCGTAAAGATCATACTTGATAACTGCTCCATGACGTTCCCCATCCAGAGGTGTGCCTCCCTGGTGGGTTTCTGCAACCTCTACAACGGCAAAATTGCTTCCGTAGGCCGTTGAGTTGGAGAACTGTACCCTGGGGCATCCGCTTGAAAAGCCATTCTCATCGTCAAATATCACCTTTGCGCATGTCTCGGCATTTGTAATTTCAACAATACCGTTGTATCCGACAGAGAACCTCCGAATTACCGCTATATCCCCTTGTTTGGGGTAATCATCAGCAGGGGCACCCCCGCGGGTAAACGACCATGTTGCATTAGTCCTCCAGTTTCCATTTTGACGTAGGTAGAAAACCTGAACCGTTCCGGCAAAACGTGTATTATGCCCCGTGGTAAATTCCCCTTCCTGGAGTTCCGGCGGTGAGCTTCCGGTTTGCCCGCTCTCCTGGTGCGAGTACTCCAGGGAAAGATCTTTGGCCGGGTTATCCCAACTCAGGGGACCCAGGTTGTAGTATCGGGTGATTTCCACTATCTTTCCTGTTCCCCATGAGGTAGCGGGGTCTGGCATTCCGGGTCTATAGCCATCAGGGAGATTATAGAAGTAAAAAATGTTGTAAACTTCAGGTATGGTGGAAAATCCCGAATGCCGAACCCGCCAGTAGTACTGCAGGGCCGATTCTGCTGATGGCGCCAGGGTGGGCAGCTCGCTATCCACATTGTTCAGCTGCACGTAGCCGGTATCAGAAACCGAGGTGAAGGCCTGGCTAATGGGGGTATAACGGCTTCCATCGCCAGTTTTTGTGTATATTCCAAGAGGATATATGTAGGTTGCGTTTGAGGTTATACGCCTCGACATTCCTAAATCGGAGTGGTTGCCCGAGGTACGGATCATTTTGGTAGGGCTGTAATCTGTAAGGGTTTCGCTACCCATATACCCGTCAAGCGTCAGGCTCTTTGCCTTTATGTCGAGCACGCCATCTGTTATTGCTAGCGTATCGGTAATAGATTGATTTGCAGACAGGTATGTTACCTCCACCTTTTCGGATGCTTCGCTTGGGTGGGGTTCGTTCAGCTCCAGGCTGCCAAATACGCCGTTGCCGTTGCCACCAAGCTCATGGGTTGTTGAGATGGATGCCGTGGCAGTGGCTGCCCCAGCACTGAAGCTCACCGTTGGGGCTGAGGTGTACCCGCTACCGGTGTTGGTTATGGCTATTCTGGCCACTGGGAGCGGGTTAGATCCAGAGGGAGTTCCGTTGAATATGGCCACAGCAGTGGCCTGGATTCCCGATCCGCCGGGAGCTGCAATGGTTACCGTTGGAACGGAGGTGTAGCTGCCCCCATTGGTAACCGTAACCAGATTCACAATGCCACGGTTTGTGATAAGAATACCTCCTGATGTGCTTTTAATCGTGTCGGAGTTAATGATATTGCCGCGCACAGTTACTGTTTTAGCGCCGGTTGCAAGCGACCCTTCGGTAATGGTCAAATTGTTACCAACTGTGATGTCGCTTACCGAAAGGGTTCCGGTGTAACCATTGTTGTTTATTGTGAGATTATGGAAGTACTTTGTAGTTGCAGCCGCATTTATAGCAATAATGTAGTTCTGGGATGCCCCCTGGAAGGTTGTCGTGTTACTTGCTGCAATGTAGTTGGCTCCCGAACCAATGCTGTAGCTCCGACCAATAGTTACGTCTTGCCCCTTGGCATCGAATACTACGTTGTCGTTTATTGTCAGAGTTCCCTTTGTTACCAAGGGTAGGGCCGGCAGCTCAGCTTGGTTACCGGGATTGCTTCCTACAATTCCCCCCTCAAGCACCAAGGTTCTTGTTCCTGAGCCGGAACGGCTCATGGTTACATTTGGAAAGGGAGCTCGTGAGGTAATGCGGAAAGGGGAAGTGCTCGTGGATTCTAAAATCAGGGTGGCGTTGGTGCTAACATTCTGGTTTACAGGGTCGGAATTGATAAAAACCGAACCCTTGGCGTTTGTTCCCTTGATGTGCAGCGTTCCACCGGTCAGGGTGAATATGTTTCCCTCATAGGATAGCGAGAAGAGATAGTAGTCAGAAGATGAACCGTAGGCCTGGTCAACGGTTACATTGCCTCCGGACTGAATGAATCCGCCAATGTGCTGGGTTCCATAAACGGATGTTCTGAACTGGCCCAGGTTGGTGGTGCCACCGGTGGACTCAAACACGCCGTTTAACCTGGTGGTGATTCCGCTGTTTATGTTAGCGTTGAACGTTCCTGCCGAAACCTTTACCTTGCCATAAACTACCACAGCGGTTCCGCTTGGTTTCGTAACTGTGCCGCCATCAACCCAAAGGATGGCATTTTCCGAAACGTTGTAGTTGCCTCCTCCATTCAAACGGGGCACCGTTATATTTGCCCCAACCCTTACGGTTCCGTAAGCCAGGCCTAACGAGTTGTTGTTAACCAACAGCTGCTTTTCGTCGGGGTGCCCCTCGTTGGCATAGCCAAAAAGCTCGAAGTAGGCTGAGCTGGATGCCCACATGTAGAGTTCGTAGGTGCTGGAGAGTCCCTTGCTGATTGCTATACGGTAGAAACGGGTTGGGCCGTATAGCAACATGCTCTGGTTACGCGTGGCGCTCAGGAAGTTGGCATCAACAATCCCGTCGGTTGCCTCGGCTGTGTAGTCTGCCGCAGCACGGTTGGTAAGTTGAATGTTACCACGGTTGGTAAAATCGCCATAAAGGTTAAGCTGGTGCCGCGCATTTGCGGAACCCGTATGAACTTTCCCATTGGCCTCAACCACAAAATCCCCGTAAACGGTTAGCGAGCGGGAGGTTGTGGAGACGTTATCACCAAAATAAAACTCACCCCTGGTAATGGTCAACGAGCCGTTTAGGGTGTAGTTCGACAGCAAGTAGAGCTTATTGGTGGTGTTGGTCAGGTTTACAACCATATTCCGGAAGGTTCGGGAGGTTGAAAGGTTGTATCCTGTCCCGTAGTACTCCACGGTTCCGCCCGAGGAGGCATCGGCAAATTCACCGGCATCGCCCGATGGAAAATTATCGGCTGCCAGCCTTATCTTTCCGTTTACCTGGCCGGTAATGGTTGAGAACGTACTGCCGGTTGTGGTACCAAAATCTACAATCCCGTCAATCACATCAAGAATTCCGCACTGGGTATCATCTGTAGTAACAGTAATGGTTTTATTGTTCTGTATAACGGCTCTATCCATGATTCCAGGAATTTCATGCGAGGGGTTATCAGGCTCGTTGGGTTTTAGGCTCCATGTTTCGTAATCGTTCCAGTTCCCGTCGTTTAGCGAGTACCATGTTTTTACCTGCTGGTCGCTTCTTGCCAGGGTATAGTATCCGCTGGCAAAATTAGAGCTGCTCAGATTGATAGAAACCTTTCCGTTGGAGGCAACCCCGGTTCCACCAGGGACAGAGGAGAAGGTTCCGGATGTTCCAGATCGGTAGAGCAGGTAGTAAACCCTGTCGGTCGAAAGGGATAGTCCAGCCTCGGTAAAGTCGAAGGTAATCCGTACATCGGTGCTTCCAGCATCAATAACTCCATTCTGGACCCGCTCAACGTAGTAAATCCTATCCCAACGCTGATCAAGGTTAACACCGGGAATGGTTGGTAGGTCGTTGGTATTGAAGCCATGGGGTGTGCCATCGTGTCCGGCAAAAACAAACTCATTGGTTTCATCGAGCGTTTCGTTGCGTTCGGATAGGAGCAAGCCGGAGCCAACATTTCTGGTTTGGCTGTACCTATCGCCACCCGAATGACCAATTCCAATAAAATCTTGCGTATGCGTGGTTGAAGAGTAGGAGGTTGGCGTTATGGCAATGTTGTAACGATTAGCCAGGTAAGCCTCTACAATTAACCTTTGCGCCTTATTAAGGTTGTCTCTGTACACAATAATCTCCGAAATATCGCCGTTAAATGCCTGAGCATATCCGGGGTTAAGGATTCCAATGTGCAGGTCGGAGGCCATATTTGCAATGCTAACCGGCCCGTTTCCGTTGCCGCTTTCCTCACCATTGTAAAAGATTTTTGAACGTGGGTTAGCCACCGATCCATCGTAAATGGCCGAAAATATCTGGGGTTGGTCTGTTACAGGATCGTTGCCGTTGATTCGGTAAGTTGAGGCGTTAAAATATAGGTTCCTACCGGTGTACGTGAATAGATAGAAGGCCTCCTCATTTCCAGCGCTTACTCTTTTGGAAACCAGTCCTCTTGCCAAAGCATCCGGACTAACGGGTTGGGCAATAACAAAAACGCTTACCCCATTGGTATTGTCAAGGTTGTCGGCATCAGCAACGGTCAAATGGTCATTTGTTCCATCAAATCGAATTGTAGGCAAGCCGTTAATTCCCGAAGAAATGTAAATGGGCTGGTTGCCCGCTGTTCCCTGAGCGGCATGGTTTGCATTCCCGCTAATATCATTCCAGCCACTCACTGGTTCTCCGTTTGTGGTGGTTGAGGTTCCCTGGTCGGAGCGCAGCCACAGCACATTTTCGCTGCTTGTGCCTATGCCCGCCGGAGCATACTGGGCCATTCCTTCAGCTGAGAGGAAAAACAGTAAGCCTAAAAGGCCCACTATCCTTATGTTGATGCCTTGTGGATTATTGGACAGAGGCGCATTCATCTTGTGGCTATTTTGTAGTTATCATAAAATAAAATTGCAATATTTACTCCAAATTTAATAAAAATAAGTATATCAGTTAGTTATTCCAGAAAAGGAAAAATAGCAGACCAATTAGTGTTCAAAAACGGGCATTATTGTGAGCTGTTATGTAAAAATATACAAACTAAATGTGAAAAGTTAAAGGGAAGAAGATTAAAGAATTGACTTTTGATTAATTTCCGCAGGTGAAGGATTTTATCTTCACTTCAAAGCAACTTCATCCCTGTCTTTATCCCTTTTTTGTCCCAGCGCTTTGGAAAATTCCCTGCGTTGCGATGCAACTGGTCAGGGTTGCGCTTTGGAAGATTTGCTACTTGCATCGCCAATTCTTCACCTACCGCGTCATACCCCGGGCTTGCGCCTGGGGTTAATCATGTTTCGCCCCTTCTGGGCTTAAAACACATCCTGAAATTGTTCTGAATCTTGGATTTTTTTCCCTGAGCTTGTCGAAGTTTGAACCTATAACCTTTATCCTTGTATTAACCTTTAACCTTGTGCTTTTCTCCTCAATAGGTTTCCTTTGGGGAGTTCCGGTTGCTCTATCCCGTTTGCAAAGGCAACTCGTCCATGACAGATAACGAAGTTAGCTCCGCCTTTCACCTTCATGCCTTCATATATGTTGAAGTCTGCCTGCGAATGATGGTTGCTTGCCTGAATGGTTGAGGTGGGGGCCGGATTCCAAATAACCAGGTCGGCATCGGAGCCAACAGCTATTTCGCCCTTTTGGGGATAAAGTCCAAATATTTTTGCCGGTTGGGTTGAAAAGAGGTCAACCATCCGGTTGATGCTAATGTTCCCCTCCAAAACGCCATACGTATAGAGCAAAGCTAAACGATGTTCAATTCCCCCTGCGCCATTGGGTATTTTTCGGAAATCGTTTATTCCATAGGCCTTTTGACTAGAACTGAAGGGGCAATGGTCGGTTCCCACGGTCTGGATGTCTTCATCCTGAATGCCTTTCCAAAGCTGTTCCTGATCGCTCGGTGAGCGGAGTGGCGGGCTAATAACATACTTTGCAGCTGGCCAGAAATCGTCGGTGTAGCAGGAGCTGTTGAGCAGAAGGTACTGCGGGCAGGTTTCGGCATAAACCTTCTGTCCGGCAGCTCTTGCACGATGAACAGGCTCAAGAGAGCTGCCTGCCGACAGGTGAACAACGTAGAGGGGACAATTTGCCTGTTGTGCCATGGCAATGGCACGTTCAACAGCCTTGACCTCCACCTGCGGTGGACGTGAAAGTTGGTGGTAGAGAGGCTGAGTTTTGCCCTGCCGGTAAAAGGAGTCACGCAGCCTGTCAACCTCTTCGCCAAGCTCGCAGTGAGCGGTAACCATTCCTCCATTCCTTCCGACTACGCCCATTACCCGTTGAATATCCGTATTGTGAAGGCCGTTGGTATCAAGGTAAGCCATGTAGATTTTAAAGGATGGAAATCCTAAATCAATGCACCGCTTAATTTCATCCTCACTTTCCCTGCGCCAGTCAACCGGACTAACATGAAAGGAGTAATCCGTGAGACACTCATTAGCTTCTTCAATTCTTGCAGCTAACGCCTCAGTAAGGGGTTGCCCCCTATGCGGGGTAACAAAATCAATAATAGTGGTTGTCCCTCCGTATAGGGCAGCTATGCTACCTGAATGAAAATCGTCCGATGAGTAGCCAGCAGGAGTTGGAAGATGCAGATGGACGTGCGGGTCAACACCTCCTGGAAGTATGTACATACCATTGGCATTAATGGTCTGGAACATATCGTCATTAAACTCGTTGGCCAATGCTGCAATTTTCCCGTTTTTAATAAGAATATCAACTTTTTGGGTATTAGTAGAAGTAACAACCGTTCCATTTTTAATAATGTATTCCAATTTTTCAGCCATGTTGGTTCTCGTTTAAAGTTTTGTAAAAATGGCCATCGCTGGTAATGTTAAAACCCACCTTAAGTAGGTAGTTTCTGTGCTTTTCGGTTTCAGCCTTAGCCCAAACCCTGGCAAAACCATGCTCGGTGAAGTTTTGCACTAGCCACGAGTAAACAAACCTTCCATTTTTAAAATCCCTATATTCGGGCAAAACGTAGTCAAGGTGAACCTCCAGGGTTCTATCAGCGACCTTCCGGGCAACAAACACCCCAGCCACTACCATGTTACGAAGCACAAAGAAGCTAATGGTGTTCTCATCGGGGGAGTAGGAAAAGTTGGGAAAGTATTTCTGAATATCCTTTGAGTGGTAGTCTAGAAATCGCAGTAGGTACTTGTTGTCGGGTCTTATTTCGAGAATCTCGAATGTGTCCTTTTGGGAGTAAATTCTTATAAGGTAGTAAAGGTCGGTAACAACAATAATTCCATTGAGAATACCCACTGGGAGTGCACCTATTAGAAAGCCATATATTGAGAAAAGTAATGCACCGGTGAGGTTTACCCAGCGGAACTTGACAATGGAGTTGAGCGCCATTGAAAGGGCAATAATCACCGAAGCCGTGTAGCCAATCCATTCCAAAATATCAGCATTCATAGGAGGTAGAATTTGTTTGGCAAAGGTAGGCAATTAATACGTAGTGTCAGCAAATTCATTCAGCTCCTACATCGCCCATACGTTTCCATAGGTAGGCTGCAATCTTTCTGGATTCGATTAGTAAGGCCTCCTCGTCAACCAGTGTTAATCGGTGGTTTTTAACAATAAGCTTACCGTTTGAAATTACATCCCGTATGTGCGAGGAGTTAATGCCGAAAACCAGGTGGGCAGCAAAATTGTCAGGGGTAACCGGGGTGGGGGAGTTGTAGTCAATTACCAACAGGTTCGACTCGTCATCGCCGGAAAAGTTGTTGGAGGAAAGATACCTATGAGCGTTTCTCAACCGGCTGTAGGCCTGCATGGGGCTCATGGGGTCAAAGTTTTGCCCTACGAAGTAGGCCGATTTCATACTCTGCAGCATGTCGCTGTGCATTCCGTCGGTTCCCAGCATGAGGTTATTGCCCAGGCCCTTTGAGTTGAAGTAGCCTACATTGTTGTTCAGGTTGCTATCGGTGTTCTGCACCACCCAGCATGGGGAGCTGGCAATTATATCTCGTTCGTTACCTGAGAGGTGGAGGCAGTGAACTAGAATAGACTTGGAGGAGCTTAGCAACCCGAAGCTATTTAGCCTTTCGATTACCGATTGGTCATGGTTTTGGCAACAATGCTCCTGGTCATACAACCCTTCTGCCACATGAATATGAATTCCACTTTGATGCCTGCGCATCAGCTCTGCAGCAGAAGTAAGTGTTTTATCACCCAGTGTAAACGAGGCATGTAGTCCCACTAATCCCTGGTGTTTGTCCAGGTAGCGGTCGGTCTCTTCCAATCCCTGCTGGGCGATTAACTCTCCATCACGATCGCTTATTTCGTAGCATAACAGATGGTTGACGCCAACCTTTTCAAATGCGCTGGCAAGCGTACTAAGCGAATTGCTCACAGCATTAGGTGAGGCATGGTGGTCAATGGCAAATGTTGCGCCAGCTTTGGCGCACGCCATGGCTGTAACAAGTCCGCTATACTCAACCATTTCGGTTGACAGGCATTTATCGAGGGTCCACCATACATACTTTAAAATTTCGTAAAAGTTGGTGGGCGTTTTTCGGGGTGGATTCATCCCGCGCGATAGGGCGGAGTATGCATGGTGGTGCCCCACAACAAACGACTTGGTGACCAACTTTCCCGTACAGTCTATTACCTCATCAACCCCAGTAGGAATGCTTGCCGGATCAAAGAAATCAACTTTCCCTGGCTTTACCAAAATGTTAGTTTTCCTGAATTCAAGCGTTTGCCACTCAATGTATGTTGCGTTCTTTAGCAGTATGGCCATCGTTTATGTAATTTTTATGTGTCTCAAAACTTATAATCCATGAGAAACTATAAAAGCCTGTCCTGAGCAGCTCGGCAGGTGTTATAGTGAGCCAGCCGAACTACTCACTGTAACACCTGTTGTAGGGTAAACCCTTTTAGCCGAAGGTTTCTTTTACCCTTTATCTCTTTGGCTCTATTAAAAAAATAATGTTGTTATACCGATTATCACTCTAAATGATAAGTTTATTAAACTTTTCTTTGTGAACTTTGTGGTTAAATAATACTAGAAACCACAAAGCACAAAAAGATATTACAGAACGCAAAGATTACTATTCATGATTTCGTTATGGTTATCGGGGAAAAACATTTTCTTTAAATTGAGCCATTTTTTTATTCTTTATTCTTTATCCTTTATCCTGGACCTTCTCATGGGTAGCTTTGTCCTCTTTATCCCATCGTAGGCCATTAATGCATTTGCAATAGCTGCAGCGGTGGGTACTAAGCCAATTTCACCAATTCCTTTTGCACCATAAGGGCCAACAGGATCGGCTTCCTCAATTCCTATGACCTTTAACTCGGGCATTTCGTTAGCTCTTATGATTCCAATATCGTTGAATTTGTAGCTGGTAGGATAGCCTTCGCTCATAGGGAAATCTTCGGAGAGGGCGTAGCCCATTCCCATGTGCAGGGCACCTTCAATTTGACCCTCAAAGAGCATACGGTTCATAATTTTACCGGCATCGTGGGCGGCAACTAGTTTTCTTAAACGTCCCTCATCATCAAGGATTGCCACTTGGGCTGCATACCCATAAGCAAAATGAACAACGGGGTTTTCGGTTACGGCACCCGGTTTACTCGTCCAGTCGCAGACGAATTTGCCCCTGTAGGTTCTCCCTGCCAGCTGTTCGAGTGAAGCTTCAGCTAAATCGGCTTTAAGAGCTGCGGAAGCGTTGATTAAGGCATTGGCAACAAGTGCGGTAGCCCTTGAGGAGGTTGTCATACCCGTTGGAACACCGGCTTCGGTGTTTACTATTACTTCAACAATCGAAGGGTCTATACCAGTTTCCTGATGAAGTGTCTGAATTGCCATGGTGTGAACTCCCTGTCCCATTTCCGACCAGCCATGGTGAATTTCAACACGCTTACCCGAAATGATCTTTATGAGTACCTCGCTATCGTCAACCATACCGTTGCCTACGCCGGTATTTTTAAGTCCTGCGGCAATGCCTGCAAACCTTGCCGAGATGAAGTCATCCTTAACTGCTAAAAGGCACTTTTTCAATCCTACACCACTTAAAATCTGTCCAGTAGCGGTTTTAGCACCATTCTCCAGAGCATTGTCAAAGCGAATTTGCCACCTGTCGAAACCTGCCTGTCGGCAAATATCATCAATACAGCTCTCCAGGGCAAAGGTTACCTGGGGTACTCCAAAACCTCGCATAGCTCCTGATGGGATGTTGTTGGTGTAAACAGTTTTGGCCGATATGTCAACAGCCGGAATGGTGTATCCCCCTGTGGCGTGCCCCACCACGCGTTCCATTACCTTTGTTCCCACCGAGGCGTAAGCTCCGGTATCGCCAATAGCATCAAGTTTAAGCGCCGTGAATTTTCCCTTTGAGTTGCAAGCCAAGCTCATTTTCATCCACACAGGATGCCTCTTAGGATGCATTCTCAGCGATTCCTCCCTATTCAGATGAATCTTAATCGGCATTCCGGAGAGATAGGCACACAGGGCGGCATGCCCCTGCACGGTTAGGTCCTCCTTACCTCCAAACCCTCCTCCATTCTGAACCTGAACAACTTTTACCTTTTCCTCGGGAATATCAAGAAATTTGGCAATTTGACTTCTGTCTATGTAAACTCCTTGCCCCTGGCTATACAACTTTACACCATCACCATCGGGTAATGCCAACGCTGTTTCAGTTTCCAGAAATGCATGCTCTATGCGCTGTGTTTCATAGACATCTGATGAAATGTAGGCTGCTTCCTCGAATGCTTTTTTCACCTCACCAAAACGTATTGTGCAGGTTTCCAGCACGTTTGACCTTTCAGTATGAACATTCGGACTGTTAGGAAGTATGGCTTGATGAATATCGGTTACCGGGCTAAAAACCCTGTAGGTTACCCTGATTTGCTCTACAGCTTTGCGTGCTGTCTCCTCAGTTGTGGCTACAACACTGGCTACTACATCGCCAATGTAATGTGTTGTTTCACCTTTACCAACCATCAGCGGCCAATCCTGAAATACCAACCCGCTGAAGTGGTTACCCGGTATATCCTTTGCAGTGTATATTCCTACCACCCCATCAATGCTCATAGCAGGGGCAACATCAATGCTGAGTATCTCGGCACGTGGATGGTCGGAGAATTTCAATGCGCCAAAAAGCATTCCGTCTATCCGTAAGTCGTCAACAAAGGGCCTCTCGCCCAGAGCTGTTGCTTCGGCCTGGTACTTTGGATAGCGTTCTCCAATTTTTGCTTCGGCAACGACAGTAGGTTCTAACTCGCCTGCAAGTTCTTTAAATGAGGCGTCTATAGCATCAATAATTTTAACGTATCCGGTACACCTGCAAAGGTTAGGGGTTATTGCTCTTATAATCTCGTTCCTGGAGGGTTTTGGGTTTTGGTTGTAAAGCCCCTTTGCCCTCATAATCATACCAGGTGAGCAGAAACCACACTGAACGGCACCCCTGAGGGCAAAATTTCGGCCCAACGTTTTCCTAAATGTTTCATCGAGCCCCTCGAGGGTGAAGACAACCGATCCCTCAATGTCTCCCATTTTTGTTCGGCAGGCCATTTTAATCTTACCGTCAACTTCAACTGAACATGCTCCACATACACCCTGTCCGGAACATCCATCCTTGGCTGCAGTAAGGTGCATTGTATTTCGAAGAAAAACCAGCAGGTTGCTTTTTGGGTCTCCTGTAAACTCAACAATTTTGGAGTTTAGCGTAAAAGTTATCATAGATTTTTAGAAGATGATTGAACTCGAATAGCTGTCTTATCCAGGAACAAGCTGCAATTTACTAATTTGAAGGGATTGCGTTTGCCTATTAGCTGGTTGATTTTGGTTAAAATGCACTATTTTGGCTTAAACTATTCATTTCCAGGTATCAACAAGTTCCTTAAGAGCATCAATTTTTGGTTTAATGGCTTTTGGAAATTGAACAATGGGCGAAACGGCTTTTAGGTCTTTCAGACCGCTGCCGGTTAACAGAACCATGTTTGAGGTATTCCCTTCAACTTTATTTTGCCTGAAGAACGATATTAGGCCTGCAAGTGCTGCCGAAGCAGCAGGTTCGGCAAAGAGTCCGGTATTTCTTGCCAGAATGGCTGAGGCTTCAAGAATTTCACCATCAGTAACCGTTACAGTTTCGCCATTGTATGTTTTAATGTATTGACGGGCCATGTAGAAGTTACGGGGAATATCTACCGAAATGGAATCAGCCAGGGTTTGGCTGGTTTGCGAACAAAAAACATCGGTGAAAAGATTACCAACAAGATTGCTACTACCTTTAGCCTGAACGGCAACGATGGTAGGCATTCTGTCAATCAACTTCAACATCAGAAGATCCTCAAATCCCTTGTAAACACCTGAGATGATAACGCCATCGCCAACGGGAACAAAAATTCTATCGGGCAGCTGGCCCTTCAGCTGCTCAAAGATTTCGAACGAAACGGTCTTTTTCCCCTCAATGGTTAGCGGGTTAAAAGCGGTATTCCTGTTGTACCAGCCAAATGTTTCGGATGATTTCACACTCAAGTCGAAAGCTTGATCGTAGGATCCATCAACAGGAACAATTGATGCGCCATACATTACTATTTGCGTCAACTTGGCTGCAGGAGCATTTTTGGGGACCATAATAATGGCTTTTTGACCCTGAGAGGCGCAAATACCGGCAAGCGATGAGCCTGCATTGCCGGTTGATGCGGTTACTATCTCATTTTTCCCATTTTCGAGGGCATAGGCCGAAACCAATGCCGAAGCTCTGTCCTTGAACGAAAATGTAGGGTTTTGTGAGTCATCCTTCAGAAGCAGGGTAAAAGGAAGATTTTTCCCCTCCATACGGCTGTACTTGTAAAGAGGGGTTTTCCCAACTTTTAGCTGAGGCAAGCTGGATAGTGAGCGTATTGGTAAAAGATCGATGTATCCGTTTCCTGCTAGCTGCGCTATGTTTTGGCAAATGGAGTCGTAGTCATAGATTACCTTAAGTACGCCTTTAGGCGGGTTTTCCGGTTGATTTAGCTTACTGCACGACGGGCAAAGGTAAATATCTGACGAGCCGCCATACTCCTTTCCACAGCAACAGCATCGGTAAATATACTTTGCACTGTTCATCGGATTATCTATAAGCCTTTTGTCGAATATGCGGCTATCTAAAGGACTTAAGTAGCCCGGTTCTGTCGTTAAATTCCTCAATCAGCTCATCCCACCGGCTAACCTGGTTGAAAAGGTTTTGCCAGATATTCCTGTCGTACCAGAGCTGGTTGAGGTCTTCAACATTCTTGCCCTGTTGCTCAACCCATGTGTAGTACTTCAGGTTGTGAATAGCCTTGCGGTCGGTATAGGTTAGCTCTTTAATCCAGTCGGTTGATACGCCAAGCAGGCATTTCTCGTAATCCTTAATTGCCTGAATCTGGGAGTAAGCACCACGCTCGTTGGACAGCTCTTCAAGTCGGGAAAGGTACATTTCGGCAGAATCGGTTGCTATGGTAACAATTATGTCGTCGGATGTCATCTCAAAGTAGCGTGCCGTTTTTATTGCCGAGAGCAGGTTGCTTATGCCCGAAATGCCAAGCAGGTTAAGCGTATTTACAGTTTCAATGGGAATACCCAGGGAGGCAAGGTATGACTTACCTTCGGGCTCGTTGAAAAGCCTGAAAAGTCTCATGCAATCCTCGTCATCAATGGCCGTTACCACGTCGGTATTCTTCACATTATGTATCCAGGGAACATGCTTGTCACCAATGCCTTCGATTCGATGCCCTCCAAAACCGTTGCAGTAAAGTGTTGGGCATTGCAGGGCTTCGGAGGCTACGACTTTTACATGCGGCGCAATGGTTCTCAGGTAGTCGCCTGCGGCAATGGTACCAGCCGAACCTGTTGCCGAAACGAAGGCAGCAAGGTTTTTTTGCCCACCTTTAAGGTTGCTGAAAACCTCCTCAATGGCTTTTCCTGTAACGTTGTAGTGCCATGCAGAATTACCAAATTCATCAAACTGGTTGAATATTATATAGTTGGGTTTAGTACGGCGAATTTCCCAGCACTTATCGTAAATTTCCTTTACGTTCGACTCGCACCCGGGCGTTGCTATCACTTCCGAGCCAACATAATCGCGAAGCCATGTAAACCGTTCGCTGCTCATCTCCTGTGGAAGGATGGCTACTGAATCGGCACCCATCAGCTTGGAGTCGAATGCTCCACCACGGCAGTAGTTGCCTGTGGATGGCCAAACTGCTTTTTGTGTGGTAGGGTCAAAACCCCCGGTTGTTATTTGGGGGGCCAAGCAGCCATAGGCAGCACCTACCTTATGTGCACCCGTGGGGAACCATTTACCGATAAGCATAACTATTCGAGCCTTCACGCCGGTAAGCTCCATAGGCAGCTCAATAAAGTTAACTCCGCCGAAGAGCCCACCCTTCTCTTTCGGTTCGTTTTTCCAAGTAATCCTGAAAAGATTCAAGGGGTTTATTTCCCATAACCCAATACCTCTTAGCTGCTCTTGAATCTTTGATGGCACTAACTCGGGGTTTTGCTGCTGCTTGATCGTTGGGAGAATGATGCCCTTTTCCCTGAAACGGCCTACAGCATTTTCCAACGCTTTGGCATTTGAAACGCAATCAACTATTTTTATCATAATATGTAAAAAAAATATTTTCCCAAAATTAGTATTGGTATAATAAATGACTATTAATATTGATAAAAATAAGAAATAAAGTTAATAAATAATTAAATATTGAGAAAATTGATATTTTTGTATGGAGATTTTGGAGAAGTCATAGGCTTTTTTGATTATCGATCATGTTAGCCTTAAGCTTAAACGAAGCCAACTTTAATTTGCAGTTAAGTGTGCCTAGTAAGTAATGTTTACTGAAGATAAATCATATAAATTTATTGATTCCCATGAAGAATATTGATGAAATAGACGGCAAATTGCTAAACATACTCCAGGACAACAGCAGGGTAACCATCAGGGAGCTATCCGAGAAGCTTCATCTTTCTACCACTCCTATTCATGAGCGAATTAAAAAGCTTGAAAAATCAGGTATTATCAAGCAGTATGTAACACTGCTCGATCCCAAAATTCTTGGGAAAAAGCTAACAGTATTCATTTCGGTGTCGCTTTCAAGCCATGTAAAGGAGGTTATAGACGAGTTTGAGAGGGAAATTAAAGTGATGCCCGAGGTAATGGAGTGCTACTACGTTTCAGGAACTTGGGATTTTTTTATCAAAATTCAATGTACCGATATGGACGACTACCATAACTTTGTCATAAACCGATTTTCGAGGTTAAAGAATATCACGCAATTTTACAGCTCGTTTGTAATGTCCGAGTCGAAAGTATCGTATAAGCACCAGCTGTAGCTAGCATGTGTGGCTACTGCTAGATGTAACGTTTTTTTGCAGTTGCTTTTGAGTTGCCTCGGAGTAAACATTCATAGTTTGAAGGGTAATTGTTTTAATGTTAAATTCCTGAATTACCTTTTCTCTTATGAGGATGGACTCATCCTTATACTGAACTCGATTTTGAAAGAATTTATTGATTTCTGACAGAAGCGATTCCCGGGTGGGTGGAATACCGTTTATATCAACAAAATTATTCAAACGGTATGCCGAATAGTTCCGTAGGTTAACTATACTGCCCATTCTTTTACAGTTCATTGAAATTACGTTGAGGCCGTTAGCCAGCGATTCTACAGCTACTCTTCCAACCCCTAGCACCAGCTCGGGTAAAATGTCCTGCTGGTTGAAATTCTCAACGTACCCGCATATTCTTACAACCTCTCTATGTAGGCTCTGGTTTAGTTGGGATGCTACTTTTTTTAAATATTCAACCTGCTTTCCTTCACCGAATATCCATAAGCTTGCCTGAGGGAAGCTGGCTGTAACATCGGGCATTAATCCAATAAGCATGTCAACAACCTCTTTGTGATGGCTATCCATCCGGCTGATGTATGCCATTCCATAAGGAATACGCTTTGGTATAACTTTTTGAAAGTTTATCCCATTTGGAATCACAACCGATTTGTGGTTGATTTCAGAGTAATATTTTGATACCTTCAGTACTTGATGGCTTACAAAAATAATTTTTGAGGTTCTCGTGCGTGAAAACGATGAGCGAAGGTCGAATCTAACTCTGCCATGAACAGTGGCTACTACGGGTGTTCCTGTTATGAATCCTGCCCAACAGGCAGCTAAAATGGATAGACGCTGATGGGCATGAATTACCTCAATCTGATGTTTTTTTATAAGGTAAATCAAAAAAAAGGTTTGGAATACCAGCAGCTTACTTAGCTGGCTTGCTTGAACGAAGTGAACTTTTTGGTTTAAAAGCTTGATCTGCTTTCCTGATGGTCCAACCAGGTAAACGTCGTGAGCCTGAGCTGCCAGCTCATTGCTTAGCTCTCGAACGTGATTTTCGGCACCTCCAAAATCAAAGTGGGTTACAACTTGAAGTATTTTCAATGTGTGGCAAATGTGTCGGCAAATATAGTTTTTGGGGATGAAAAAAAGTTCAGAAGTAATGAAAACGTAAACCGTATATTTGTAAGGCCGTGGCAAAATGTAAAAAACTCCCCACGGGTAGTACCTTCAATAGTTAGTCCAACGCTACTCCTTCATTTAACCCTAGTAATTATTCTCAACAGGGCTTCAAAATGAAAAGGGCAGTTTCCTTAAAAAGCATTTACACGAATGCATTATATACCCGGGATATGCAGAAAATTTTCAAGGGTGGCTTGTTAACAAATTGATGTTAAGTATGTTGAATCTTGAATTCGTCAGGAGCCGGACAAGTTCCGCCAGTAGGCGGACAGGTTCTTGAATCTTGAATTTTTTTATCCTTTAGCCTTTACCCTTGTCTTCAGCCCTACTGGGGAAAGATATTCTCAGTGGTGCTCGGAAAGGAGGGAATCGTTGAACGTTGCTGGTATTAGAAAAACGGCATAAAAACCTGACCCGCAAATGGGTCGGGGGCGGAACGTAGCGCGGGAATGTCCAAGCGGCACTGTTTGAGCCACGCCGCAGGCGGAGAGAGTTGTGTCACGTGGCAGTTCCGCCCCCGGGGAACCCATCGGGTCGGGCTTTTCAGCCTTGATTTTCTTTGGTTCTTTCTTGTATCAAGACAAGAAAGAACACATATCTGGCTCTTTGCCACAATTCCGCCATGGTGATGAAAAGAATCCAAACAGCTCTTTGGAGCAGCTACGATTTGCATCGCCAACACACCCTCTCCAGGCTCTTCATTTCAAAACTATTCCACCCCTTCAGGGCTTGTAAAAAATCGTTCGCTCCATACAAGGGGCTACGCCCCTTGCTACTTATTACGCCCCTTCGGGGCTTAAATCCGTCAGGTTACCGACAAGTTCCGCCAGGATGCGGACAAGTTATTGAATTAACTTAACCTAAACCTCTTATACTTTATCCTTTATCCTTGCTTTTGCTCCCTTCAGAATGATACTCATTTCGGCAGCATGCTGGAATTGGATTTGCCTAACGCACGGAGTTTTTACATTAACCTCCTTAAGTTCAAATGTATCATGGTCAAATCTGGCAGCTACATGATCGGTTTCATATATTAGTTCACCAGCTGTTTCGGAAAGGGTTTTAATCCCTCCTTCATTTTTGTATATCAACACATTTCTATCTTCCAGTTTTGAGAGCATGTAGCCCTCATCGCTGCTATTGAACGACTTGGTAGTGAGGTGAAGTTTTGGCTTGTTAAGGTAGGGTGCGCTGCTGGTAGGACAAAAGGTTGCACAGTTGCCACACTCGTTACAGAAGTTGGCAATGTTTAAAATTTGATACTGCTGCTTAACCTCAAACACCCCATCGGGTTCAAACTTTAGCTGTCCATCTTCGCCAACCAACACCCTTTGCATGTTGTACTTTACGGGCGAAATATCGTAGGAGAAATTGGCCAGGTTAGGGCACACCGTTGTGCAGATGTTGCAAATCTCATCGCACTGAAGGCACCTGCCTGATTCTGAAACAATTGATTGTTCGTCAAGAGTTTGGCTAACCAGGCTGAATGTACGACTCTCGGATGGTGATAGTTCTGGAAGCTCAGGGGTATACGACCGTTTTGCCCTTTTCATAATGAGCTCCTCTTTAGAATGGCTCCTGCCGGTTGGAGTTTTTATGCTTCTTTGAATACCGGCCTGGTTGATTATTTGCTCTGCTACTTTCCGTCCATCACCAATGGCCTTGATTGCCGTAGCAGCTCCGCGTAGGGCATCACCGCCAATGTAAACATTATGTAGCAGCGTTTTATAGGTAGTTGTATGGGCCCGTAGGAGTTCTTTGGGGACAAAATCAATATCTACCTCCTGGCCTATAGCCGGAATAACCGTATCGCAGGGTATGGTAAATTCGGAGTTATTCACCCTAACCGGCTTGGGGCGACCCTTTGCATCGGTTCCCTCAAGTTTCATTCGGCTACATACCAACCCGCAAACGTTACCCTTTTCTATAATAAGCCTTTCGGGAGCTGACAGCTCAACAATTTCGGCTCCCTCAGCCATCACCGCATTAATCTCACCTTCATCAGCCGGCATTTCGTCAATGGTTCGTCTGTAAACGACGGTTACCTTGCCGTTGGTTCCTACCAGCCTATGAGCAGTTCGAGCAGCATCCATTGCGGTGTTTCCACCGCCGATTACAACCACATTTTTTCCCACTCCCTTGATGTTCCCTGCTTTAACATCCTTCAGAAAAGCTAACGAGTCGTAAACTCCGGCTGCCTCTATTCCATCAATATTCAAAGGGGTTGCTTTTTGTGCTCCTGCAGAAATGTAAAGGAAATCGTACGTGCTTTTTAGCTTGGAAAATTCCTCGCTGGTAATGCGATGGTTATATGCAATAGTAACACCCAGCTGCAGGATGCGCGCAATGTCGCGCTCAAGAGCCTCGCTGGTTAATCGGAAGCCAGGAATGGCGTATCGAACCATTCCGCCGGCTTTAGATTCCGATTCGTAAACATCAACTTTAAAACCAGC
>Ga0208826_1000778_pt1 | contig 30768 bp, 18 predicted proteins | sample AD_UKC115_MetaG_FD_184451 | JGI IMG/M metagenome (GOLD analysis project Ga0208826, IMG submission 184451) | Active sludge microbial communities of municipal wastewater-treating anaerobic digesters from Hong Kong - AD_UKC115_MetaG (SPAdes)... | ecosystem: Engineered > Bioreactor > Anaerobic >...
TCATTTAGCAATATAAGATTAATACTACGGTTCAATAAGAATAAATTTGAAGGAATAAGGTTAATATCCTTCTTGTCTGATATAAATATCAATATATTTGCGATTTTCAAGGAGAGATCAGGTTTATCAAACAATCCTTTTTTTACTCTATGATAATTTTTTATGTATGAAAGGTTCGGAAATATAAAAAGATTATAGATAGATTGTTGATTATCTTCATAATTTTTTTTCCATGTGGCACAGAGATCTTTACCTGATTTTTGAATTATCCGTTTTTCAATATTTAACGTAAAAAATTCTGGTTTATGAGTAATATCAGGGATTTTTAGATATGGTAACTCTTGATTTATCAAAGCTCTAAAGTCGCTGTCGGTATTGTCGAGCATATCTTTGACCTGATAGCAATGAGAGAATTTTAGATTTATACATAAATTATTTATAATATCATAGCTATATGAATCTCTGAGAGTTATAAACAGCGGTAAATTTCTCTTTAATGCTTTTTTAAAAAGAAGAGAAAAGATTTTTTTATTAAAACTTAAGCTTATCTCGATCGAATTGTTTAAAAGTACTATCTTTTTATTCTTAACTATGCTCAAATATAAAAGAAAGATATAGAAAAAAAAGGATCTAAATGATGAAATATCCTGGAAGATACCACCCAAAAAAATAACAAGGTCACATTTAATAATATTAGAAATATAATAACTAAGGTATTTAAACCAGCTTTTATTCTCTATACTGGTTCCACTCGTTTTTAAGGTGTTATTGTTGTTTTCATTCATAATAGTGAAAGAATAATTTGAAAGAGAATTAATTTCTGGAAATTTTTTAGATAAAACAGTTAAGTACTTAACCAAAAATAAAGGTCTCAAGGTTAAATCCATCAAAAGCTTATCACCAATATTTGAACCACGGTAACCTACCACAAGAGTTTTATATGAGATTTTATGTAAATTATCTGGAGGCATTACTTCCTCTTCTTCTTATTGTGAAAAATGATGAATCCTTCGTTTTATCGGAAAGCTCTTAAAGATGATAATAATAAAAAACTTTGAAATAATAAAACCAAAAATAAGTGCATATGTGGACCTAAGAAAGCTAATATAACATGGAGTATAGCTGTGATAGAATGAGTTAATTGACAAAAGAGACGGGAAAAGGAAAAGATAGTCAAAAATGGTTGTATATTTTAATCTTAATTTCTTTACAAAATTTAAGGAAATTTTTTTTATTATAATATCTTTTGTTTCCTTTTTTATCATCAATGGAATTTCGATATAAGAAAATATTAAAAAATAAGCCAGAAATTCTTTCATGCGAAATCTTGCAGGAAGAATAAGGTCCAGAAAGTTTCTGAATTCAAGTTCAACTTTACTGGTTAAAATTCCAGTTTCCCGTAATTTTTCAAAAAGGTAGAAAATCATGAGGAAAATAAGATATAAGCTTGCATTCTGTATTTTTTCCTTTTTATTAATTATGTTTTTTATAAACAGAACAAAAAAGGGGAAAAAATAAAAAAAGAAGACAAAATCCTGGGGGAACATTAACCAGTTTGAAAAATAAGTCAAGGAGTTGATTATTATGCCATTTAAGATGCCAGAGATAAAATTTATTAAAATAAATTCAATCTGATTTTTGTAAGCATCCTTTTTATGTTTAAAAAAATTATGATTATAGGCGATAAAGACTAAGTTCATTACATGAACTAAAAATGTGGATATCTGCAAAGCTTCAATGAGATAGTTTATATATGTTTTATTATGCTTTATTATAAAATTAAAAACAACAAAAAAAACAAGCAATATCGAAAAGTTTATAATTGAAAGCAAAATGACAGGTTTATATAAAGTGAATTTTTTCTTTTTTCTTTTAAATAAATTTTTAAAAAAGTTTTTCCTGTCCAGTAAAAAATTATTTACAGAAGTTGTTTCTTCCTTTTTTACATTATAGAAAAGATAGAGATACAAAATTATCAATAAAACATTGGCTAAAAGCCCATAATATCGGTTTATTTGCATTAATTCAGTATTTATAAGGACCCCCCCTGAAGTTTGCTTTTTTAAAAAAGCGGTGCAATTCTTTTGGCCACAATTTGTGTAGTCAAGTAAATATTCATTTTCAGAGAGATTAAGTATAATACTGCATTGTCGCTCTTTGATAGCTCGAATTATTCGCATCTCTTTTTGTTTTATATCATTGTATTTACTTGAGGGTAAGTTCAAGTTATGAAGTTTAGATAGTACCTCAACATTTTTACTCTTGTTAAAAGTATATTTTATAAGATTTAGAAAGTCTACAGAGCTATTTTCGTTGGGGAGTGAAGGATTATGGCTTGAAACTATATCACTTAGCATGCTAAAGTTAAGCTTTCTATTGAGGTTATCAAGAAAACCAGGTTTCTCCATTAATTTTATTATAATATTTTTATTTAAAGTATTATCCAGGATAAGCAAAAACTGATTTTGTTGATAAACATCAAGAGAAAGCAGATAATCCATCTTTTTTATATTTTCATCTTTCAAAATCAAGATAGAAAAATACTGTTTATCTACGCTTTCTCCGATAAAAAATGTTATTCCATAGTCACAAAACAAAGTATCAAACAGTAATGGTTTTGATAACATATATTTTGCATTAAAAAAATCTTTATTGAAGAAAGATGTATTTTCACTCTTGCTGCTTTCGATTAATTTGATAGGAATAAAAAGCGAAAAAAAGATTGTAAGAAAAATAATTAAAGTAATTATAATTAAAGTATTTTTCATAAATAAATTAAAGTATTTTTAGAAATATGTAATTATTAGATTTTGTGTGACTATTATATAAGAAAAGAAAGATTTTAAAAGATTTTATCTTTCTTTTAAGTTTTGTTTAGCGTTAAAGTAGCTTTTGTTTAACTAAAAAGTGGCTTTTATTTAAAAATGAAAAAAAAGATTAAAGAAATATTATGCAATCCGAAACTCAAAAAGGATTAAGAATTTCGACATATAAATATGGAAAAAAGTATGAAAAACTTGTAGTCGAGTTTTTCCAAAAAAAAGGTGTTAAAGTACTGGAAACCAATGTATTCACTGTTTACGGGGAAGCGGATATCGTTTGTGCTGAAGAAGATAGACTTATTATTGTTGAAGTAAAAGGAGGTAAAAGGCTTGAAGAGATTTATGAAAGGTTTAATAGAAAGAAGTTACAGAGACTTAAGTTAGTTGGACAATTTTTATGTCAAAAATATAGTTATAAAAACTTCCAGATCGATGGTTTTATAGTTGTTGCCACGGAGGGCAACGCTAAAATAATCCAGATTAAAAATATAGTTTAACAAGGATGTTATCATGACTAAAGAAGAAAAGATTTGCTGGCTTAAGAAAGCCATAAATTCCGAACAATATCTCGAAAGAGCCATATATTTCCTGGCTCAAGAAATGATTTTAATATTTTACCAGGTTATGCTATAATATCATAAAGGATAAAAAATGAAAAACAAAACTTTAAAATTTTCTTTTAAAGTATTTGCCGTGTTAATTTTGTTTGCCCTGGTGGTTCTTTTCTTTAGCTTTCAGTTTCGTTTCAATTTTCATAAAGATGATATTATTCAAATAGCAAGTTCTTCAAGACAATATGTTTATTTTGAAGACCAGCTTGACAGAATCTGGGATTACGAACATTTAGACAAACTATATGTCACGGATATTATCAATAATAGATATCAAATCGAGGGAAAATATCAATTCTTTGAGAAGGATGAATTTGGAAAAAAGTTTCTTTCCGATACTCAGATGGTTAAGTTTGAGCAGGATGTTTATGGAAGAATGTATTTCCTTACTAAGAGTATTTTTCCTACTTTAAGATCTGTTCCTATTTTTATAGAAAGTGACCTTGCTGTGGGAGCAAGATGGTGGGCTGAAGCTGAAGAGGTCGTAGACTTTAGTTCTATTGGAATAGATGGATTTTCAATAACTGTTCCCTTTATAGTATCCTATCAATATATTGGTGATGAAAATAATCTTGCTATCATAAAGGCTCATTATTCAAATGTCTATGGGTTTGAGAAGGATAATGTTTATAGGATGGGTATTGAGTATGCTCCCAAGCTTTATTCGGCAGATGTAGATATGACTTTATTCTGGGATAAGCAGCTTGGGTATGTCGTTAAATTCTCCGATGTTTATGCTATCTATATAGTTCTTGTTAATGGCTCGAAGTGGAAGTTCACTGGAACGACCGATGGAACGATGACTGTCATACAAAAGTGGGATGATAATAAAAAAGATCAGCTTATTCAAAATATCAAATCTAACTTACCACCTGAGCTAAAAGGGAAAATAGATATAGTGAAAAATGAAAAAGGGATAGTTATAAACCTTGGTGAGATTTTTTTTGATTTTAATAAATATGATATTAAACAATCTGAATTATCAAAACTTCAATCACTCGCTCTAATTTTAAAAAAATATTTTTACAATTATCAGATAGCAATAGAAGGTTATACTGATGATATTGGCAGTGAACAGTATAATCTCGAGCTTTCTACAAAACGAGCTAAAACAATATTTGATTTTTTGATCAGTACTCAATCCATAAATCCATATTCAAGTTACTATATAGGATATGGTGAGGCTAATCCTCTATATCCCAATACTTCAGAAGCAAATAGAGCTAAAAATAGAAGAGTACAAATAGTTATAATGGATTTTTAAAATTTGAAATTTAATTTTTCTAAATTATCATTATCAACGATAGAATAAATCATGTAAAATATTCATGAAATCAGTTATAATTTCTCTTATTTTTTTATTTTTTGGTTTCTATTTTCTTATAAATGGGTTCAAACTTTTTGCTCTTTTCCTTGTCAATAAAAGAATAAGAGATTTTTTCTATATAAATTTATTGATCTCTTTAGCTTATATTTTTCTTTTCTTCATGCAATTGTCTGAAAATATTTATGATGCAACGTTTTTTGCAAATCTTTTCTTTATTATCTTAATAATTTCCAATATCATATATTTTGACTTTTTAAAAAATCAATTCCTTGGCTATCTAAATAGATTATTTAAGTATCTAAATATTGCTTCCACTTTGATAATGGTATTCCCCTTATTGTATTTTTTATCTATAAAAAGCTATCCAATTAATGTTTCACATAATGGAAAGCTATGGATATTTCAATTTAATTCCTCTTTTCTTTACTTTTATATTCTGTTTTATCTTATATTACTTATTTCATTTTTTATCATTTTATCTTTTAAAATATTTTTCAGAAAAAACTCAAAAAGATTTTTATTTGTAATTCACTATTTTGCCATATATCTATTTCCATTATTTTACTTTATACCTGAAGATTTTATGTTCTTTTTTAGAGGTGAAAAATCTGGTTTTATTAATTATGATTTTAAAATTTTATTAATAAGTGTTCTTTTGTTTGTTTATCTAACAGCAGAGAGAGTGATAATCATTAAAAAAAATGGAAGCATTATAAAGTTCAATTCAGTTCAGAAAATTGCATCTCAAAATATTTCAAACTTTATTTTCCTTTTTAACCGAAATCTTGAACTTGTTGATACGACAGCAAGGACAGCGCAAATGCTTGGTTATAGTGAATCTGAAATCTATAAAAAAAAATTTAACGATATTTTTCTTCTCGATTTCGATATTTTAAAATTTATTAATTCAGATATTTCCACAAATTTAGGCAACTCAGATAAGATAAGTTTAAGAAAACAAGATGGAAGTTTATTGCCTGTAAATATTAATATAAAGAAACTCATATATAATAAAGGAAAATTGGCCGGTTTCATTATTATAGCATTTGATATTACAGATGAAAAAACTCTTATTTTCAGTAATAATGAAAATTTTCAAATAAGACAACTTTTTAATGATTCCATAAAAAAAAATATTGACATTATTGAAGCCCTACCTTATGCGATTGCCTTTATAAATTTAAATGGAAATATCACAATTTGTAATAATAAGTTTGCGTATTTGAGCAAACAATCTAAAAATAAACTAATTGAATCAAAATATTTAGAATTAGCAAAATCAGATCTATTTGAAAAAGTAATTGAGATAGATGATTTTCAAAAGGATAATACAAGTAGTAAAAACTTTACACCAGATGGAAAAAGATATTATAAATATCAGATTAAGGCTATATATTCTGAAAATGGGATTTTGATCTCTTATCTTGCTTTGATGATAGACATATCTGAAAAGATAAAAATTCATAAATTTTTAACAGATAATCCTAAATATTATACCAATTTAATAAATAGTTTTCCATTGGGTGTTATGTTTATAGATAAAAATGCTCGTATAACTGATGTTTCAGAGACAATATTCCAATATATGGGGAAAATAAATTTTGATGGAGAAAGTGGTCTAAATATTTTAAATTATCTGGATACACTGGCCTATGATAGTTCAAAAAATACTGTTATAGAATTTTTAAATGGTAAATCGAATGAAAAGTTTAGTTCTTTTAAAAACTTAAAAATAAATCCATCAAAAATATTTAAGGGTGCGAAAGATATAGACATGTATTTAAATTTAAATCTATTTAAAATTAAATCTGACAATGAAATTCTTGTTTTAATGCTTGAAAATGTTATTCAGGTTTTAAATCTTGAGAAAAAAGCATTGAGAATCAATAGAAGGATTGAAAATAGAATAAAGCTGGATTTAAGTTTTTTTAATACTATTTCCTTCGAAATAAGAAAAATTCTTGTTGAAATCTATGAAAAATCCTTACTTGCCATGAATCTTTATAAAAGTCAGGAGATGATAGATTTTTTTAATAAGATAATCCTTTCTTCAAATAAACTTTTCAAGATGGTTGAAAATATACTACTTCTTTATGCTATAGAATCTGATAAGCTGATTATAAATTTCCAGAAAGTACAATTTTTTACTATTATTAACAAGATTATATCTGATCTTAGAGTTGAAGCTGAAAAAAAGGGTTTGAAAATAAATTTTATAATAGAAAATGAAAAATACAGGAGACAAAATATATATGTTCTACTTGATCCATATCTTTTCTCAATAATTTTTGAAAATATTATTGAAAATTCAATAAAATTTTCTGACAGAGGAAATATCGATATTCATATGTATTTTGATGAAATTGGAAGTGAAAATATTATTTTAAAGGTTATTATAAAAGATCAGGGGATCGGGATACCCCAAGATAAGCTTTATAGCATATTTGATGGATTTTATCAGATAGAAAATACCATATCTAAAAAGTTTGAGGGGCTTGGAATAGGACTAAAAATCAGCAAAAATCTCATTGAAAAATCTGGAGGTAAGATAAATGTAGAGTCAAAAGAAAATGCAGGTACAACTATTACAATAATTTTACCCTTAATGAAAATAGATGATAAAAAGATTTATGAAGATTTATTATTTGAGCAAGATTTGAATACGATTAATAAAGGTAAGATATTATTTTTATCTGAAAACCTGAATTTATTAAATCTTTTTGATATTTTAGTTGATAACCTGAATGAAAAAAAAACAGAATCAAAGGTTAAAGATAGTATTATGCTAACTGAATTTTATTTAAATAATGATATAGAATTATTTATACAAAAAATTATTGAAAGAAAGATTTCTATTGTTTTTGTTGATAGTGAACTTTTTTTAGGTAAAGGACGAGAATTTGATAAAAAAAAGAATAAAAATGAATATACACTTCTTAGAAGTTTGAAGAATATTCAAAATCTAAGTATAATTTTGATATCAAATATAAAGATAGCTGTAATGTTTAGAAATGAATATCTTTCGTATTTTGATTATATACTTGAAAGACCTCTTAATTCTTTTAAACTTGAGCAATTGTTTGGTAAAATACAATGACCCATAGATAACTTTTTAGAGTAACTACTATGGCTTCAATTAAAAAGAGTACCTGCTGTTTTATTTATTTTAACTGTTAAAGAGAATTCAAATGTTAAAAATTGCCGGTATTGTTTCAATTTTAGCTTCAGTTTTTTGCTTCATGCATGCAAATATTTTATATAAATCAAATAAAAAAAATATTAATTTTCTATTTTATGCAGTTATGTTTTCATTTTATTTTATTATTTGCTTTATTAACTCTATATTCTTCTTAAATGGCGGATTTATAGATTTACTAACACATATGCAACTTATTTCGATTGCATTATTTAATATCTCCATTCTTATTTTTACATTTGTAAAAGAAGATAAAAAAAGAGACATTGCTTTTAAAAAAGCAAAACATGCAGTTCTTCTAAAATTCATGATTGCTATTTTATTTGTTCTATTTTTTTCAACATATATTTATTCAGAGTATGTTAGAAATTTTTTTAGTTTTCCCCTGACTTTTCAAAACTTGAATTTCGCATTTTTTTCTCTGTTTTTCAAAAATATAAAAATTTATTCTGATAAATTTATGTTTTTGATTTTTTATCTTTCATTTTTAACAATTTTAAAGTTTGTCATATTATTTATTTTATCAATGAATTTAATTCATGGTATTAGAAAAGATGATTCTTTCTGGAAATTCTTTTCAGGTGATTTTTTTTCAACATTTTTTTTGATTATTTTAACTTTGGCTTATTTTAAAGGGGTATTGACAGAACAAATCTATAATATTTATAGTCTTTTAAGCATTAAATTCTTATTTATGACTATTTTCAGCTTTCTACTGACAAAGAATCGATTTTTGCTATCATATTTAAATGGTCAATGGAACAACATTGCAATAAACGAAAGTGAAGTTGGTATTTTATTCATTGATGATGAAGGTCATATCCTCAGTGCAAACAAAAGAGTTCTTGAATTAACAGGGCAAAGCATACAAAAATTACAGAGAATGTCATTTCGGGATATAATTAAAATAGATTATGAAAATATCGTAGTTAATAGGAATGAAAAGAGCAATAGAGATTATGAAGGTGAAAAATACTATAGCGACATAACCATTGCAAGGCTGAAAAAAGCAAATCTATCGGAAATTCCTGTATATTTTGAATTACTTAAACTGACAAAAAGAGAAAATATTTATATTCTCCTTATTTATTCTTTTGAAATAGGAAAAAAGATAAATGAGTCCAGAGCTGATAAAGATGTTATTATTAAAAAGCTGAATTCCCAAAGGTTGTTTTTAGACAAATTATTGGATCAGCTACCAGATGGTTTTTTGTTGGCAGATGAAAATTATAAAATTTTAAAATGTGATGAAAAAGCCAGTAAGATAATTGGTATGAAATTAGACAATTTATTAAATAAAGATATAAGGTTTTTAAATGAAAATATTATTGAAGATCCGGAAAATTCCTTTCTTATATTTTTAAAAGATCTTTATAAAAATATGGATATTGATCTTATTCTTAATAAATCCAGAGAAGAAAAACTCGTTTTTTTTGAAAAAACTCATAAAATAGCGATTTTAAGAATCTTAAAAGTTGATTTTATCGATATAAATAAGATATACTTACTTTCATCTAGAACTAATGAGGCTAAAAGTATTTTTTATTTACGGGAAAATGAATTACTTAATGATGGCGGTGAAAAAAATCAAGTTGAGAACAAAGAAAAATTTGATAATGAACCTGATGAATTTCAATTTGACAAATTGATCACAAAAAAAAGTTATCTTTACATTTTTACCGATCTTACTGAAAACATAGAAAAACTTAAGAGCATATATACTGGTTATAAGACATTTATCGAGTTTTTCGAGAAAAATCCTTACCCTATGCTGATAGTTAAGAAAGATGGATATATTGAAAGGTATAACAGAGCTTTTACAGAAATATGGGAAACTGTTGAATATAATGATTTAAAGTACAAAAACATGGAACTTGTAAACTATATTGAAAAAGACTTTAAAGACAGTGAAGATTTTGATTCATTCCAGGTAATAGATCTATGGATAAGTCCAGAGCATTTTGAAGTTATCAGTTTTTTTCAAGAGCAATCTGAGAGGAAAGGTATTTTTGATATGAATAACAATTTTGATCTTATTTATCAAAAGTATCTTTCAGATATCTCATCACATCTTAATAGTGGTTTACGAGCATATCGACTGTATCTCTGGAATATCCCGGAAATATTTGATAAAAGTTCTACATCTCTTCTTTTATTTTTTGATATTACTGAAAAGATAAAGAAAACAGCTCTTTTGATGAATACGGTAAAAAAATCATGCATTTTATCTTCAAAAAATAGAAATCTTATAATAAACCTTAATCATGAAATAAGAACTCCACTTAATCTTATACTTGGTATATCTGATCTTATTGTAGAAAATGCTGATGAATCTACTGATAAAGGATTAATTTCAAGTATTGCAAGCGATATTAAAAAGCTTGATATCTTTGCAAGTGATGTTATTTCATTATCTTCAAGTTTGTTAGACGAACAGGATGCTTTTTATGAAAGGTATGAAGACTTTATTCATGAGTTTGGAACTTATATAAGATCTTTTACAAATTATGAGTTTTATGCAGACTTTGTTAATAATAAAAGCTCAGGAAATTATTTAATTAATTTATCAATAATAAAAAAAATACTCTATTTTTTAAGTCGTACCTACAAATCATACGGTAAAGGTGTTTTGCATCTATTTTTGGATCAAAAAAAACGAAGTTTAAACATTGATTTTGAAGCAAATAAATTCAAGAGCGAAGATACAGGATATGAGAGTTCCTTATTTGATATTGATTTCTATTATGATCTTACAAATTTGAACTTGAAATACTATACAAGGATTGTTGATGGTTCTTTTAATATGGAATACGGTCCTCAATCTATCAAAATCTCCCTGGTTGTTCCTTTCCAAATTATCAATAAAGATTTATACAGCGGTAATGGTATACGAGAAGATCTTAAAACTCAGAATTTGAAAAAACAGGGTGATGAAAAAAAAGATAGAAAAAAGAATCAAAAATCGACTTTGAAAATAAATTCAAGTTCAGAGATTATTGACTTATCTGGTAAACCAGATAGTAACAATGAAAAGATGGATACCAAAGATGATAATGTTATTAAAAGTATTCCAGGTGATTACAGAATAAAAGTCATCTTTTATATTTCAAATGATGATGTAACATTCAGCTTCCTTGAGACTATATCTGTTGAAAAGCCTATAAAATATTATCGAATAACAGATCTTAGCGATCTTATATCATTACTCAAATCAGAATTATGTTGTTTTGTTATTATCGACTGGTCCTTTTTCGATAAGTTAAACCTTGATGAACTAGATCTTGCTATTGAAGAAAATCTCGATAGATTTTGCTATTCACATGAAGATACTAATCGAAAAATATCTTATTTTAAAGGTTTTATTTTGCTTTTCGAGTCTTACGAGAGGCAACATATAGCCTATGAGTGGAAAAAACTTGAGATAGAGAGAAAATTTTCGATTTTAAATATTAGCTTGATAGAACTTGAAAAACCTGTAGATCTGCACAAAATACTCGAAATTTTTGATAGATTTATCTTTTAGTATAAAATTATATTATATCCGTTTTATATAAAATTGACTCATGGATCTAATCCTAAAAATTTTTCTTTGTATGGCAAAGCCATATAAACTAACGAAGAGCGAAAATAAACAATCATCTTTGCATATTATTGTTATAACTATTTATAAATTTCTTTTTTTTTAAAATAAGCATGCAATTGCCAGATGAATGAGTATGTGTATACTTAGCTTTAAGTTTATTTCTTTAATGTTAAAAAGTACGCATTAACTGAATGAATCAGAAATATTCAATACTTGCTATTTTTAAACATAGGTTTTATTTTAATATTTTTATGCTATGTATATTAAAGGACTAAATCTAAATAAAGTTATTTTTTCAAACAAGGAGTTTAGATGAAAAAACTTAGAGCATCACAGTTTCTGTTGGTTTTACTTGTAGCTTTTCTTCCAATAATTTTCTATGGTTGTCCAACACCTTTAGTTACAGATACAGATTCAAAGTGGCTTGTTCTTGTTTACCTTGATGGAGATAATAACCTCGAACAGCCAGCTATTGACGATTTTAACGAGATAGAAAATGCCCTTTATAATCTTGGAGATGCTGATATAAACATACTTGCTCTTTTTGATAGAACAAGCGATTATGATAGTTCAAATGGTGATTGGTCTGAAACAAGACTTTATCAGGTTATGCCGGATAACGATAGCAGCAATATAAACTCTATTCTTTTAAAGAATTATGGAGAACTCAATATGGGTAATCCAGTTACACTTTCAAACTTTATTTCCTATGCAAAAAACAACTATACCTATGAGAACCTCATGCTTATATTCTGGAATCATGGTGGTGGGGCAAGATCAAAGGATATAACGCTTAGTACCTCAAGTCCTTTGACGAAGGCTGTATGCTGGGATGATACAGATGGAGAAGATTGTCTTTACCTTGATGAGGTTCAGCAAGCACTTTCTTCTAAGTTTGACTCTTCAAACAAGCTGGATATTTTGGGTTTTGATGCATGTCTTATGGGAACAGTTGAAGTTGCCTATGAATTTGTAGATATAGCATCTTATATGGTTGCATCAATGCATACTGAGCAAGGAGATGGATGGGATTATGAGAAGATCTTCTATGGTGGTTCTACAAATTGCCCTGTATTAACTTCTACAGATTATGAAACACTTACTCCCTCAGAACTTGCTATAAGAATCGTTAAATCATACCGTGATTTTATAGAAGAAACAGATACAGACACAGCTGAAACCATGTCAGCTGTTGATCTGACAAAAATTGGAGCTATAAAACTTAGTTTAGATAAACTTGCAGCTCAGTTAAAAGACTATAAAACATTATTTGAATCTTTTAGAGATGATGCCATTCATTTCTGGGAAAATGATGATGATTCAATCAGTTGTCCTTATTTCGATATTTACGATTTGATGTTAGAAATAGAGTTATCTATTCCAGCTTTAAATACTTATTGTGATGCTGTTATAGCAAATTTAAAAGATGCAGTTCTTTATGCTTATGGTGATGATGGTTCAACAGGTGGTGTGGTTCAGGGTTACTATTTCGGTACTGGCACAGATGTTGGACATGGTCTTTCAATATTTGTCTCAAGAGGAGAAAAATCATATAACAGTTATTCTCATTATGCATATCAGTGGTGGTATACATATCTTGATACAAATGAATGGTGGTCAGGTGGTCACTTTTACGGTTTTATCGATTTTGCACAGTCTGATGATAATGGAGTAGTTGAATACTGGAGAGAGCTTTTTGAGTACTGGTATGATCCACTTAACGAAGCCACACCAGGAACATGGTGACAGTACTAGACCTTCATCATATTGATTTGTCATTTGAGTTCGAATTTTTTTTGACTAAAAAAATAGATTAAAATTATTTCCCGGGTTCCAGTTTAAAGGAGCCCGGATTTTTTAGATTCATACATTGATTTAATCTTCCAGTTTTTATTTAAAAAGCAGAGTCATATGGTTAAATTATCTTCTTTTACTTTTCTAAAAGATAGGGTAAATTACTGATAAATCTGGATAAAATTTTAGGGAAAACATTTTATTGAGAGTATTTTTAAAGTTCAGAAAATCTCATAAAAATATTAAACAGTCTCGTTAACATTTTGAGCGACGCCCTGTTCGTTTAACATCTTTATGTATTCCTCGCTGTTACCTGTCTTTTGAGTTTGACTGTTTGTGTTTTGAGCATTTTTAGTGTTTTCTATATTTTGATTTTGAACTGCGTTTTGTACACTCTTTGTGGGATCTACCTGATTCTGTGTTTGAGTTGAATTATTTACTGGCTGTTGAACAACTCTTCTTACATCCATATTTTACCTCCCTGAATAAAAATAAATTATTTTTTTTAAATAAAATTCATACCTTTTTTCTATTAATATTATAAATTAAAAATAAGTTTTTTCAAAATTATCATTTGTATATTTATTCTATTAATATTATAAAATAGGAATTAGTTTTTTCAAAATCTTATTTAAATCTGGACTTTATTAAAATTATATTAAGAAAACAAGTTTTATCAAATCTTAAAAAACTAAAATATATAAAATTCAAAGACTTTTGTATTAAATTGTTATTTAAATCACAAACAGAATAGAGATGAAAAGAATAATTTTAATAAATAAAAAAATATAGCAAGATAAAAAAGTTATAAAAATAAAAAAATATGATTAAATAAAAAAGCTCTTTGCCTTTTTAGAAGTTAGAAAAAATAAGTTCTTCTCAATTTTCCTTTTTATGGTCTGGTTATGCAAACTAACTAAGAGCGAGAAGATAATTTGCTGGATAACTGTAATAATCATCCAGACAAACAAAAAGAGCGAAAAAATATAGAAAATATATTATAAATATGCAAAATAAACAGTGAAAAGCACAAATGCAAAATAAATATGAAAAATACAAATTTCTCTTAACAACAGCATCGGCAGTGGAATCTATATGCAAAAAAGAGCTTGAAATCTATGGCATCTACGATGTTAAGTGCCACAATGATTTTTGCCTGGTTGATTCTGATATATCCTTTTTCTACTATAGTCAGTATATAAAAACAGCTAATAGAATATATATAATATTGGAACAAATGCAGATAACCTCTTACGATGATTTTTCAATACAGGCAGCGAATCTATTTGATAAGATGGCTGGATTTGAAAGAGAATGGCAAAAAAAAATAGTATATAAAAATATAGAAGAAGGCAAAGAAAAAATAAAATACAGAAATAAAATAGAAAGCAGGAATAAAATATACAATGATAAATTAGAATATGAGGACAAAGTTGACTATAATGATAAAATAGAATATGAAGATAGTATACACTACAAATATCAACAGAATAAAAAATTCAAGCTGGATATTGCCTGTAAAAAAAGTGAATTTAAAAGTGAAAAAACGATATATGCGATATTTTTAAAGGAATATCAACGAAAAAATTTAACTGCTAGTTTAAATTCTGGAGTTTTTATAGATGATGATATTAGCTTTGCCGGGATAGATATATTTGGGTATTCTCTTCATATAAGAGGTTACAGAAAGTTTACAGGAGTATCACCGATAAAAGAAACCCTTGCCAGTGCTATGGTTATTCATAGTATTTCAAAGGATTTTGATTTTATTATAGATCCTTTTTGCGGTAGCGGAACAATAGTTCTTGAGGCTTTTCTCTTTGTTATCGGTGCTAAGATATCTAAGTTGAACATGGATTTTTGTAATAATTATTTTACTTATAATAATGAGCATGGTGATGAAGTTGCATCATCTATAAATAGCAGACTAAAAAAGTTTGAGAAACTTAGAGTTTTTATATGTAGTGATATTGATAAAGAAATGTTTGAAAATTCACAGGCAAATTTTAAGAGACTTGTAAATAAATTTGGATTAAAAATTTCATTTGAAAAACAATTTACAGATTTTGTAATATTTAAGGTTAAAAATCTGGAGATCGAATATCTATTTTTATTTTCTCATTGTGACGCCTATGATATATACTATTTTCTAACTAAAAACTCTTTACTTAAAAATTTTATAAATATAGAAAAAAAACAAGGACTTGTAATATCCAATCTACCATATGGGAAAAGGTTGAAAGATGATATAAAACAAAATAAATCACTTGCTGCACTTCAAAAGGTCGATAAAGATTTTTATCTCTGCAAAAGGTGTTATCTTACAAATATGAAGTGGTTGAATGAATACTTGAAAAATGATAATTTCAAGAAGAGAAAATTATACAATGGGAAGATAGAAGTGACTTTTTTTCAGTATAACCAGACCAATTTTTAATTTTATAGATATTATTTTTTTTAAATAGTACTTTATCTAAAATATTAGATTAAATTGAATTTATTTTTAAGAATATTTTAATTTATAAAAAAAATATTAAGATGATTAACAGGAAAAAAATTCCATATTTGAGGAAAAGATGGAAATAAAAAATTGTTCTATAATCTCTACCAAATTTGTTAAAGAATACTTTTCAGTCTATGAAGGCTTCTATGAAAAGCAGACAAATGCTAATATATTTGAATATGACCTTGAAAAGTTCAGACTGGCTTCATTAAATGATGTCATTCAAAATATCCTTATCCCCTCTGATATCGCTAATCCAATTGAAATAATAGATTGTTTTTTGGGCTTAAATAAGAAATTGTATCTTGTTTTACCAGCCCATTACGAACAAATCTCAATAAAAAACTCGATTTATTTAGAGTATGATGTTGAAGATTTGCATCAATTTCTCGATAAGAAAACTTTCTCTAGAATGCTTTTCATAACTGGTAAACCTCAAAGTGGGAAGAGTTATTTTGTAAACATTTTAAATATTTATCTTGTTTCAAAGGGTTTTCAATCTTACTATTTTTCTGCTATCTACCGGCTTGCTTCGGATATAGATGTTATAAACAGCATAAATCAAGATTTTCTGGGTAAAGATTCAACTGGTGTTGTTACAAAGATTCAGTATGGTTATTTTCAGGAAAAATATCAAAAGGAGTATGCTGGTAATATACTGGCTGTAGCTGCGAAAAATCCTGTTGTTTTGATCTTTGATAACTTTGATCTTCTTTCAAAGAATGTTCAAAATCTTATTCTTTCAATTTATCGTATTATAATGCTTAACCCTGGAAATAACGAGGTTATATTTTGTTTTACAACCTTGAATGGCACATATACTGTTCTTGTTGATGAAGAACTTTCAAAAAATTGCTTTAGAAGAAAAATGCCGGCTGTTACTTTTTATGAACTAAGAAATCTTGCCAAAAAAGTAGATGTTATATCTAACTTAAAAGATGAAACTTTAAATGATGAGCTTTTAAAACATCTTTATTCAATAACTTCTGCAAATTTATCTCATATTCAGTTTGTTCTTTCAAAGGTTCATACAAAACAAATTGCCTGGAATTCAACATTTCTATCAAAATCTATTGAGTCAATTTATTCTGAAACCTTAGCTTACCTTGATCAACTGGATCTTGAGATACTCGCAATCTTTAAAAAAATTAAGATTCCTTTAAGTTTGCAGGCACTTCAATATATTCATAGACATTCTACTAAAAATGAAACAACATTTGATAATATTTACAATAGTATAAATAAACTTGAGGATCTAAATTTTATAGCTCTTGTGCTTCATGATAAACAACTATACTATTATTTTGCTTACAGGGAAATGATGGACTATGTTCCGGAGCCTATTGCTGAGGATAAAGTCTTTGAATATCTTGGAGACTATTATAACTCTAGAAATGAAAGAATAGAAAATATACTGTTCTGTTATATCCAGAGTAAAAATATGGTTAAATCTTATGATGCCTTGATGAAATTTATCGAGATATACAAGAAATACTATGATTATGAACCTGTTATTTACTATATAGACAAGGTTTTACAGACTTTTAGACTTTCAAATGATCAGAGATTTGATCTTTTATATGAGAAAGCTGAAATACTTGCAAACATGTCCATGTGGTTTGAATCTCTCACCATGTTATATGAACTTTTACCATACTCCAGAAATATAGATGACATATACTATTATATCTGTCAAAACTACTATTATCTTGGAGATTATGACTCTTTTGAGGAATTCATTCAAGCTTATCAAAATCAGATAAATTCTAACAGTAGACTTAAACTTAAGATAAATTTTATTCACTCTCCTATACTTTGTATTAAAGGAGATAAGGATAAGGCAAAAAACCTTTTGAAAGAGCTTGGAAAAACAATAAAGGATGAAAAATTTGAGAAAAAAAACGAGTTACTTAAAGAGTACTACATCTGCTGTGCAAATTGTTATTTTATATTAAATGAAGTTACACTTGCTAAAGAATACCTATATAAGGCTCATGTAGATCAGGACGATATATTTAGTGTACATCAGCTTTTAGACATATATCTTCTCCAATCAAAGTTTGCTATTTATGAAAATCTATACAATATAAGCCTATCCTGGGCAAACAAAGGTCTTGTACTTTGTGATCAATTTTATAACCTTCGATATATTTCAGACTTCGACTTCATAATAGGTTTGAACCTTTATCATCTTAAAAATTATTCAGGAAGTCTTGTATATTTAAAAAAAGCCTCAAAAATTAAGGAAGAACTGAACCATAAGTTTGATCTTGCTCTTATAAGATACTATGAAGCTCTTATACTTTACAACATTAGCAACTTTTCACAGGCAATATCAAAAGTGTTTAAAGCAGCCTATATTTTCAAAACACTTGATGCAAAAGTATTTTATAAGCTATCGCAACTATTACTTGTGAAATGTGAGTTTGAGATGCGCAATTATGAAAGAGCCTTTTATATATTAAGGCAAATTGCTAAAGAATTTGAACTTACAGCTATAGAAAAAGAAGAACTCATTTATTATGTTACAAAGATTCAGCAAACTATAAATAGTATGAATGAAACGATAGATTTAATAAGACAAACAGGAGATTTTACAAAGATTCCCTCATATTTTCATTCACTTAGAAATGTTAGAACAATAAATGAAGATCTTTCTTTAAAACTATTATACTCACTTCAACATCTTGTTGATCAAAATCCCCATTTTGAAAAGGTTTATAAAGAGATAATTATTTACCTTACCAATTTTATGAACGCCGATATCTCTTTTCTGGTTACACTAAATCAGGAAAAAGGATTTCAGATAATTAAAAAATACTCTCCTGTTGGGATGTCTTCTTACTCGTTTAAAGGAACTATCGCAGAGATTCTAAAACTTGCGATAATATACGAAGAAAAAGTTACAACCATGACCTATGACTCAGAAACTATACTCTGTATCCCTCTTTATAGGCTATCCAGGCTTCCACCTGCCAGATCTAAAAAGCTTTCGGTAAGAATAAGGAAAAACTATCTTGGCTTTATCTTCCTCTTTTTCTCAAATGAACCTCAAAGTGAATCAATACTCTCTATAAGCAACTCATATGGTATTATAAATTCAACAGTTACCAACTCCCTTGAATACAAATATCTTTCAAGGGAAGATGATTACTCATATAGATTTAAGGTTTTCAGGGAAATCGTCTCAAGGGAGATTTACAATTGTAAGATAGATTTTCATCCTTATTCTTTTGGATATCTAAATATTATTATTCCAGTCGATGTTAACATAAGTGGTGTTCATCCTGAAAATATTTTGGACAAATTTACATCTTACCTTGCAAAATATTTTAGAAGCGAGGATCTTGTTACAAGATTGTCAGAAAAGGAATTTTTAATATTTCTTCCATTTGCAGAGAAGTTTGGTGAGAATTCACTTAAAAACAAATTTGTTGATACTTTAAAAAGTATAAATAGTGAAATCAACCTTACAAAAGAAAAAAATATAAGAATATCTTGCCTGTATGCATTAAAATTTTATGAACCATCTGAACAGGGAACAGATTTTTCTGAAAGTAAGATAGAAAGAATAATAGAGCATCTTAAAGGAAACGCCAGGGAGCTCATTCCTTAAAGTATCTTTTGCTTTAAAAATTTTTTTTACCTCTGGTTGATAGAATAAGGTATTTTAGATAATGCATACTTTTTATGATTATTAAAATAGATTTGTAAGAATGAAACCTTTAGTACAGGATATATATTCACTCATTCGACAAAAGCCTGTTACTCTCATAACCTGTTTCTATGGCTAACTATACAAAGAAAAGAGGCAAGAAGAGATAAAATAATTCTTGTGAATGCTAAATAAAAGCATGGGAATAGGTAGTTTGTTTGTGTAAATGTTTGTTAGAAATTGAATATCAATGAAAGTTATGCTAAAATTCAGCCCAACCGGGAGCTCTGAAAAATGGTATTACATCTCTTATGTTTGTCATACCGGTGATAAACTGAATGGCTCTTTCAAAACCAAGACCAAAACCAGAATGAGGAACAGATCCATATTTTCTAAGATCAATATACCACCAGTAATCTTCTTCATTCAGGTTTTTTTCCTTTATATTGGTAAGCAGATTTTCAAGGTTATCCTCTCTCTGGGAGCCTCCTATTATCTCACCGATTTTAGGAACAAGTAAATCCATCGCTCTAACTGTCTTTCCATCTTCATTTCGCTTCATATAAAATGCCTTAATCTCTTTTGGATAATCTGTTACAAAGATTGGTTTTTTAAAGTACTCTTCGGTAAGGTATCGTTCATGTTCGGATTGCATATCAATGCCCCAGAATACTGGATACTGAAATTTTTTGCCGCTTTTATTAAGTATCTCTATGGCTTCTGTATATGTTATCCTCTCAAAAGGGGAGTTAAGGACATTATCAAGTCTTGATAAAAGACCTTTCTCTATCCATTTATCGAAAAATTCAAACTCATCTGGATGTTTATTCATAGTGAATGTGAGTGTCTGTTTAATAAATTTTTCAGCAAGATCCATGTTGTCTTCAAGTTCAAAGAAAGCCATCTCAGGTTCTATCATCCAGAACTCGGAAAGGTGCCTTGTTGTATTCGAGTTTTCGGCTCTAAAAGTAGGGCCAAATGTATAAACTCTGGAAAGTGATTGCGCAAAATTTTCAACTTCAAGCTGGCCGGATACTGTTAGAAAAGCCTTTTTATTAAAAAAATCCTCAGAATAATCAAGTTTGCCACTTCTTGCTATCTCCTCAAGATTTAAAGTTGTAACCTGAAACATCTGCCCGGCTCCTTCACAGTCTGAAGTCGTTATAATTGGTGTGTGTATGTAAAAAAAACCTTCATTGAAGAAAAAGTTATGTATCGCATAAGCAAAAGTACTTCTAACTCTAAAAACAGAGCCAAATGTATTTGTTCTTGGTCTCAGATGAGCTATTGTCCTCAAAAACTCAAATGAATGATTTTTCTTTTGAAGTGGATACTTTTCAGCATCATTTATACAGTATATCTGTAATTTTTTTGGTTTTATTTCAAACTTCTGTAAGGGTGCAGGAGATTCTACAAGATCTCCACTAACCTTGATACTACTTCCAGTTGTTAGTTTTGAGACTTCTTCATTTGATATAGCATCATTATCAAAGACTATTTGAATATTTTTAACTGTGCTTCCATCATTTAACTCGACAAAGTAAATATTCTTAAGTTCTCTTATTGTTCTTACCCAGCCTGCAACTGTGATATCCTGTTGTGGCTTTTCTGATGATAGTAGTTCTTTTACAGACTTCATTTTTCCTCCATCGAAAAATTGCAAAAAGCTGAAACTTTAGTTGCTTTTACTTTCAAACCAATTTTCAAATGTTGTTTGTAGTTCTAAAATTGCACCTTTTAAAGCTAATTCTGGATCAATATCGTTTTTAAATGCAAAAAAAGTTATCAATAACAAAAGGTCTCTGCATATTTTTTGTGCAACTTGAGATTTGTTCTGAGTTTCTTTAACATCAAATTCAGTATTCTTACTGAAATCTGACATATTAAATCTTGAAAAAGAAAAATCTTTGAGATAATCTTTAAGATCATCTCCAAGGTATCTGACATCATTTTCAAGATTTAACAGGCTCTCATCTATAAACTTATTTATATATGGTTTAAAATCTTCATAATTTAAGAGTTTTCTAAACATCTTCAAAAGATATAGATCAGCTGGAAGAGTTTTAGGGATTCCATCAATATAATTTTTTCTATCTTTTTTTTCAATAAGTTTTTGCCTGTTCCATATCTTAAGAACCTGCTCACTATTGCTTGCTTTTTCCTCTCCAAATACATGAGGATGCCTGAAAATAAGCTTTTGGATTATTCCATCAAAGACATCGGAAATATCAAAGAGTGAATTTTCTTTTGCAATTTGACTTATCATAAATACCTGAGATAAGATATCACCAAGTTCTTCACAAAGACCATTTATATCTTTCTTTTCTATGGCTTCTATGGCCTCACATGTTTCTTCAAGGATATATTCTGCACAATTTTCTATCTTTTGTTGTTTATCCCAGGGGCAACCATTTTCCGAACGCAAGGTAGAGATAATAGACTCAAGTTTTTTAGGTAGTTCATCTATAGAAATCTTCTGCTCACCATCTAACATAAAAGATCCTTGTCAGGTATAATGCTTATCAATGAAATTTGCGCTTATCATTTTTTGTAATTTTATAAGCTTTAAAAAAGGAATAAATGCAAATTTATACTATATGCAAAAGTCGAGAGTCCGGGAAAAGTATTTTTATACTACAATCGAAAGTATGACAGTCCAAAGTCTAAAGTTCGAGAGAAAATATTTCAACAAATTTATAGCCATTCATAAGGTAAAATAAAATTTAATAAATGTCTTCTCTACTTTTTAAATTTGAAACTATGAATAACAATAATAATCTTTCAATCTTCGCTAAAAAGTTAAAAGAAATTTCAACAATTTTATGCTGTACAATACTATAGTAATAGATATCTACAGCTTCAAGCAAAGAGTCGATCTTATTAAAATTGGACTTTTGGGGCTTCTTTAGCTTCTTCAACAGACTTAAAGTATTCTTTAGGAGAATAACCAAAGAGACCAGAGACTATAACAGCGGGGAAAGATTTGATATAGGTGTTGTATTCTCTAACTTTCTCATTGTATCTTTGTCTTTCTACAGCTATTCTATTTTCAGTTCCAGATAATTCGGCCATGAGTGTCACGAAATTTTCGTTTGCTTTTAACTCGGGATACTTTTCTACCACTACTAAAAGCCTCGATAGAGCGCTGGTGAGTTGATTGTTGGCTTCAATCTTTTCATTGATTGTTTGAGCAGATCCAACAGAAGCTCTTGCCTTAGTAACTTCAATAAGTGTTTCCTGTTCAAATTTCATATATCCCTTTGCTGTTTCAACAAGATTTGGTATCAAATCGTATCTTCTTTGTAGTTGATTTTCAACTTGAGCCCAGGACTCATCAACTTGATTTGAAAGTTTTACCATCTTGTTATATATCGAGATACAAACAATAACAAGAATAACTATGATCACAACAACTATGACCCAACCTTTGATCTTCATGATTCCTCCATAAAATTATCAAATATTCATTTCATTTACTTTTAAAAATTCATAAGATAAAAATTTACACTTTTTCCGTTTATTAATCAATCAGTAACTCTAACTTTTAGTTTTATAAAATTTAAAAAACAATTTTTGAATAGTTTTAAGTACTTCCTTCTATTTTTTGCTTTTAGACTCTTTAAAGCTTTTTTTTGCATGCCTGGCCATACCAACAAAGCTAAAAGCGAGAAGATAATGTATTGAATAAACCATAGTTTTGACTTTATTTGAGCGTTAAAACATTATACTTCAATATTTGAAATAAGGGTTTGAAAGGCATCATATATTGTATTGAACCTTTCGATAGAGCTTTCCTTACCTTTAGCTGATAAAATATTTGAAAGAAGAGGGGTTTTATCAAAGTTAAGAAGATTTAAAATAGAAACAAAAAGATCCTGCTCGTTTTGAAAAGATATATTTAACTTTTTTATTTTTACAAAACCATATATTGCATATCTTATCGAAAATAAAAGATTTTTCAGGAAAAATGAGATCTGATTTTTATCAGTAGTAACATAGGAAGAACTCATGATAAGGAAAAGTTTAGATCTGAATTCTCTTTCTATATTTAGTCGTAAGAAGTTGTTATCAAGATTGATATTCTTAAAATAATCTTCGCCATGGATATGATTTGAAAAATCCTTCAAATATAGTAAATCTGCAGGAAATGAATCTGTTGCGTTTTGTAAAAATTCTGGAGTTAAAACGATAGGATATAACTTATAAAATCTTTTATACTGCTTGTTATTCTTAAGTAGTTTATCAAAATTTGAAGGTTTACCATCTTTAACTATAAGTATGGGATAAAGGTTTTCAACTTCTCTTAATTCGATAAGATTATCTTTCAGGGTATCTTTAAAAAAATCAATTGCTGTCATTTTTAACCTCTTAAATTTTATTTATCATTTAATCGATATTCAAAATTTTAAAAAATTCTGCAAAATATTTTAAAAAATTTATCTTTTATGAAATGCAAAAGCTCAAAGTTGCAAAAAAATCAGGAATTATTAATAAATGAGGCCACTTAAATAAAATATTAATCTTTCTGCAGGTGAACTGTTATATTAAGTTACCATCCACCTGTAGCTCCACCACCACCTGAACTTCCACCGCCAAACCCTCCGAAACCACCACCTCCTCGAAATCCGCCACCGCCAAACCCACGAGGACCTCTCATATTATTTGAAGAATTGCCAAAAAATGTATTCCTCATGGCTTTTGAAGCAAGATAAGCTCCGAACATGGAGGATGCAGGGGAACGACGCATACTAAAAGGTGTTCTTCTTCTTCCAAAAAAACTTGAAATAATAATAAATAGAAAAATAAAAATTATTAATACAAAAAAAGCTAAAACCTGGGATCCATTTTGCTGGGGTACACTAACTCCCTGTTCGGATAACCACGTAGAAAGATTTGCATTTTGAGACTTTGCTATAATATCGCCTAATTGATATACGATATTAAGTAGTCCCTGAGAATAATCTGAAGATTTAAAGTAAGGGATACCATAAGAGTTTATTATTTGTGCAGCAATGCTATCCGGGATAAGGTACTCCAGGCCATAACCAACTTCTATCCTCACCTTTCGTTCATCTAAGGAAAGAACAACAAGGATTCCATTATTTTCTTCTTTTTGACCGACACCCCATGTTTCCAAGAGTTTATAGGAAAATTCTTCAATTGTGTACAAACCGAGAGATTGCAAGGTGACAACAGCTATCTGGACGTCTGTCTTACTGTCAACTATAGATGATATTTGAGTTATTAAGTTTTCTTTTTCATCATCTATAACATTTACAAAATCTTCAACATATCCGGAAGGAGACATCTTAAGTATCTCATCTGCACTTTGAGCAAATACATTTGTATTGAAAAAAGACAATATAATAGAAAAAAACAAAAAAAGAAAAAAAAGTGTTGAAAAAATAAATCTCTTATCTTTCAAAATAAATTCCTTTAATGAAGATTTTTACTGAAATTTTAGCACATAATATTAATAACTCGTTGCTGTTTAAAAGAGTAAAAAGTACAAAAGTTACAAGTCAGAGAAAACAGTCAGGTTTTTTTTCTCAAATTTACCCATACTTAGCTGTGAAAAGTCTATTAATTTATTTTTATAATAATTTTAAAACTTGTAAATGACTATTTTTAATAATCCAATCGTAATAGGTTTATCAAACAAATTTGTATTTTTTGCTATTAACTTCTTCGCACTTTAAGCAACACAAAAAAATGCAAGTGGGTAAAAAAATATATAATTATATATGCTTATACAGTTATTACTCTAATGTTTAAAAAATAGATTTTAAACGGAACTACTTAATAATATAACAATAATTTGATTCAAAGTAAATAAAGTCACAAAGATAGAGGTGCAAAAAATGTTATTATCTTATCAAATAGAATTTTGAAAAAGTTTCGATGTAAGACCAATAAATTATTTTCCATTTTAAATAAATTATTTAATCCAGTAAGAATTGAATCTTTTGAAGGATTCTTTAATATAATAGCACAATCTACTCTGTCAAAATAAGATATCGCTGATATTTCAGTGAATTCTGGAACAAGGGTATCCTGGATAATAATACCTTTATTTTTATCATGAGTTATAGAAAAAACTTCCTGGTCTATAAAATCTTTTGTTGAAAAGCTAATAAATATCTTTTTAAAGTTCATATACTCAAAGATGTTTCGTTCATAATCAAAGCTTGTAACAACATTCGAAAAACCAGAATTTTTAAGTTTTTTTTCTATCAAACTTAGTTTATTAGCGGAAAGTTTAAGACCATCTGCTATTTTAACAATGCAAATGACATTATCATTTAATTCCAGAATTTTAGAAAGAGGTTGATTGTAAGAGGATCCTGTGCTTTTTTCTTCTGAGATCAAATCAAGAAATTTTTGGCCATACGGTTTAGGAAAGTTGAAGAACGAGGATGATTCCATACTATCCCAGGATTTTATAAGCTCATTTATCCAGGTGTTTTTATAGAAAAATGTGCGACTTTCAATATAGTCAGAAAGAGAAATACCCGTATATTTCTCGAAACTTTCAAGATTTTTACTGATATTATAAATCACAAAAGTATCTTCTAAGAATGATTCAACCTCAGGGTAAATGAAGGGTCTGAATGTTAAAGAAAAATAGTTTTTCTGTGATGCCTTTGAAAGAGTCAATGTTTTGGGAAGTAAAGTAGTATATAAGAGGCGATCACTATAAAGAGTATATAGAAGTGTAAAAAGCTTATCTGTAGTTTTTTTTGTTTCGAAGCATAGAAAAGTGTTGAAACCAAGATCGACTCTATTTATATGAAAGATAACAGGGTCATACGAGTCTATTGAAAATGGAAGATTGAAAAAATAGAAATTTTCTTTTGCCTTATCCTTAAAAAACTTTTCTAAAGCAGTCAGTGTTTGATCCTTTGAAAGTAGTAAAGATGCAAAATCATTAAGGAAAAAGTTATATTTTCTTAAATCCAGGCTTTGAAAAATTTCATAGTAAATCTTAAATGAACTTAAAATATACGATGAATCAAAGGTTTTTTGAAAAGTTAACTCTTCATCTTTATTGTTTTTTATTATTTTACAAAGATCATCAAAATATTTCTGATTACTCTTTTTAAAACTTATGATTGGTTCTTTTATTGTGATGAAATCTTCATTATTTATAAGAGTTGCTAAAGATGCTAAAGTTGCCTTATCAATATAAAATTTCCCGGCAAAGTAATCTTGCGCAAAAACTTTGCATGGAAAGAGGATAACAGATAAAATAAAGAAGATAATGACTAAAAATATTATATAATTTAAAAAATAAGATTTTTTATGCAAAATATTTAACCTTTCAGTTGTTTTTTCCATGCTTTTTATATAAAAATTAAAAAATTTGAGTAATTTAGCTAAATTCATAGTAGCTCCCATATGTTTAAAGTACAACAGTCTAAAGTCGAAAGTCCAGGAATAATTTGTATAGCTAATATGATAGGGAATATAAAATTTTAAGATACAATTCCTTTAATATTTCTATCGGCAAATACCCTTTCGTTACCTGCAAATAAAATGCAATCATCACAACTAATATAGTCTGATGCACTGAAAATCTCAAGTTCTTTGAAAACATCTATAGTTATCTGTTCAAAAGTTTCAGGATATTCAACATTTTCAAACCTTACAGGTGTTCCTGGAGCCTTGTTGTGTGTAAGTACCCCAACTTTTTTATCACTGGAAGTTGCAGCTAAAATCATCCCATTTGACTGCTCACCTTTTAAAGTGGCTGGTTTAAGATTGGCAAGTAAACAAATATTTTTGTTTATAAGTTCTTCAACTGTGTAAAAAGGTCTTAATCCTGCAACCACATGTCTTGTTTCATTTCCAATATCTACCTCTAAGACATAAAGTCTATCGGCTTGTTCATGAGGTTTTACTGAAATTATTTTACCTGTAACAATATTTAAAGAGGATAAGCAGGATTTCTTTTTTAAGGAAAAATTTTCATCAACTTTTGAAAAAACAATTTTTGACTCGTTAATTTTATGTTTAAATAGTTTTTTCCCTATGTTATCTATATCAAGAGAAAAACCAAGTTGATCGGAAATAGTTTTACTATAACCCGGTAAAACAGGTGAAATAAGGATCGTAAGATCTTTTATGATTGTTAATGCTGTTGTTAAAACTATATGTGCTTCAGTTTTATCATCTTTTATGAGCTGCCAGGGTTGTTTATCCTGAAAATATTTATTTGCAAGATCCGTGTATCTGTGAAATATTTCCATCGCTTTTCTGTATTCAAAATCTTTGATTTGCTGTAAGAACTCCAGCTTTAAACCTGAATATTTTACATACTCTTCTTCATCTATAGAATCTGCCGATAATCCATCGAAATTTTTTTGCAGAAAACTTGCAACTCTATTGATAAGATTACCGTATTTGGCTATAAGATTTGAGTTAATTGTAGTTCTAAAATCATCATCATTGAAACTAAAATCGTTGGATGACTTATTTAAAAGTGTAGCGTAATAGTATCTTAAATACTCTGGATCTCCATTTCTGCTGATAAAGTCGTTTGCAGTAATAAATGTTCCACGGGATTTACTCATCTTTTCACCATTGATAGTTAAAAAACCATGGACCTGAATATGCGAAGGGATAGAAAAATTTGCAGCCATTAATACTGCCGGCCAGAAAAGAAAATGAAAGTAAATAATATCTTTACCAATAAAGTGATATATCGAGGAATCTTCTGTCTTCCAGTAGCTTTTCCAATCAAGATTATTCTTATCACAAAATTCTTTTGTGCTTGAAATATAACCTATCGGAGCATCGAACCAGACATAAAAGTATTGATCAGAATCAGGTATCTTGAAACCAAAATATGGTGAATCCCTTGAAATATCCCAATCTTCAAGTCCATCTTTAATCCAGTTTAAAAGATAATTCTTAATCTCGCTTTGAAAATTTGATGATTTTATAAATTTACTCAATCTATCAGAAAAGGCTGAAAGTTTAAAAAAATGGTGTTTTGTCTTTTTTAAGTCAGGTTTTTCACCACATACTATGCAGTAAGGATCTTTTAAATCTTGAGGTTTATAAGTTGCATTGCATTTTTCGCATGTATCACCATATTGATCAACGGCTCCACAAAAAGGACAGGTCCCTTTTATAAATCTATCAGGCAAAAAACGATTACAATGTGAACAAAATGTTGACTCGATCTCTTTTTCATAGATATATCCGTTTTTCTTGATTTCATTGTATATGAGTTCAACTATAAACCTGTTGTTTTCACCATTTGTTGAATAAAATTCATCAAAGCCGATATAGAATTTGTCAAAATCTTTTTTATGCTCTTCGTGAAACTTTTGAATCAAGGCTAAAGGAGTAATATTTAGTTTTTCGGCTTTTATTTCTATAGGTGTTCCATGAGTGTCATCAGCGCAGATGTATATAGCATCTTCCTTTTGAAGTTTGCAGCTTCTCGCATAGATGTCAGTTTGAATGTACTCAACAAGATGCCCAAGATGTATGGGTCCATTTGCATATATCAAAGCTGAAGTTATGACTTTTTTCATCTGAAAATCCTTATTACAAAATCTATATTAAAAATTTGATCAAAATACTCTGTATAATTCTAGATATATTTGAATCAATCCAGACTACCAGTATTTGTATATAAATCAAGCATCATAAGTACAGATTCTTCCTTTTCGATGTACTGTTTGATGATAAGTTCTATTTTTCTAAGTAATAGTATTATTTCAGTATTTGAATAAATAGTTTTTTTGAGAATATAGCTTTTCATATAATTCCAGTAAGTATCTTTGGAGCTCTCATAATCGGACTTCATTATTCTGAAAGTCTCAACAACTATTTCGAGTTTATCCCCCTTCTTGTACTTTTTATCGCTTAAAAGAAGGGCATAGGTGTTACTATCTTTCGCATCTTTTAGCTCATATAGAAATATCTTTTCATCATCGAGAAAGAAGATCTTACTTATCATTCCTTTAACGCGAAATTCATCTGTTTTCCCCTGTACTATCTTTTTTGAAACAGAGGTTATATTTAATGAACAGCCATAGAAACCTGAGAGTAAAATTACAAAAACTAAAAGCCATAAAAATGTTTTTTTCAAGTTTTTTCTGTTTTTCATGTTTTATCCTTTATATTTTTAGTGATCATTAAAATTAACTTAAGTCATTTTTTCGTTATAACTCGATCTTAACTGTTTAATACAGTTTAAAGTAAAACAGTCCAAAATCTAAAGTCTAAGAAAAAGAAAGAAAATTTTTATCTAAATTTAGTCAATATTTACAAATAATTTTCTTCGTAAAGTCCGGCCATAAAAACAAACGAAAAGCACATTTTTTTCATTATTTAACCACACTTTGTTGTGAATATTCCTATAACTTAAATTTATAAGGTTAAAATATACTATCAGAATATAATCAAAATAAAACAAAAATTATAACTCAGAATAATAAAGCAGAATAAAAAAAATAACCAGAATAAAGCATATTTTGAATCATTTAGAATAAAATAGTAACAAAAATAATTCATGCTATGATTAAAAATTAAATAGCTATGCAACTTACTCTAAAAAAATAGAAGCTTAAAAAATAAAAAATAGGAAATATTAGAATCGAGTTTAATGTTTAAATAAAATTAAACTTAAATTAAAATATAGGTTAAATTTATCTTCTGGAAGTATTTTTAGCAGCATGAATCAAGAATTTTTAAGATAAAAAACCATTAATTTAATTTATTCTGGTTATTTATTTAGATAAATATAGTATAAATTTTTAAAATTTCATTAATTTATAAATATTTTCATAGAATATTCTAAAAATAAGTAGTATAATTATTTTCCTCAATCTTGAATTTTTATAATTTATAAATTTTTTTTGTGCAAAAAAGGTGAATTTTTGCATTTTTTCAAAAAAATTATGGTTATTTTAAGTTAAACTATCTTACTAAAAGAAAAAAGTGGTGAAATTTATACTTTTTTCAGTAAAAAGTCGACACCTATCCCCCTGCATATTTGTTTTTATGCATTTTTATAGGATATATTTATTATCTATAATAAAACCCAAAGCCAAAACAACTGTTCCAAAAGCTTAGTAAAGCCTCCCACCATTTGCTTTCTATCTCAGATATATATACAATAATTTGTCTTGATCTTTTAACAATCTTTCCCGCTAAATGGATAAAATAATACCTGAATGTCTTTATCCTGAATCTTTTATCTAATAGTTCCCAATCAATTTTAATTCCTTTGCTCTTCATCAAATATTGCATTAAAACAAT
>Ga0208826_1000780_pt1 | contig 30729 bp, 30 predicted proteins | sample AD_UKC115_MetaG_FD_184451 | JGI IMG/M metagenome (GOLD analysis project Ga0208826, IMG submission 184451) | Active sludge microbial communities of municipal wastewater-treating anaerobic digesters from Hong Kong - AD_UKC115_MetaG (SPAdes)... | ecosystem: Engineered > Bioreactor > Anaerobic >...
AAACCCATGTTTTCTTGAATTTTAAATAATTGGAGGCGACGATGGCTTTTGCCTGTACCTCGATGGTAAACCCATGTTTTCTTGAATTTTAAATAATTGGAGGCGACGATGGGATTTGAACCCATGATAAGGGTTTTGCAGACCCTTGCCTTGCCACTTGGCCACGTCGCCTTGTAAGACAGATGCAAGCAACAGGGGTGTGTTGCTTGCAGAAATTAGAGCGGGCAACGGGACTCGAACCCGTGACCTTCTCCTTGGCAAGGAGACATTCTACCAACTGAACCATGCCCGCAAGCTGTTCAATTTTTCTAACAGCCAGAGTATATCAAAACTAATTTCATCCGTCAACCCTTAGTACCATAAAATGGTTAATCTTTTTCTCTTCCCATGCGTTGGATCAACTGCATGAGAACCATAAAGATCACTACCAAGATACAAATACCGCCCAATACCCGCAATACTTTCGCATTGAAAATGGGTATGCTCACAGCTTCTAGCTTTATAGGAAGCGCCAGCACTGGACGACGGTCAGGTTCTGTGCTTCCTTCCGGCATCACCAGAAGATATACCCAGAGAGTGCCAGAATAAATCCCTGCCCGACCTGGTCGGATCTGCCATGTGTAGTGTAAAGTATGTCCCATTATGACAGGTTGAATAACCGAATCGGCAGGATTTACTACTTCCATACCGGGCATTTCCAATCGAGTTTCAAGCAGATAGGTCTCATCCGAAGTATCCTGTGCGTTGCTTGCATCGTTTTTTTCTGTTGAGATGAATTCAAACCTGATTTCATCTGTTTCACCGACTCTTACCTTACTGGGGATACTGGTAAAAATCTCCCTCGATAGTTCAACAGGAGAAAGGTCAGGGTTATCCAGGGAATAAGCTTTTGGAAATGGTAGAGTATTTTGAGTACGGGGAAAAGGCCATGAGGATACTACCAGGAATACTACTGCTAATAACAAAAAAGATATTGGGATTATTCGATTATTCAACCAATTTTTCTGCATGAGTTGATTATACAGTTGGATAAATTTTCGCAGAAGAGGTTGGATTAATTCATTTTTTAGAGTGTTAAGTACCAAAAAAGCATTGCTTCATCAGATACTTTGGGATTTGCTGCATATCCAAACCGGTGGATCATTCCAAGTTCACACCCCATCCGAGAATAGAATTTGCAGGCGGGAACATTTATGTTCTGAGTCTCAATTTTCATTTGCCGGCAGCCTCGTTTGCGCGCCCAATCTGCTGCATGTAAAAACATCAGTCTGCCAATACCACTGCCCCGCAGTTCTGGGATCACACGCAAATCCCACAGCACAGCAAGGTCTTTTCGACCTTCCAACAGGTTTACCCCTGGAGTATTCAAAGCCACCACAGCACCAGCTACAGGTAATTCCCCTTCAAATGCAACAAAGAATCCCCATAGACTCAAATCAAACAACTTACTCCATTCCAATGGGGATTCTTCTGCGTCATAATCTTTGAACCAGGGTTTTTCGACCTTTTCCTCACATAACCGAAAACCACCCAGCCCTGTTTCAATCAGATCGATTCGATAAATGGAATGCACCCAAAATGAAATGGGGATGGTTGCGTAGATACTCAATTGTTCCGGAGATAATGATCGAATTTCCATAATACGATGTCATTTTTATTGGGCGGTATATTCCAGAGCATCCAGAAGGCGATCTGCTTCCTCTACTGTTAATTTATTATCCTGCAACATACGAAGTACTACAAGTTTTTCTTCATCAGTAATATGGCTTACAGGCTTTTCAACGCCGATCCTTGCTTCATTCTTCTCACCATCCGTTGATGGTATAGGTTCTTCAATTTCAGTTTTTTCGGTTCCTACTCTGAAAGCTGATCCATGCATATCGATTCTTTGCAATGCCTCATCGATCCGGCTTTCAGCTTTTCGCACCGCTTCTTCCGCCTTTTTCGAAATGCGATCTGCCAGGTCTGTTGATATTTCAGTATTATCTATAACGGTTTGAATATGTGGCATTTCTACAGATAATACGTGTGACCAGTGCTTATCGCTTTTTTGAGCCCTTTGTTGAAATTTTTCAGTTGAAAGTGGAGTGTCAGTAACGCGAATATCGCCACCAGCTTTTACCCGTAATGGGCTTTTTCCATCCCCTTCGGTACGAAGAACTGCCCAATCATAAATTCGCTCTTTTTTCCCACCAAGATCCAGACGAATGTCATTCCCGCCAGAAGTAAGATCCATTGCCCAACCACTGGAGGGTGGAATACTGACAACCACATCACCACCTGCACGCAGGGTTATCGTTTCGCCTACTGAATCACTCATACCGGCGGAAATATCTCCGCCAGCATTCACCCTCACACCGCCATAAATATCCAACAATCTGGCATCCCCCCCAACAAAAGAATCTATCAATCCACCTGCTAAAGCAGAACACATGAGGTCTCCTCCAACATGATGGCAGGCTAATGGGGTGGCAACTTCTTCAAATACACAGTCACCGCCAACTTTATCAACTTTCACATTTGCGAGACGAGTTCCAGAGAAATCACCATGCACTCTGTCAACAATCACCTCACCATGGAGATCGCTTAGCCATACATCACCACTGACTTTTTCAATATGTACAGAATAATTTAAAGGCACTTGAATGGAACAATCATCTACACTGGTTAACCGTATAGTCTTTTCATCTGCTATAATCTGAATACCTGCTGGATCACCGACGATTTCGAATTTATTTTGGTCCCACCCGCTAACATTTAAATCACAACTTGCTTTAATGACCAAAACCCCTCCGTCAGGCGCAGCTTGTTGCATTCTTTTCATTGGTAACTCCTGTTTTTACTACTACTTAATAGAATTGAAATAGCATTTTAGAATTACTAAAGTAATAATAGCATATTCTTATATTATGTCAAGTGTTTATTTTATTTTCTTGATATTGAAGTTTATCTTATTAATACTTCACCTATAAACTGGAGGTAAAAATGAAAGGAAATCCTAAGATTATTGAGGTTTTGAATGATTTATTAGCGGATGAATTGACAGCAGTCAACCAATACATCGTTCATTCAGAGATGTGTGCAAATTGGATGTATGAAAAACTGCATGACGCAATAGAAAAACGCGCCATTCAGGAGATGGGGCATGCGGAAAAACTTATTGCCCGCATTCTTTTCCTCGAAGGTTTGCCAATCGTTAGCAAGTTGAACACCCTGCACATCGGTGAAACGGTAGAAACGCAACTCAAGAAAGATGCCCAGGCAGAATACAGTGCGGTAACTGCCTATACAGAAGCGATCAAGATTGCAGTGGACATAGCAGATTTTGGCACTCGAGAACTCCTGGAATCAATATTGAAAGATGAAGAAATGCATGTTGATTGGCTGGAAGCGCAGCAGGATCAGATAGCTCAAATTGGGATTAAAACCTACCTGGTGGAGCAAATCGATTAACCAGAATACTAAATATATGGAGGATGCGGTTATCCTTTGCATCCTCCATGAGATTTGAAACCATAAAAGGGATTAAAAACGTGAAAACCAATGGCTGATAGTTGCGCCACCATAAGCGAACATCAGCATCTTTAAAATTTTCCCTAAAATACACCAAATCAGGAATCGCCATACAGGTAGCTTTAATACCCCTGCTGAAATTCCTGCCAGGTCAAACGCAGGATTGGGGATAAATGCCAACACCAGGATGGTAGGATCACCATACTTTTTCATCCAATTCACGACACGCTCATGCCAGCCCACTTTTTCGATCACTCGTCGCCCACTGAAACCTGCCAGATAACCCGTGAGCTCTCCAATGCCGGCACCTGCGCCTGCAGCTACTGCCACCCAGAAAGGATCAAACACCACCCCCATGGCTGAGGTGATTAAAACACCCGGTACGGGTAGAATGATCGTAGCATTCGCAATAATTGAGAGGATAAAAATTCCTGGATAGCCATAAGCCTCCAGGTGCGGGATCTTGTCTCGCAAAACAAATATTGCAACGGTTAAAACGATTACGAAAACCAATGCAACGATCTGCAGAATGCGCGTCTTACGATCAGGAGGTTTTTGCATTCGCTTCCTGCAAAAGCGTTTCTATTCTGGCAACCACCATATCCAGGGCGACAATATTCATACCACCTTCAGGAATGATAATGTCAGCATATCGTTTAGATGGTTCGACAAACTCCAAATGCATAGGGCGTACAGTATTGAGATATTGGTTTACAACAGATTCGGTCGTTCGTCCACGTTCCTTAATATCCCTGTTCAACCGGCGAATAAAACGGATATCAGCATCAGTATCGACAAAGATCTTTACATCGAACATGGCTCTTAAAACAGGATCTGCGAAAATGAGAATTCCTTCTACGATAATGACTTTTTGTGGATTAACTTTGATCGTTTCTTTGGTTCGTGTATGAGTTGTGAAATCATAGATTGGTATATAGACGGGCCGCCAATTCTTTAATTCGTTAATGTGATAAGTAAGCAGCTCGCTTTCTAATGAATCGGGGTGGTCAAAATTTACCTGTGCACGCTGGTTGGGTGGCAGATCTTTAAGATCGCGATAATATGCGTCATGCTGAATAAACGCAATACGATGACTGCCAACTGCTTTTAGAATAGATTGAGCAACAGTGGTTTTCCCAGACCCTGAACCTCCAGCTATTCCTATGACAATCGGGGTTTGTTTGGGCATTCATACACCTGTGATGATAATATAGTTTTTCTAACACTGGTAACAGGAACGTAATACCAATTCTTATCCTATTATACATTCATGAATACATTAACACACCACACCAACTCACTTACCCTCTTCTTAAAATAGTGATTGGTGGATTTCCTCCACCAATCACTCAAAATTGTTTTTTTATTGATACTACAATAGGTTATTTGACTTTAATGATCGAGGTCAAGGTACACAAAGATGTACTTCCGCTAAAGATACCCCAGGTCATCGTATAGGTACCTGCTGTTGCTGGGGCAATGGAATCCAGGATTAGTTCATACGTTCCACCGTCTGCGACATCCGACGGCAGATCATAGGCAGTTGTGGAGCCCTCGAACCATTTCGTGCCGCTCACATATTTGATATCCACATTAGCAGCACTCCAGGTGCTTCCCGAGGTATTCTTAACTTTCCAACGAGTATCAAATGAAGCACCCGCCGGGAAGCTATCATACGGTGCTGGAGATTGAGATACCAATGAACACTTCCCACTTACAGTAGTTGATGTGATGCTTGCTGTTGTGCCAACCACAATCTTTACCCAGAAAGCTTTATCTCCATTTGCACCAATACCAAAGAAACCACCACTGGCATTCTTTAACATCCAGTAGCCGGTATAAGTGCCATCTGTGGTAGGAGCTTGCAACGTGACACTGACATCAATCGTTTGTCCAGGAGCAACGGTAGCTGCTAAAGCAGTGCTGGCAGCACCATTCATACTTGTTCCACTGTGGAAAGCAAGACTATACCCAGAGCCCCAGGTACAACTACCGCTGTTTTTCAATCTCCAGGTTTTTACAAACTGCGTACCCGCAGTGATCGAAGAGCCATCCGGGATGGTGACATCACCCAGAAAATCAGCACGGTTGCATGGTATAGGTACTGCAGTGAGTGTTGGAACGACTGTAATGGCTGTAGTAGGTACACCTGTTGATGTTGGCTGTGTAGTCAGGGTGGGCTGAATAGTAGCAGAAGGAGCGATGGTTTCGGTCATCGTTGGTTCAAGTGTTTCCGTTATAACAACTGGTTCAGTAGGAATCACTTCTGTTTCGGTAGGTAATGAGGGTAATCCTGTAGGAGCAATTTGAGTTTGATAATTAATAGCGTTCACTGTCTGAGCGACAGCAGTCTGGATATCCAAATCAGATTCCGCCTTGCTGCCTGGCAGGTTACACGCAGATAATACCAATACCAGTATTATCAGACTGTTGATGAGGTAAAATGTTTTTTTCATGGGTTAACTCCTTTGTTGTTCTTATCAAAGAAAATTCACTGAGTACTAATTTTCACCATAAATAGACGATAATTACCTGTAATAAGTTCCCAACTACCCAATACCAGCTAATCTCATTATATCAAGGGTTTATGTTTTTTTTTCAAGAGCTTATTTCTGACGTTCTTGCTTATCCTCTCATCACCAGAAAGTTTTTTATTCTTCCCAGTATATGACGGGATATGAAAAGAGTTTTTCAAAGCCCAATGATTCAGCAAGATCAATTGAGGCATTGTTATTCCCAAAGCACTCCCAATTAGGCTGCAATCCCTGTTGAATGCATTCCTTTATGAGCGCAGAAGCGGTGATTGTTGCATATCCCATTCTACGGTACCATGGTATGGTTTGCACATCTATCTCAATACCTGTAGTAGATCGAAAAACACTGAGACAATAGCTGATGATCTCGCCCCCTTTCATAAGAGCATAACCCAAACCATTTCTCAAAAAGGAATCTTTAGAAAGCCAACTTGGTGGTAGGTTTATTTCTTTTAAAATGTCAACATCTATCTTTCGTAGTTCGAGTGAGGAAACAGTGCTATCTGTTTTTTCCTTCCTTGCACTAAATACATCATAATTAATTCGAAAAGGTTGGCGATAAATTATGTGTGTATTCCTATCAGGAAGAATTTCATCTGCATTTATGATCCAATCATAATTTGAAGGAATGAGAATAAATCCTCTCTCTCCCATTTTCTTCGAAGCGGGAATAAAGTCTTCAATGAGGGTCTTCTGCACCAGGCTTAGATCTCGAACAACAGAAGGATCACCTGCCAGAAAGTAATATCCAACCGTAGACCAGATCAAAGCTACTCGTGGTTCATCGAGCTGGTCGACGAATATCCTTCCCGGGTGGTATCCTCCAAGAATGGCAGCTGGCAGCACAGCCTGAGGGAAATTCTGAAAGAGGGGTTGAGCAATAGAATAGGAGTGAACAGGAAGTTCGTACATTTTAAACAAAAAAGCCATCGAAGGGGATCGAACCCTTGACCTGACGATTACGAATCGTCTGCTCTACCAGCTGAGCTACGATGGCGTAATGCCGATTATACCAGTATCAGTTTGGATGAGGCAAGAAAACCACCCCCTATTCATCACCCACATCCTCATTCGGTTTCATACTCACCTCACGCCCTCGCTTGACCACCCCCTTCCCATATTTCTCACGAAGTTCATCTAATGCAGATAATAAGCGGGTCTCTTTCTCATTTTTTGGATTGAACAAATCCATTTGCACAGCGGGCTGCTGAAGCCCGCTTCCTCCCACCCCGATCAACCGTACTTTTCTCCCTTTTTGCCATGCCTTTTTAAGCAGGTCAGAAGCGGTATCGTAGATCACACTGTTTAGGTTGGTCGGTTCGGTCAAGGCAACCTGCCGCGTGATGGTCGTAAAGTCAGACCAGCGTAATTTAATTCTAATGGTGGTGGCACAGAAATGATGCCTTCGTAATCGATATCCTACCTTATCCGATAGCCAGCGAATGGTATGCAACACTTCATCGATATCACCCACATCTCTATCGTAAGTGGTTTCATTGCTGATAGATTTTAACGTGTGACTGAGCACAATGGGAGAAGTACTTTCTCCTCTGGCATGCTGCTGCATTTCAACTGCCCATTTTCCATAATGCCTTATAAGCAGGTCAGCAGGTGCATTCGCAAGCTGCCCAAGGGTCATGATCCCCAAATTATTTAATTTCTCTGCAGACTTCTTTCCAATTCCCCACATCATCTGCACAGGCAATGGTGCCAGAAAAGCGGCTTCTCCTCCTGGCGGTACCACCGTAATCGCATTGGGATAGTCCAACCCCTTACGATAACTCTTACCAAAATCATTGGCGATTTTTGCCACCAGTTTATTGGTTGCAACCCCGATCGAACAAGGTAAATGCGTTTCATCATTTATTCTCTTTTGCAATCTTGCCGCGATCACACCCGGGTCATCCGGAAGGTCGGTTACTTCGATGAACGCCTCATCGATCGACACCTGCTCGACCAGCGGGCTCATATCTTCTAGGATCGCCATCACCTTATCTGAGGCTTCACTATAAGCATTAAAATCAGGCCATAATACCAGCAGATCAGGAACCAGCTTCAAAGCCTGCGCCATTGGCATGGCTGAGTGGATACCGCAAGCCCGGGCAGCATATGAACAAGTAGATACCACTCCCCGTTGATCAGGTCTACCGCCTACTGCGAATATTTTCCCTTTGAGAGATGGATCCTTTAATTCCTCAACCGCGCAAAAGAATGCATCTAGATCGAGATGCAAGACCTTTCGCACACTCACATTCCCCTATCCTTACTTCAACCTGAGTTCAGCCCAGGTTGTGGGGTTAGCCAGGCTGTTTCCGGCAATACAGGCAACCATGCTCTGTTGAACATTTTGCCCGCCATTGTCGTTATCCGAAGCACGGAGAGCGAACCCGAATTTCGCTCCTGCATAAGGAGAAGTATTGAACAGTGACCAGGGAATTGCAGCTTCCATCCGGTATAAACCAGCCTGCGAAACCGATGCGATGATCACACTGCTGGTTTTATCCCCTGCCAGGCTGGAAGGATAATAAAGATATGCTTCTTTTGTCCCTGATGTGTCTGGTCTGCCAGGAGAAACATCCAATTGATAATCATCCGGGCTGAGGGTTGTGGAATAAAAATCACCCTGCAGGTTGGCATCCAATAATAGTTCTATGACATCCCCTTTATACAGATCTACTCCACTGGCATTTTGAACATAAATATCGTCTTTTACTTTGACCGCCAGATACAGGTAATTACTGTCCCAGCCAACCCTGAAAGAGCCTTCCAGGTCATTGGCTCCCGTCCAGTTTTCAGCCCCAAAAATCACATATGTCATTGGATAGGCGCTATTCGTCCATTCATCCCAAACCCCATCAAGAGTAGGAGGTGTAGAGAGACGTGCCGCTTCGAATATCATTGCCCTTGCTGGTACCGTTGTTATCCCCGCCGTCGGAACCTTAGTAGCGGTTACTGTCTGGGTGGCGGATGCAACAGGCGTATTGGTAAAGGTTTCAGTTGCGGTCATGATCGGCGTTTCTGTAGCTGGAATTACCGTGCTGGTTGGAGGAACTTCTGTAACCGTGGGTTGAGCAGTCAAACTCTCAACGATGGCATAAATAGCTGTCATCGTTTCATCTGGCATTTCTTCTTCTTCAGTTACTTCCTGTTGTTTCGTTCCAATTTGAGGTAACGTACAGGCAGTGATGAGCACAATACACAGGATAATGAGAAAATATCGAACGCTCACATGTTTCTTCGCCATAATGATGTCCTCCTGTAGAGTATTATAGCGTCAGCAAGAAATGGGATTCAAGTAAGGAAAAGGTTCTTGTACTTGATATATATTTGTACTCTTAGGACTTGTTCCTGACACAGGTTATAAAAATAAATTTAACTGTCTCAATGGGGCTCCTACCCTGATTACGATAAACCTGGTGTAGTCGCTTGGTATTGAAACGGATCAACCATGCATCTAAATCCAACTGAAGAAATTCCACTGATTCGTACAATTTGGTACGAAATGCAATCCGGAAGATTTCTTCCAGAACAGTGCAGTTGAAACGTTCCACAAACCCATTTGTTTGTGGTCTACCCACCTGAGTCTTGTAGTATGTTTAAAACCAAAAGCATAACTACTAAAAGTAACCACAACTGCGTGTATGTAGACCCGTCCCACACCCTTCAGAACACCCACAAAGAAAGTACTTTGGGAAAGCACTTCACCTGGACGACTGCTTTTAACATGCAGCTCGCGGAAACAGGGATTAGCCTTCTTGATCCAGGCTAATTGCTGAGTGCTCAATTCGATCTGGTGTATAAAAGCTTCCGAAGTTCACGTTGAAAACCTCGGAAGCCTTCTTTCTACATAATAATAAATTATCTTTCCTAGCACTCGCTATACCCGCAGGCATAACACTTGCGACAGCCCTCTTCATTAACAACTGCGGCCTGACCACATTCCGGGCACAGATCACCAACCCTATGCAGGGGTAATTCTGGTTCAATGACAGAGAATATTTCATCGTCTGGTTGGTTTTCATTTTCATGAGCGTGGCTATCATCAGTCATCACACCTTCACGCATGCTCAGGTATTCTGATAACACCTGCCCGATACCATCTGGTAAGCTACGTACCCGGTTGGCTCCAAATCCAAGCGACCGCCCTCCCCCAATGCCGGTCAATTGCAGGATCACTTCTTTCATTCTCTCACTGGGGAGAATTGGCGAAGAAATGCGCAGGATATATGAAATCAACCTTCCAATCGCTTCAGAGACTGAGGCGGTATCCGAACCTGCTTTGGCGGTGTTCACAAATACTTCGAATGGTTGGTGTCCACCATTTTCATTTATCGTTACAAATGCTTTCCCTAAAGGCGTTTCTACAGTATAGGTGTACCCTGGTAATGAACGCGGGCGTGGCTTCTTCGTATCTGGCCAGATGGGAGGTTGGTAGACCGCATTTTCATCGATTTTCTTTTCAGCGGTGGCTTTCGTCTCCAGAACCACTTTTTCGCGAGAATTGGTTACATAGACGGTAATACCTTTACAGCCCAATTTCCAGGCAAGTTGGTAAGCCAGAGCCACATCGTTGGGGGTTGCCCCTTCAGGGAAATTAATGGTTTTTGAAAGGCTGTTATCCACAAACGCCTGCATGGCAGCCTGCATCCGCACATGCTCTTCTGCAGTCACATCCATCGAAATAACAAAAACATCACGGATATTTTCTGGCACTCCATCCACATGCTGACAGGACCCTTCTTCCATTACCTGTTCCAAAATTTTCTCGCGATCTTCGCCAAGAATATTTGCTTTAGATAATGCCTGTTCGAAAAGCGGGCTGGCATAGGTGAGTGCCAGGTCTTTCCCATTGTCATTTACATGGCGTACATACGCCAGTGCAAAGACCGGCTCGCAGCCATACCCTTCACAGCCTGCCACCGTTGCGATGGTACCTGTTGGGGCAATAGTCGTCTGAGCTGCATTCCGAATGCCATATTCCTTAATACCTTGAACAACTTCTTCCCAATCGATTGCAGGACGCTTCCAATCATGGGTATATTCAATAATTGGCCTGGGGGGTTGCCATCTAAAATTCTCTTTATTGTAGATGCTCTTCGATATACCAGGGAAAGTGCCACGCTCTTTTGCTAATTCAATAGAGGCAATCATGGCGTAATAGCGTACAAATTCCATCACTTGCGATGCAAATTCTTGTCCTTCTTTTGAACCATACCGGATCCCCACATGGAACATAAGATCTGCCAACCCCATAATGCCTAACCCAATGCGTCGATTCTTTTGGGCTGCTTCTTTTAATTGTGGAACGGCAGGTACATACTGATTTGCATCCACAACATCATCTAAAAAGCGAGTAGCCAAAATGGCGTTCTGGCGTAGTTTCTCCCAATCAACCTGGTGATTTGGAGCAAAATGTTGAGCTAGGTTGATTGAACCCAGACAGCAGCTTTCATATGGTCCCAACCATTGTTCACCGCAAGGGTTGGTCGCTTCTAAAGCATATTGATCAGATACCGGATTGCCTCGATTGGCGGCATCAAGAAATAACAGACCAGGTTCGCCATTATGATGTGCCTGACGTACGATTAAATCAAAAAGCTGGCGAGCTCGAACAGTTTTATAAACTTTAACTGGTAGACCTACCTCATCTACCTGATCCAAACTTCCGTCAAAACTGCGATAAAGAGGAAAGGCAACGTCAGGAAAGCGCAGATCCCAATCGGCATCTTCTTCTACCGCCTTCATAAAAGCATCGGTTATTCCTACTGAAATATTAAAATTCGTAATGGCATTTTCATTTGTTTTGCAGGTAATAAACTCTTCGATATCTGGATGGTCAACACGTAGTACGGCCATATTAGCACCACGGCGAGTACCACCTTGTGCCACTTCACCAAAAGCATGGTCATAAACCCTTAGAAATCCGACGGGACCCGTAGCTCGTCCAGCTGAAGATTTCACCAGTGTCCCTTTTGGGCGTAGTCTGGAAAATGAAAATCCGTTACCGCCGCCCGTTTGCTGGATGAGCGCGGCATCACGCAGTGTTGAGAAAATACCGGTGGAAGATTTACCCATGTCATCGCTGATAGGAAGCACAAAACAAGCAGCTAATTGACCCAGAGGTGTTCCAGCGCCAGTGAAGGTTGGCGAGTTTGGAAAAAAATTAATTCCACCAAGTAAATGATAGAACTCCTTGGCTCGTTCTATAATGTCAGATCCCCAGGTTTGTTCTACCTTTGCTACATGATATGCTACACGCCAAAACATTTCCTCTACCGACTCACAGGTGTTTCCATTATTATCTCGGCGGACATAGCGTTTTAACAATACCTGTCTTGCGTTGTCTCCCAAATTGACTTCTGGTAAACCCTCTGGGATTTCAGGGGTGGGTAACAACCCATGTGGATTGGGTTTGACGGTAGCAACCATTGAATACTCCTTATGCCTCTAATAATTCGTCTATTTCATTTCGTATGGTATGCAGGTCGTCCATATGTAAGTAAACTATTGCGTATCGGATATATGCAATCAAATCCAGTGTTTTAAGGCCATCAATCACCATATCTCCCACCATACGGGAAGGGACTTCTGCTTTACTGAGCTGCTGCAGTCGTGATTCGATTTCTCCAACCAGATGATCAATATCCGCTGCGGAAACAGGTCGTTTCGCGCAGGCAATTCGAATTCCGTGTAGTAATTTTTCTCTATCAAATTCTTCGCGAGTGCCATCTTTCTTAATGATCATTGGTGTTGCCATGATTGGACGCTCAATCGTCGAGAATCGTTGCTGACATGCTTCGCATTCGCGCCGGCGTCGGATGCTTCCACGGCTATCTCGTGTGGTATCAATCACTTTCGACTCTTCATGCTGACAATATGGACAACGCATTTTATCTCTCCAACTTTTTAAATGGACGTCGCTGGTTAAGACAGTGATTCGAAAAGATGACCCCCATATATGGGGGTTTGCAATTTATATACCAGTACCTGTGGTTGCAATCATTCTAGCATAAAGAAAAATTGGTTTCAAGCTAAAAAACGAATTTTAACCTTAAAATATGGAGTAGAATTCCTTAAAGAAATCAGGGTTATAATCATGCTCATGTGTACATATATATTCAATCAACGGCGGACATTAACCTGGCTGTTGGTCTTGCTTTTCCTGTTAGCGGGATGTGTCAGAAATAGCCCGGTAGAAGAAACCAAACCACTTCCCGACAAAACCCAAACCACTGAAGCGATCACATCTACGGTTACTACTGAACCTATGGCTGTTCTGGTCAATGGAGAAGGTGTAACTCTTGCAGATTACAATGCAGAAATGAACCGACTTCAGCTCGCTTTAAACGAGTTGGGGCAGACCATGACAGAGGAAGAGCAAAAACAACAGGTTCTTGATATGTTAATTGATACTACCCTGTTAGAACAAGCCGCAATTACCTCCGGGCACACAATCACTGATGAAGAGATAAAAAACAAGGTTGAAGAACTTACAACTGAAATAGGTGGTACAGATTCTCTTCAAAACTGGATGAGCACGTACGGATATGATGACGCTTCATTAACACGTACACTTAAGCGTTCTATGCTGGCTGCATGGCAGAGTGATCAGATCACAGCAACCGTAGGTGATACCGCAGATCAGGTGCATGCCCGGCAGATCAGAGTACCAGATGAAACAACTGCAAATTCTTATTTTGCGCAACTACAAGCTGGTATGGATTTTGCAACTCTAGCTGCTGAGGTGGATCCTCTTACAGGTGGAGAACTTGGTTGGTTTCCCGAAGGCTACCTGCTGCAACCCGAGCTAAATCAGGTAGTTTTTACCCTCAATTCAAGTGAGTATAGTTCAGTAATAAAAACTAAAATTGGCTATCACATTATTCAGGTTATTGAACGAGACCCACAGCATCCCTTGACAATGGAAACACGTCAATTTTTACAACATAAGGCACTGGAAAACTGGCTCACAGAACAAAAAGCCAAAGCCACCATCGAAGTTCTGGTGCCATGAGAAACATACAAATAATTGAGAGGTAATCATGCCGGTGGTTGAACCAGAATTGTATATTGAAGAAGAAGAGAAGCAGAAGCCCAGGTTTGGTATTTTTTGGAATTTTCTTTCCTTTATCCTTCTGGTTGGAATTCTAATTTTTGCGGGAATTTTTTTCCTGATTTATCGTGATCCTTCCTCGATGATCAATCCATTCCCACCCCCCACTTTGCCTGCCCGGGTAATCATTCCAACTGCTACAATCCTTCCTACTGATGCTTTTGTAGCTCCAGTAACCACAGAAATAGCTCCAACTACAACAATCACAACTGATGTTATTCAAACCATCCCTCCCACGGCAGAACTACCCATTGTTACAATGCCTCCTGCCACAGCCATTGATTCCACTCCGGTTCAAACCACTCCCACCAGCGGAGTAAATTCTATCTATCCTTTCGCGCTACAATCGCAGCCGGCCGCAATTCAAGCTGAAGTACTATATCCTGAACGAAATTGCGAATGGATGGGAGTAGGCGGTCAGGTATTGGATATCAAGGGTAGCCCCTATACAGGAATAACCATTCAACTGGGTGGGTACATCAATGGTAAATCAATTTTCTTGACAAGCCTGACAGGCACTGCTTTGCAATATGGTCCTGCTGGATATGAATTTACCATTACGGATAAACCCATCGCAAGTAATGATGCCTTATGGCTGCGTCTGGTTGATCAGGCTGGATTGCCGCTATCTGAACGGATTTACTTTGATACCTTTGATGCCTGTGAACAGAATCTGATCGTGATCAATTTCAAACAGGTGAAATAATCTCTTTTCCAAATTGGCGGGGTAATATCATGAAAGTTTCATCGCCTGAAAAAACACCCGTCAAAGGTTGAGCTTCCAGATTCATCACTCTGCCATTAGCAAAATATTCGAAATCAAAGCTGGTAATGTCACCGGCTTTTTTACCGGGTATGGGCATTAACCGTGCTGTTAGAGGCTTATTTAGCCGAATAGCGATCGCTGCAACATCCAGCAACACCGCAGATAGCTGTTCAGCTGTCGCATCACCAGGGAGAGGTACAGTATCCAATCCCGTTCCGCACATGGTCGAATAGAGCAAAAGATCCTTAATACCAAAAGATAGATCTTCAGTTCGTCTGGCGAGAATAGAATCTTCCAGCACAGGCATCATCATTCCGTTGAAGCCCACCTTTTTCCATTTTCCTTTTTCCAATACAGAAGCCAATAAAGCTGCAGATGCCACAGCCCCATACTTGCCCAATTTTGTGCCAATGGCTTCCATAGCACCACCCAGGCTGCAGGTATCCACAGGGAAAGGAGCCGGAGAAAAATCAAACCCTAAGAACTCTAAACCAGTCTTTTTTGTTATTTCCAAACAAATTGGGTCTAATGTATTTACAGCACTTTCCAAAGCAGACTGAAATGCTTGTGAACATTCCTGGGTGCTCTTTGCATCGTTCACTGCTTTAAATGCTACATCCGCACATTCGATTGCAAGACTAAATCCAGGAGCTTCATTGTCGTGATATGCTGCAGGAAAGAAAGGCGCATGGGCTGAGACATTCGCCAATGCTGCGAATCGTAAATTGGTAAAACCGTCTGGTGTAATAGGTGTATTCTGTGCAATGATCTTTCCACATGCTTTGATGGCAGGTAAAGAAATACCTTCAGTAAGATTGGCGATCACTGCTGTACAAAAGATGTTCTGAGTACCTGCCAACAATAAGGGAATCAAAGGAAAAGCCCAATCATAAGAAGGGAATGCAGGTCCAATCGATAGATATGAGAAACCTTCTCTTGCAGCATCCTTCTCCATTTTTTGAGCCAATTTCACTGCATTCTTTACATTATCCGGAAAATATTGTGCAAATGACTGGGTTGCCAACCGGGTAGTCTGAACCTCAAAGCCAGCCAGATTGAATCCTTGTTTTCCAAGCATGGCAGCTTTATTAATTTGTGCTAAATTGGAAAATTTTCCATCAGCGTTTGCTGAAGTAAAGAAAGTAATGGAACGAATCTTCATGGTGAAATGCTCCTTTGTCGAATGACCTCAAAGATCAAAACCCCAGCTGCGATGGATGCATTTAATGATTCTGATTGCCCTGGCATGGGAATGTGAATTTTTTGATGAGGGAGAGTAAACGCCGTAGATGACATCCCTTCAGCTTCCCCGCCAATCCCCAGGATTAATGGCATCCGCAGGTTTGCATCCCAGCAAGAAGTTCCTTCCCTCACATCACTGATCCAAAAAGTTGGAGTTGGATGGCTTGATTGATGCCATACACGAATTTCTTCCCAGGAACACTCAACAAGTGGCAGCCGGAAATGTGCCCCCATTGCACTTCGAACAATTTTTGGTGCATATACGTCTGTTGTGCCCACAGTCACAATAACAGCCTGTACTCCTGCCGCCAGACTTGTACGCAGTAATGTGCCCATGTTACCAGGATCGCGTATCTGATCAGCTATTACCACAAAGTTCGGTTTCTCTGGCAATGTTGAGGTCTGCATAGGCACCACAGCAAGAATGCCCTGAGGTGTATCTGTTTCAGAAAGGGAATGCATTAAGGCAGGCGTAATCTCTTCGATCTCAGTTTTTGATTTTTGCAGCATATCCAAAACTTGAAATCCACGGTCGGATAATTGGATACTGTAGAGAACTAATGTTGGTTTTACCCCATTTGCAACGGCTTCTTCAACCAATCGAACCCCTTCAATGATATATTGTTTATTTTGCTGTCTTTCCTGCCGTTGGGTAAGCAACGCACGGATCATCTTGATTCGATTGTTTTGTGAAGAGGTGATCATGATGCAGATCTCCCTGATGATAATGTTTTAAGCCAGACTTCGAAAGCATCCTGAAAGGCATCCATAGTCCGTTGATCGAGTATCGTAATCTTTACCATTTGAAGAGAGCTATCTGATTGTTCATAAAAAAATTTGGCTATTTCATTGAAAAAAATTGGGGCTGCCAACTCTTTGGGAAAACCAAAAATACCTGTGGAGATGGGAGGAATGGCAAGACTGTGTGCTTGTATAGAATTAGCGAGGTTCAAGGAACCTCGTATTGCATCAGCAAGTTTCTTTTCTTCATCCCCCTCTCCCCATATGGGTCCAACAGCGTGAATGACATACTTACATGGCAGGTTTCCTGCATTGGTTAATGCGGGAGCAACATGCGTGACTTGACCATGTTGCTGCACCCATTGATCACTTTCTTTCTGAATTATCTCCCCGCCCTGTTGCACAATGGCACCTGCCACCCCGCCACCGTGTTGAAGCCAACGATTGGCAGCATTCACGATAACATCGACTGGCTCTTTCGTGAGATCCCCTCGCACCAATTGCAATGTTTGTCCATGAGGAAATTGGAAATTCTTTACAACAGTGCTCATGATATCCCTATCAATTATTGTACCCTGTTAAAAAGAAACGGGATGGTGAGAACACACCATCCCGTTAGAAGTTTCTGCTGAATGATCAGGCTGAGGTAGCTTTATCTACCACAGCTTTGAAGGCTTGTGGATCGCGTACCGCCAGGTCTGCCAGCATTTTTCGGTTCAGGTTAATGTCTGCTTTGCGCAGTTGACAAACCAATCGGCTATAGCTGATACCATTCAAACGGGCAGCTGCATTAATACGGGCGATCCATAAGCGGCGCAGGTCGCGCTTGCGTACTCTGCGGTCGCGATAGGCATACCATAAACTTTTCAGTCGTGCTTCATTTGCACGGCGGATCAAGCGATGGCGAGAGCCTGCATAGCCTTTCGTGAATTTCAATATTGCTTTGTGGCGTGAAGTTCCTTGTGGGCCACTTTTAATTCTAGCCATAATTACTCCTTTGCGAACCCCTGGGCGTCGGTGATATCACCAGTTGTGTACACCCAACAGCCGCATAAAAAATGGATACGATAGGCGCTCTATTTCTTCTCGTTCATGTATGGCGCCAGACGATTGACCCGTTGAATGATCTTTTCGCCTTCAACAGGGATCATCTCAGATAACAGGGCTTTTGTGCGTTCTGAAGTACGACGGCGCAGATGGCTCTTGCCACCTTTTGTGCGTACCAAAACCCCGCTGCCCGTCAGGCGAAATCGTTTAGAAGTTGCCTTATGGGTCTTTAATTTAATTTTTCCTGCTTTTGCTTTCCTTGGCACAGCGAAACTCCTCTTTCTAAAATCTGCGGTTGATTCTGACTACCGCCTGGATAATTCTCCAATTAGCTGCCCGAATGTTTACTCGGAATGATCTGTTTCCCCGCTTTCGGGTACCGCTTTCTCATCCGTTTCCGCTTTCTTCTTCGAATATTTCAGTGGGCTCAGCAACATGGTCATCATACGTCCTTCCATGTTAGGCATCTGTTCCACTGAAGCGATATCGGAAAGTTCATGCGCGACCTCCCGCAGGTCTTCCAGTGCAAGTTCTGGGTAGGTGATCTCTCTACCTCGAAAACGTACAGTGACCCGTACTTTCATACCATCCATCAACCAGCGACGAGCATCACGCGTTTTAAATGATCTATGATGTTCATTCGTCTTGGGGCGCAATCGGATTTCTTTAATCTCGATCTTGGTTTGCGCTTTTCGGGCTTCCTTTTCCTTTTTAGTTCGCTCGTAAAGAAATTTTCCAAAATCCATTACCCGACAAACAGGTGGATCAGAATTCGGTGCAACTTCGACCAGATCTAGTTCAGCCTCATGGGCTATACGCAAAGCCTCGCGGGTGGTAATTACCCCGATATTCTCTCCGTTCGGTCCAATCACTCTGACTTCTGGCACACGAATGGTTTCATTTACCCGAAAATTGGTGGCGCTAATATGAACTCTCCTTTTCTAATACAAACAATACTCCGTCCCTTCGAACGGAATTTAACGTGGAAATGATACCACATGATTGAATAACTCGTCAACAAAATGATATGATATATATAGTTAACCATAGGCAATTATACCCTTCAATTCCATTTTATTGGTGAAAGGAGCTTCCCTATGATTTCTGACTCACCTGTTGACCAACAATCTGCTCATCGTTTTTTCTCCGTGAATTGCTTTAACAAAACTTGGGAACTGATGAGCAAGCCCGATCGAACACCAGAAGAAGATGAATCCATGGTCCTTCAAGCAGTGACCTCTTACTGGCATTGGACACAACGCGATGACGTGACGCCCACCAATCTCTCCATAGGACTCTGGCAGCTTAGCCGGGTTTATTCTCTTGTGAAGAACGAGCGTAGCGCCCAGATTTTTGCTCAAAAATGCCTGGATCTCAGTGAAAAGAAGGGTGTCGAGCCTTTCTATATTGGATATGCCCATGAGGCGATGGCAAGAGCTGCCCTGATCCGCGGAGATCACGATCAGGCTCAAAGACATTTGTTGTTGGGATTACAGGAATTACAAAAAGTAACGGATGCAGAAGAAAAACAACTGCTGCATTCCGACCTGCACGAAATTCAGATGAGAATTGCATAAGTACAATAACTAAAAGGGGGCTGTTATTTACGATAACAGCCCCAAATTTTTATCTAGAGTTTTTTTTGTATCTCATCCTTCGCACGAGCCAAAAAATCTGCAAGTGGTAAAGGACCAGGATTCTCACCAGAACGCAGTCGCAATGCAACCTGATCCGATTCCATTTCCTTATCACCTACAACAAGCATATAGGGGATCTTTTGGTTCTGGGCGTCACGAATCTTTGCATTCATTCGTTCTGTACGATCATCTACTTCCACACGCAGTCCGGCTTCTTTCAACTGCCTTTGTACTTTATAGGCATAATCCATGTGCCTGTCAGCAATTGGGATCACCACAGCCTGAACCGGGCATAGCCAAACAGGAAAAGCACCTGCGTAATGTTCAATGAGAATGCCGAAGAAGCGTTCCAGGCTGCCCAGTAATGCACGGTGTACCATGTATGGACGATGAGGCTGACCATCTTCGCCAATGTAAACCAGGTCAAAACGTTCGGGTTCATTGAAATCAAATTGGATTGTTGAAAGCTGCCATTCACGATCCAGTGCATCTTTAACCTTCAAGTCAATTTTAGGACCATAAAAAGCACCACCACCTGGATCGATCTCATAAGGCATATTCGCCCGTTTCAAGGATGCTTCCAATGCTTTCTCGGCTGCATCCCATTGTTCAGGATCGCCTACAGATTTTTCTGGCTTGGTGCTCAAGAATGCCTTGATCTTCTCAAAACCAAAAGATCTTAAGATATGAAGGCTGAAGCTCAATACAAAATCAATTTCATCAGGCATCTGATCTGGTCGGCAGAAGTGATGAGCATCATCCTGCGTAAAGCCACGTACGCGCATCAAACCATGCAGCACACCACTACGCTCATATCGGTAGACAGTGCCTTTTTCTGCATATCTCAATGGCAAATCACGGTATGAACGCAGGCTGCTCTTGTAGATATGCAGGTGGAATGGGCAGTTCATGGGTTTTAGGTAGTATTGCTGCCCCTCAATATCGATAGGTGCATACATATTTTCAGCATAGAAACCAAGATGTCCACTTGTTTCCCATAGACTGGCTTTCCCAATATGCGGGGTATAGACGAAATCATACCCATTCGCCATATGCTCATCATCCCAGAAACGTTCTGCCAGCCAACGTACTTTGGCACCTTTTGGATGCCAGAGGATCAAACCAGTACCAACTTCATCATTAGAACTGTACAGGTCTAGGTCTTTTCCTAACCTGCGATGGTCACGTTTTTTGGCTTCTTCCAGCTTCTGTAGATATTCATCCAATTCTTGCTTGTTGTAGAAGGCGGTACCATAAATTCGCTGTAACATTGGACGGTGTTCATCTCCGCGCCAATAAGCACCTGCTACATTCATGAGTTTAATCGCCTGAGGATTGATCTCCGAAGTATCTTCCACATGAGGACCCCGGCAAAGGTCTACAAAAGTATCACTTTGATAGAGGGTCATTTCAGGTTTTTCAACCAATGGATTACCATCCTCATCCATTGCACCATGTTCAAGGCCATCGATCAATTCAAGCTTGTAGGGTTGATCCGCAAAAACCTTACGAGCCTCATCTGCACTGACAACCTTGCGAATGAATTTATGCTTACCAGCAATGATTGTACGCATCTTCTTCTCGATCTCTTCCAGATCTTCTGGGGTAAGGCTGCGTGGCAGGTCGAAATCATAGTAGAAGCCATCTTCAATGGCAGGACCAATGGCAATCTTAGCAGTAGGAAATTTTTGCAACACCGCCTCAGCCATAACATGCGCTGTTGAGTGACGGATCCTATATAACAAACTCTTTTCGTAATTCTCTTTCTCGTTCATACCTTCCTCCTGTGGCATTACTAATACATTAAAAAACAAAACGACCCTTGCCCTGGGGCAAGAGTCTCTCTCAGCGGTTCCACCCAGATTAACCTGAAATCAGGTCATCTCGTTGTACCGGTAACGGCGGTTTTCCGTCTTCCTTATCAGTGTGAACTGTTCAGGTTGCCGCTCGCAGATGGTTTTCACCGGTTTTTCCGAAGGAGAATTTCAGCCTTTGTTCTCCTCTCTCTGTCAGGATTCACCCGGATACTCGTTCTGGTCAACGCGTTTTTTTGTGTGGGCGGTATAGGACTCGAACCTACGGCCTTTGCGATGTCAACGCAACGCTCTAACCAACTGAGCTAACCGCCCGAACAGATGAAATTATACCCGAATCAGCGATTTATGCAAGATGAATCTTATTAGGATAAATCCTTTTCAAGGTGCAAATTGAAGGGGAATATATATTTCTCCAGTCAATATTTCGACTTTTGATTCCAGGGGATATAACTTAAATTCTACGGTGGTATCAATCCCTGCCATTGGGCCTGCACAGTATAAATAATTGGGATGATCGGCGCGTGTAAAGCAGGTATATTCTTTATTTTGGCCAACGATCAATGAATAATCCCCCGTCACGGGTTCATCGTTTTCGAAGGTGACAAGGTATTGCCAGTTCGGCAAAGGACCATGCGTAAGAAGTCTAAAGAATACAGGTGGAATAGTTTCAGTTGGGGTAAATATTTTTGTCGCAGTTGAAGAGGACTCTTTAATTGGAGGCAGGGTCGGTGTCAACCCTGGAGCAAGAGTTTGCGCGCTGGTTGGAGAAAAGCTGGTTTCAACCATCGAAGTAACTGAAGGCGTGCTTTGTAAAGGGTAATTGGAACAAGAAGCCAAACTTTCGAAGCATAAAAAAAGGAATAGAGAGCAAAGAAATAAGAAACTCTTCTTCATTTTGAGAACCTTCAACAATTATAGCCGTTCATGAGAGTATTTTCATCATGTCGTTAAAACTATAAACAGACATTTTTATTGAAACCAGAGAATAATTTTTTAAATTCTTTCATTTATCTTTAACAATCAATATACCATATACCACTTTACAAATTTCACTAATTTTCAGATTTCTGGCTGATTTTCCCACTTGAAATTAGCGATTTCCGTTATATAATAAGTAAATAACTTTGGTTTTTATACATTTTTAGGCAATATTTTAGCAAAATAGTTCTTATTGTTAGTTTTTGTATACCACTTTAAATAATTATTGAAATAATTTTGCTGCTATTAGGAAGTGGTTTGTGGTGCATGACGTATTCAATAAGCCTCTATATGTGCGAATCCAGGAACATATTGCCGAATTGATCCTGTCTGGAAAACTACCCCCCGAAACAAAAATCCAATCCGAGCGAGATTTCAGTGATGATTTAGGCGTAAGCCGGATGACAGTTCGGAAAGCACTAACCGAATTAGTCAATGAAGGCCTTCTTGAGCGCAGGCATGGCTCTGGCACCTATGTCGCCAAACCCAAGGTAACCTATGAATCTCAGGAGTTGGTAGACTACATCAAAACAATGCAGATCCGCAATATAGCGACTGCTTCACAATTACTTGAATTTGACGAAATTGTTGCCAGCCGTAGATTAGCTGAAACTCTACAAATTGAAATTGGGGATCCAATCTTTCGTATTGGTTTATTACGCTTTGCAAATCGCATTCCAGTCATCCTGGAACGCATTTTCTTCCCGTTTGAAAGTTTTCCAGATCTACAAGAATGGGATCTGGAAAAAAGTTCTTATATTGATCTGCTGACCGATGTATACAAGAAAAAATTAGGTTTATTTTCTCAAACGGTCGAAGCAGTATCAGCAACAGATGAAATTGCCCGGCAATTAAGAGTGGATGAAGGTTCTCCTATCCTCATGTTAGTGAAGATCATCCATAGCGAAGAGGATGGGAAACCAATAGTAATGGCGCACGATTATTTGCGCAGTGACTACGCACGCATCCATACCAATCTCGAATTGAACAAACTGGTGAAATAGGTTGGTCGGGTAAGAAAGGAGGGTTGACATAATTTTAATAAAGGTTTGCCATTACCTGCAAGAGTAAGAAACTACAACGAAAGATAGGAGGAAAGTTATGACAGAAATGAATGCCCCTGCAGGAATTGGGGACAAAAAGTTATATGCTCGAAAAAGTTCTGGTCTGGTACGCACGATCGGAATTTTCGGCGCAATGGTTTTTGGTGTCCACTGTATCAGTCTGTCATCTTCAGGATTGATTCCTTTCTCATGGGTGGCAGGTGTTTGGCCAGGTAGCAGCATCATTGGTGTTCTAACCGTTGCTATGTTCTTCTGCCTGTTCCACGCCTATACCTATTCAGTCATTGGTGCTACAATGCCACGCTCTGCTTCAGATTACACCCTGGGCAGCCGTACACTCAGCGCTCCTCTGGCCTTTGCTGCCAGTTGGACTCTGGTCATTTTTAGCGCCATGGTGGCTGGATCCCTGATTGCCTGGATCCCAAAGACCGCTATCCCAGTGCTTTTCCGCACCATGGGTATCGTTTTGGGGAATGCTTCCTTTATTGCATTTGCCGATTATTCATCGACCAAGGCAGGCATCATCCTCATTGGCTCCATTTGCACCCTGATCGTTTTTATATTGATGATCCTACCTACCAAAACGATCTTGAAGATCTTGGAGGTTGGGTTCTTCCTGGGTATAGCAGCCTGGATAATCATCTACTTCCAGCTCGGTTCTGCAAAGGCAGATGCTTTCCCAGCTGCCTGGGATAAGTTTATGGGAGATGGAAGCTATGCCGCTCGAATTGAACTGGCAAAAGCAAATGGAATGGTTACCAATCCAAATGTAGCAATGATGACCCTGGCAGGTTTGATCATGGGCTTCTGGGTCTTCTATGGCTATTACATTCCAACTTTCTTCGCGGGTGAAGTCAAACAGGCTGAGAAAACCTTACTTGCTGGTTCCTGGTCATCCCTCCTGGTCACCTGGGCAATCTTCGTAGTAGCAGCTATCATGCTACAACGACTGGTACCATTGGAATGGATAGCTGCTGAAAGCTATTTGAGCAACGCTGGAGTGGTGGATGCCAATCCAATGCCATGGATTACTTTCTATGCTGCCATTCTTAAACCAAGTATGCTCCTGCTTTGGATCGTCGCTATTGCCTGGATTTACACACTGATCAACCTGGCTCAAACATACTTCTTCTATTGCAGCCGAATCATTTTCGCCTGGTCATTCGACCGCCTTATCCCAGAAAGAGTATGCTACATTCATCCCAAGCTTCACAGCCCCATTATCGCCATTCTGATTATTGCGCTTATTGCTGAAATTGGCGTCATCGATGCGGCAACGGGTAGTGTCATGGGCGCACAGTTGAACTTCGTGTTCTTTGCAGTGTGTACACAGCTAGTCCCCGTAACAGCAGTAACCTTGCTTCCATTTACCAAGCCTGAGATCTTTGAAAACGCCAGTGGTTTCGTGAAGAGAAAAATCGGAAAAGTTCCTGTAATCACGATCATTGGTGGCATCACCCTGGCTTACTTACTCTGGATGCTGGTTGCTTCCTTCTTGTTCCCCGCAGTCGGAGGAAGGATCGGGTCTGGAACATTGCTCACCCTTGCAGCCTTCATTGGTTCTGGTTTCCTGGTATTCTATGTGGCCAGAGCATACCGAATTAAGAAAGAAGGCATCGATATTAACTGGACATTCAAGTCCATTCCACCCGTATAACCTATATACGATTTATGGCTCCCTGAAAACGAGAAGAAATTCTCTGAGGTATCCATCCCTCCAGGGAGCCTTTTTTGGAGTATTTCATGAAACTCGGATTTAAACCTCAACAAGGCAAGATTACCCGAATTCTCTTTGGTTCAGATTTCCATGGTTCTGATGTTGTATATCGAAAATTTATCTCCGCAGCATTTCAGTATCAAGCAGATGTTTTGATCGTCGGGGGTGATGTTACTGGGAAAGCAATGGTTCCAGTTATTGATAATGGAAATGGGAAATATACAAGCTCTCTGTTTGGAAAAGATTTATCTGCAAAAAATAGTGATGAACTGGAAAAAATCAAGAAAGATATTTCCAGTGTAGGTTTTTACCCCATCGTTATCAGCCAGGATGAAGCAGATGATCTTGAATCCCATCCCGAAAAAATGGCATCCAGGTTTGAATATGAAATGTGTGAAAGAGTAAGATCCTGGATGCAGATCGCCGATGAGAAGCTGACTCCTAATCATAAAACTCTCTACTTCATGGCAGGGAATGACGATCTGGCTTCAATTGATGAGACCATTGCTGAATTCCCTAATGTCCATAACCCCGATATGGCGCGATTTGAAATCGAAGGAGGATATGAGATTTTAGGACTTTCTGCAGCCAACATGACACCCTGGTGCTGCGCTCGAGATTTGGAAGAACCTGACCTGCAGGCAAAACTCGATCAGCTTGCATCTCTCGTTCAAAAACCTGAAACTGCGATCACCGTACTTCATGTCCCTCCATACAATTCTTCATTGGATTCCTGCCCTGAATTGGATAAAAATCTGAAGCTCGTAACAAGGGGGGGGCAGGTAGTAATGAAAGCTGCTGGCTCGCAATCGGTAAATAACTTCTTGGAGAAAGTACAACCATTATTGTCCCTTCATGGGCACATTCATGAATCCCCCGGACATATTCATATTGGTCGCACTCTGGCAATTAATGCTGGAAGTGAATATGCTGAAGCCATTCTCAAAGCAGCCATCATCAATCTGGAAAATGGCAAAGTCAAAGGTCACATGATGATTTCTGGTTGATGGAGGTAATATGGGAAAATATGGACCAATTATTGAAGATTTTTATACCGAGCGCTCTCGTATTTTGAGTGCCCTTGCAGAAGACCAGAATAAACATATTGTTATGCGATTAATCGGTGCGCTTGCCTTCCGCACCCATTGCCAAAAATATGGCTATATTCAAGATAAGTTAGGTCGAGTTTTTACCGATTTTGATTTTGTTGCCTACCCAAAATATACAAAAGACATTACCAGAGTTTTGACAGAACTGGGTTATGAAGAAGATAAACAGGTCACCCAATTATTTGGCGACAAACGAATGATTTTCCACGATCCCTCATTTGGGCGGCATATTGATGTCTTCTACAACTACCTTGATTTTTGCCACACCATCAACTTTATTGGCAGGCTCGAGGCTGAAGAGATCACCATACCTCTTGCAGAATTATTCCTTGAAAAGATGCAAATTGTTCAGATTAACGAAAAAGACATTATCGATACTATTATGCTGCTGCTTGAGCACCCATTCGGTGAGGGTGACAAAGAAACCATCAATATCAAAGTATTGGTCAATACACTAACCTCAGATTGGGGTTGGTGGCGAACTACTACAGGAAATATGAAAGTGGTTGATGACCGATTGAAAATGTATGAAAATCTTACTTCTGAAGAACAGCAGATTGTCCATTCACGGTTGGAAGAATTGCGAAAGATCATCGATGAAGCCCCAAAATCAGTGAAATGGAAAATTCGATCAAAAGTCGGTGACAAAGTAAAGTGGTACAAAGATGTTGAGGAATTAACCAGATAGGATAGTTGTAAAGTACGAACCTGCTAGCAGGTTCTCAAATAAGGAGAATTGCATACTCATGAAGAAAGCAATTGATTTTATCAATCCATGGATCATTTCTGCTGAACCTTATAGCGACCGGCATATGGATATCGCTTGGGAACATCCAGAGATCATCCGCATGATGTCAAACGAAAATCTGTGCGAGCCCCCTGAATCAGTGATCGATGCCATTGTGGAAACAGCGCGCCTTGGAAATCTTTACCCTGGTTCAGGTCCATTATTGAGAAAAAAACTTGGCGAATCGAATGGATTAACCGCTGATCATGTTGTCCTCGGGAATGGTTCAACCGATGTGATCAATTTTGTCATTCATACCTTTGTTGGCCCCGGTGACGAAGTACTTATCCCTGTTCCTACATTTCCTATGTACGAATCGCGCACAAAGGTTGCTGGTGGAAAAGTAGTTCAGGTACCTTTCACTCCCGAATTCTATTGGGATATGGATGCTATCCTGGCTGCTGTTACAACAAAAACCAAACTGATCTTCATCTGCTCACCAAATAACCCCACCGGAAACAAGATTACCGATTCGGATCTGAAAAAAATATTGGATCTGGGAATACCAACATTTTTTGATGAAGCATATTACGAGCTGGCTGATACAGTTGAAACAAAAGCTGGATGGCTTAAAGATTATCCCCACATGGTAATCAATCGCACTTTCTCAAAAGCTTATGGTCTGGCAGGTTTTAGGATCGGATACCTTCTGTGTGATCCCCAGCTTGCTACTTATTTCAACCGTGTTCGATTCCCCTGGAACGTCAGCTTGATAGGGATTGCCGCCGCATTGGCTCAATTGGAAGATACCAGCAATCAAGAATTCAAACACCAAACCATAATCCAGGGAAGAAAATATATCTATCAAGAAATGAATGCCATTCCTGGGATCAAGGCTTATCCATCTGAAGGAAACTTCGTTTTGATCGATGCCCATATTCTGGATAAGACTTCAGAAGAGATCCGGGATGCAATGACGGCAAAGGGAATTTACATCCGCCCCATGGGTGGGCACCATATGAAGAAAGGATTCATCCGTATCACGGTTGGATCAAAGACTCAAAATGAATTGTTTGTAAGGTTATTCAAAGAATATATCCATGAAGTTTTAGGGAAGTAAGACATGACAATGCAGAAACGATATATTCTTGCACACGATACAGGCACGGGTGGTGATAAAGCAGTGATCTGTGATCTGGATGGACATGTCTTACATTCGGTTTACCAGGATTATAGTATTTCTTATCCTAAACCCGAATGGGTAGAACAGGATCCAGATGAATTATGGCGAGCAGTTGCAGCCACAACCAGGCGGGTCATAGAAAAAGCAGGTATCGATCCTCAAGAAATCGCTGGTGTCGGCATATCTGCCCAGATGTGGAACACTCTTCCAGTCGACGATAAGGGAAAACCCCTGACTCCTATGATGAGTTGGCTGGATTTACGCAGCGTTGAGCAAGCCAATCGCGTTGTGGAAGGAAATAACCCTGCATTTATTTATGAGCATACAGGAAACATTCCCACTGCCAAAGATAGCATCCCCAAGATCCTTTGGTTAAAAGAAGAGCGACCAGACATATGGGATAAAACCGCCTGTATCATGGATTGCAAAGAATACATCTTGTTCAAACTTACTGGAAAGATGGCTATTGATTACGTAGGCGCTTCGGTATTCTTCCTTTTCGACCCCATTAAAAAGGTCTGGTCGAAGGATGTATGCGATGCATTTGGCATACCTATTGAAAAACTTCCTCCAGCGTACCCATGTACAGAAGTTATCGGAGAGATCACAGACCAAGCCGCAAAAGAAACCGGATTAGCAGCGGGAACACCTGTAGTGATCTGCGCTGGTGATGTTGCAGTTGCCCAATCAGGTGCTGGCGCAAATCGCGACAATAAAGTTCATTTATGTATCGGCACAGCAACCTGGGTAGGAATCTCTACATCTGTGTTCCGAAACGACCCGGTAAAACCTCTCTGGGGATTATGCCACATCGATCCGAACAAATACATCATCTCTGGTGAAATGGAAACCGGTGGTGGTGCTTTAATGTGGTTCCGCGATGCACTTTGCAACGAAGAAAAGATCCATTCAACCCATATAGGTCGATCAACCTATGAACTGATCAATGGTCTGGTTGAAGTTGTTCCACCTGGATCAGACAAATTGATTTTCTTACCGTGGCTCTCTGGTGAGCGTGCACCTGTGTTAGACCATTATGCACGTGGTGCTTTCATTGGTCTGGCAATGAGTCACAGTAAAGGACATATGGCTCGTGCTGTAATGGAAGGGGTTGCCTATCACTTGCGTTGGATCTGCGAAACTATGGAAAATATTGGGTTCAACATCGACGCTTTCAATGCCGTAGGAGGCGGATGCAACAGCAGCACATGGGTACAGATCATCAGTGATGTCACTGGAAGACCCATGCACCTGGTAAAGAATCACCTTGAAGCAGGAGCAGCTGGTGCTGCCCTGGCAGTATCAGTGGGGCTTGGCATCCATAAAAGCATGGATGATGTGGATGACCTGGTTGAGATAAGACGCACTGTCAACCCATCAAACGGTGAACATAAAAAACGCTACGATGACCTTTACCATGTGTACCGTGATCTCTATACTGCACTAATTCCTACCTACAGGAGCTTAGCAGATATTAAATGAAACAAGTTATCGATCGTAATCGTATCAATAAATATGCCTTGCTTGCGAATCTTGCCAGTATTGGAGGATTGCTAATCTTGCTGGCTTCAGTCATGCTACCCGTTTTTGTTGAAGGTACTTCAGCCCTGGCAGCAATCTTAATGGTTTTAGGCCTTGGCGTGGCAATGGTGGGTATTTACTATGCCAATCGCTGGGTACGCAAACCCCGACCTGAAGACCGCCTGGAGAAAGTGCTTAAAGGATTGAGCGAGAAGTACGTGATCTTCCATTACCCCCATTTACCATCCGATCACATCCTGTTAACCCCCGCCAGTGTGATTGTAATCGAAACGGTCAACATCGACGGTGATTACATGTACAAAGATGGAAAATGGAAAGAAAGCATGACAATTGGACGAGCGATACGGTATATTGTTGAAGAGCATCTCGGTGACCCATCTCGTGCTGCAAAAGAATCTGCGCAGAATATTCAAGCTCAATTGAACCAGATCGAGGGACTAACGGGAAACATTCCTGTGAAACCAGTCGTCGTTTTTACCCACCCCCTCGCCCGATTGGAGCTGGTCAATCCCCCTGTTCCTGTAATGAAAGTTGAAAAATTCAGAAAACATGTGGATGCAGGCACTGTGAAGATGCCACAGGAAGATTACGATAAAGTTGCGGCATTTTTAGAAGCCAAAACCAAATAAAGAAGAAATTCAATATGATTTCAACAAAAAGCCCTGTTATTTTCGACAGGGCTTCTTCTGTTATTATTTCATGTACATATGGTATAATCGCCATGCTCTCTGGGGAAAACTCAGAAGTCTACTGGAGAGGTCGCCTAGCTGGCTTAGGGCGCACGCTTGGAAAGCGTGTGTACCGCAAGGTACCGCGGGTTCGAATCCCGCCCTCTCCGCCTTCTATTTAAACAGGTTTGAACCCCATCGAGAGGCATTCCCGCCCTCTCCGCCTTCTATTTAAACAGGTTTGAACCCCATCGAGGGGCATTCCCGCCCTCTCCGCCTTCTATTTAAACAGGTTTGAACCCCATCGAGGGGCATTCCCGCCCTCTCCGCC